>FWPV01010597.1_pt1 | contig 14616 bp, 7 predicted proteins | sample 2228371 | NCBI WGS metagenome assembly FWPV01 (sample SAMEA103939776, study PRJEB20133) | metagenome
AACTGAAACTGAGTGTTTTGGGCTCCGACCAGCGTGTCCCATCCCAGGCGGCTAACATCAATTGATTGCTGCCGCTGCCGCCCACCAGGATCACCTGGCCATCCGCAGTACGCAAAGTGTCCATCTGTGGGGGACAGGTGCGTAGTCCATCGAGAATGCGCGTCCGCTCACTCCATGTTGCACCGCCGTCTACAGAAATTTGTTGATAGAGCGCACAGGTGCCACGGCTATCTTCCCATATCAGCAGGATTTGTTCGCCGGGGCCATCCAGAAAGTGCGGATGGCGTGCCGTGCTTTCCTGGTCCCCGCCGACGAACTGTGGGCCGCTCCACGTCTTACCCTTATCCGTGGAGGTAAGATAAAGCGCCCGTTGCAGGCGCGGATCGTCCCAGGCGAAGTAGATGATGCCTTGATCATCCATCATCAAGTGCATATAAACATCTTCGGCTTTTACGCCCCGGAAGTAGCGGGTGGGGTACAACAACTTTGCCGTTGAGCTTCCGCCGAGATAATTGAAGTAAATGCCGGCCGGCAGTTGAGCGCTTTGTTCGTTGCGCACGTAGGCAAACATCAATCCATCCTTCGGGTCGCGCGCGACGGTATAGGCCAACACTTCCCGCGCCTGGGCGACTGGCGTGGACCAGTTTGTAGCTCCGACACGCAATTGGCTATGCAGGAGGCGGCGGATACTCGGGCGGAAAGGATCGGCTTGATCTGTCCAGAAAGCGTGAACAAGACCGGCATCGTCGCTGATGATGAGCGGCTTTTGTTCCCAGACGATCCAGATGGCATCCCCCTCTTCGGTAAAGGTGACGATCGGGGCAATGACAGGGGCCGACCAGGTTGTCCCATTGAAGATTGAGGTGGTCAACCCGTCGAAGTTGTCCCACCAGATGGCCTGGAGCATTCCCCGTGGGCCATTAACAATGACGGGATCGGACGCGGCGCCGGATTGTGAGAGGTTGAGCGGCGCGCCCCATTCACCGCCTCCTTCCTGGGCCTGCGCCGGCCGGGGCTGTCCACCGAGCAGCAATCCTGCCAGGATCGCCATTATCATGAAGTTTCGTATCCACTTGTTCACCTTTGCTCTTGATCCCCTTTAATCCATGGCCAACAATCTTGCCGTGTGTCGGGCATAGCGTGCCCGCCGCTGATCGTGATAGCGTTGATAACGATAAAAAGCCTGCCCTTCCAAACGCTGTGGGGCCCATGTGCGCCCCTGCGCCAGCGCCGCCGCCTGGGCCACTTTGCCCTGGGCGGCCAACGCATCGCTCAGCAGCAAGGATGTGATCCGGTCGTGATGTCCGGCCTCCCAGGCGGCCCGGCTGTGGGCCAACGCCGTGGCATAATCGCCACGCGCCAATGCGATGTGTGCCAGTCGGGTACGGGCCGTCACCTGTCCCGGGTCGAAACTGAGCGCCAGATTGAAATACGCTTTGGCCACGTCAAAATCGGCCTGCTGACGAATCTGGTCCAGCGTCGGACTGTCGAAGTGTTGGTAATTGTACCACGGTAATTCAATCCGTGTTTGCGCCACCGCGCCCAGGTTGGCATACCACGCCGGAATGAGGACTTGCCGCATCATAAACAACGTGACCACGATGGCCACGCCGAATATGAGCATGCCGCTTTGCTCCAGGCGTCGCTGCCAGGTGGGGGAGGGTGATATCTGGCGTTCGGCGGCTACGATGATGCCCATCGGCATCCACAGGAAGACGCTCCAGCGGCTGCTGTACAGGGCATCGTCCCCTAATCCATGGATGATGATAACCACCAGGGCGAGCAGCGCGGCCCCCAAGAGGGGCTGGCGTTTCTCACTCCGGGTCAGTGCCCACATGCCGCGCCATAGCGTACCGAGCCAGAGGATAAACATCACCAGCGCACCCCCCAGGCCTTGTTCCACGGCCACATCCAAAAGCAGCGCGTGGCTATAAGGCAGGGTCGGCACGTGGATCAATTGGGCGTAGGTTGAATCGAGCAGGGCACAGTGGCCTAGCACGCCGCCGGAAAAGGGATAATCGCGCACCAACAACAAGCCACGCAAGAAAATCCAGAGACGGTTGGCAATGTCCGGATGATGGAGCAAGGCCACCCAAAGGCCACTCCGGACTGCCAGCCAACCAGCTATTCCGAGCGCGGCGGCAAGGCAGAGGATGAACAGACCGAACCGCTGCCAGGCTCGTCGGCAGCGCCGTGTAAGTTGCCAGAGTACGGTCAACCCAACTGCTACACCGAGCGCCAACCAGGTGCCCCGCGATCCGGTCAGGGATAGCCCGATGAGCATCAGCGTGCCCGTTAGCAGTCCCCAAAACAGCGAGCCTGAGCGTCCTTTCACGCCTTTTTTACCGGCTTGTGCGAGCAACATCCCCCCCTCAAGGATGAGCAATGGGCCGACAACCCCGGCAATGATGTTGCTATTGGGGATCAACAGGTCAACGCAACGGCTTAGCGCAGTCGGTGCAATGCCGATGTATGCGATGCTAAAGAGCGCGGCAGCGGCTGCTCCCCATCCCGCCAAGAGCGCCGTTGCCGAATGGAGGGCTGCCTCCGTGGGTAAGGTGGCCAACGCGGTATACAGCAGCACCGCCAGTCCGAGTCCCCACAATTTGGTCCACCCCATGGGATAGGCCGGAAAGATCGCCCGGCTACCACTGCGATCGTACCCTGCCCATACGCCTACACCTGCGCTAAGCATAAAAGCCAACAGGGCCACATCCGCGGCACGAAACCGAGGCATTTTCCGGATTTTGATCCATTCTGCCACCCAGGGTAAAACGGCGACGATGACCGCCACCCAGCCTTTGGGCGGCCACGCCGCCCAGATTCCCCAGGCACCCAATACCCCTAAAAAGTGCACCATAAAATCTGTGAAAAGCGAAAGGCGAGTAACGAGTGGCAGGTATCGAGTCGGGAATGGAAAATCTCTTTTTTATTCCACCTGCCTGCTCCCCCTCTCCCTCTCACTATTCTCCCATTCCCCACCCCAGACTTTCTAACCCGATTTCCAGCGCAGCGCGCCATAGCGAAGGACTGGTCGCCAGCATTTTCAGGTATGTCCACAGAGGCCCGGGACGCAGCGCCCATTCACGAAAGGCACGCCTGGCCCAGCGCTCCAGATCTTCCGCCTTCAGGTCAGGATAGTCGAGCACGGTGCAGCGGTCCATGTCCACCTCTTCCCAGCGTGTGCCGGGACGAAACCAGCCGTTTTGGACCACCTCGAAGAAGAAAGGGGTGCCGGGATGCGGGGCAGCGATGTGAAAGAGGGCGATGTCGAGGGGCAGTTTTTTGGCAAAGGCGATTGTTTTGCGGATACTATCTTCCGTCTCGCCGGGCAGGCCGATGATGAAGTAACCCCAGTTCATGATGCCGGCCTCTTTGGCCCAGTGGAGGGCACGCTCTACCTCGGCAAGCGTGATGCCCTTGTTCATCCGCGCGAGCATGGCCGGATCGCCGGATTCAATGCCCCAAGAGATCATCCAACAGCCGGAGCGGGCCATCGTTTGTAAAAGCTCCGGATCCACGAAGTCCACGCGACTGTTGCATGTCCAGCGGATGTTCAAACCGCGTTCGATGAGTCCCTGGCTGATGCCTAGCGCGTGGTCGCGGTTGATGGTGAAAAGGTCGGCGTACATGTGGATTTTGCGGATGCCCAGCTTCACCAATTGTTCGATCTCGGCGAGGACGTTCTCCGGCGAACGGAAGCGCACGGATTGCCCGTAGGAGACGTGCTTGATGCAAAAGCGACACTGCGCCGGACAACCCCGGCTAGAGACGACGAACGTATACGGCCCACCCACCAGCGGTGCACGATAATGCCGGAACGGCAGCAAATCGTGGCGCGGCAGTGGCAGATCATCCAGATTTGCCATGAACGGACGCGGGGGGTTGATGACAATCTCTTCCCCTTTCCGCCAGACCAATCCCTGAATGGATTGAAGAGCGGAGAGGGAAGAAGGAAGAGGGCGGGTTTCTAACGTTGCGATGATCTCGACGAGCGTCATTTCCGGCTCGCCGTGGAGGATATAATCCAGCGCAGGATAGGCGCGCATGGTCTCGCGGGGGATCGGTGTGACGTGGGTGCCGAAAGTCAGTGTGACTGCCCCCAGGGACTTGGCGAGGAACACACCGTACATGTCGTTTTGCAGGGTGGGGGCCGTCACCTGGGTCACGTAGTAGCGGGGACGTTTTTCCCATAACAAGGCTTCGAACGCCTTCCAGGTCATCCGCTCGGCCACCGCATCAATGACCTCGACGCGCATGGTAGGGAAGAGCGCCGCCATCTGCGCCAGGTCTACCTGGGGCCAGATTTGCCCCTCGCGGGAGCGGCGACCCACGCGGTGTTGACTGCGAATCCAGATACCCCGGTCGGGCGCGGGAGGGTTGACGAAGAGGATGTCCACAGCCGTCGCGGGACGTGTCTCCATTTGCGTGCGGACCACATCATCGGCGTTGGGAAAGTGCGGCGTGGGGAGGACCTGGCGGGTCGCGCGCCCCCGGTTGTGTTCCACGGCTGCGTTGCTCATAGGCTTTGCTCCATATCGCTCTGGATGCGCGCATCACGCTGGCTCAATTCCTCCAGAACGCGCATGATCACCCAGAAGATCATCAACTGCAAGCCGACCAAAATGCCCAGGGTACCGGCCAACAGGTACAGCCACAACCGTTCGATGGGCCAACCGTTCAGGCCGAGCGCCAGGCTGAGCGCACCCAGGAGCACTCCCCCGATGACGCCCAGGCCCCCCATCCACCAGAAATGGCGGTCCAGGGGCGGGTTGAAGAGGGGCTTGCCGAAGAGTCCTTGACGTATCGGACGGCGGTGGAAAAGCGAGACGAGGTAGTTGAAGGTGGCGCCAAGCGCGAAAAAGTCTACGCCGGCGATGCTCAACACAACGGCGACATACGCCCCGGCCACGCCCCACGGTCCCAGCCTGGTAATCCCGGAAAGACGCATTCCCACGAAGAGTAAGGCGATCAACAGGGCTATGCCGACGGCGGTCACGCTTATCCCACCGAGGAGGCGCACGGGATTGTAGTTCAGCGAAGTCCACAGGATTGTTTGCAAGAAGCGCATCCCATCGCGTACCACACTCAATTTGGAACGCCCCATGCGCTCTTTATAGGGGATAGGCACCTCGACCATGTGCAGGTTTTCGTAAACTGCGCGGCTGCTCATCACCGGCGTGAAGTTGAGGCCGTCGGGCAAGGGATAGAGCTGGGTGAAGGCTTCGCGGCGGAAAACGCGCATCCCGCTGGCCGGATCGAGGACGCGCCGGTTGCCGAGCAGACTTACCAGATTCGACCAGATGAAGTTGCCCACCCGGCGCACAAAGGGCATCTCGCTTGCGGCCCCGGAACGGCGCGAGCCGACGACCAGATCGGCGCCTGCCAGGGCGGCACGGCAGAGATCGGGGAAGAACTCAGGCGGATATGTGCCGTCGGCATCGAGGAAGCCCACCAGGTTGCCGCGTGCCGCGCAGAAACCGGTTTTGAGCGCCGCACCGTAGCCGCGGTTACGGGGATGACGCACCAACCGTACTTCGGGATAAGCCGTGACGATTTCCGCCGTACGATCTGCGGAGCCATCATCCACCACAATAAGCTCCATATCTGCTACCCCCGTCTCGAGCACGGCCGGCCGCACGGCCAGCACGCGCGCGATGATGGCGGCGATGCCGTGTTCCTCGTTATAGGCGGGGATAACGACAGAAAGCATCGAAGTCGGCGTTTCGCTGATCGGACATTCGCTCATAATGTATGCTCCTCATAACTGCTCGGCAGGTTATGAATCTTGCACCGCCGGGGTCGCAGAGACCGCTGAGATGGATGGATGGGCAGACTTGGGGGCAAGGTGGCAGCATTTTGCCTCCGAAATCTCGGCGCGCTCCGCATCCTCTGCGGTGAAATGGACACCCCCTGGACGGTTACCCTTTGAAAATGCCAACGGCTGAAACGGAATGATCCCCTAAAAATAAACCCTACGCCGTGATTCCGGCATCCTGCCATCAATCTCACGCAGTATCCGCGCGGGCACACCACCGACTACGGTGTGGGCGGGGACATCGTGCGTGACGACCGCGCCGGCCCCCACTACCGCGCCCCGTCCGATATGCACGCCGTCGGTAATAATTGCCCCGGCGCCGATCCATACGTCATCCTCGATCATGATACCCTCGGCAGTGATTCCCTGTTCCACGAACGAGCGGGTTGGGTCGTCGAAGACATGATTGACGGCCACGATCTGCACGAGCGGTGAGGTATAAACCCGGTCGCCGATTTCCACGCCGCCTTGCCCTCGGATCACATTATATTCACCGATCAGGCTATCGCAGCCGATGGTGATCCCCGCATGGGGCAGATGGCGAAAATTGTACACATGCAAGACCGTCCCATGCATAACCAGCGTATTGGCCCCGATGGTGACGCCATGAGGGCAAGCATGAATGTAGACACCCTCATCCAGATAGGCCCCGTTTCCCAGGCGGATGTGGTTGGCGAAACGCAGGCGGACGTTCCGCTCGATGGCCGCGCTCCCCTCCATACGCAGCATCAGGCGATACACTAGGGCGCGCAGCCCGATACCCAGGAGGGTCGGGACCCAGCCGCACAATACCTGGAGCATTTGTTCCCCTACATAGCGTCCAGGGTTATCGGCTTGACGACGAAGATACAGGGCGAGTTTCGAGACGGTGTGCTGCATTGACGTTTCCTAAGCAGATCATTATAGCTGTGTTTGTCACATTGACAATTGTAACCAAAACGTTACATAACACAAACTTGATTTTCGATGTTTTTCGGTTATAATATAGATAAATTTCTTTGATATTATGCAATCCATATTGTTTGTAGCAGATAATGATGGGAGAGAAACGATGGAAAAAAATGTGTTTTTACGGAGCGTCAATTTGCTTTTGAGTTTAGTGCTCATCTTGAGTGCTGTAGCGTTCCCCTTGTCTTTGGATGTCCGTGCGTCAGCATTGCCTGAGCAGGCTACCACGTCATATTCAGCAGTTCTATTCAACGAACCCTCGATTGTTGAGGATCGGCTCCCCGGTTTGCACGTGTTGCAGTCCGATGACCGTGGGGTGATGTTGGAACTCATCACGCCGGATTTCAAGACCGCCAACGAGCGCGACGATGTTGGCGCATGCACCCAGCTTAGCGTTGAGGGTTATAGCAGCTCTGCTGACTCAGGCGCGCCGGCATTGCCTGTCAAAGGAACGTTGGTGGGCATTCCGGCCGCTGCGCAGGTGACATTGCAGGTGCTGGAAGCTGACTTCAGCGCAGAAGCCGGGACTTATACCATTTGTCCCATCGCGCAGCCAATTATCGAGCAAGGCCTGGAGGAACCCATCGGCTACCGAGGGCAAGTCCTCAAGCGCGACAAAGCAGCCTATGCGACAGCCCAATTCGTCCCGGCGACGGCGGCAGTTGTGCTGTCTACCGGTTTTGTGCGTAGCCAGGCCGTAGCAGAAGTGCAATTCCGTCCGTTCCAGTACAATCCCGTTACCGGACAATTGCGTTTTGCGCGGCGCATTCGCGTGCAACTTACCTTCCAGGGTGTGCCACCGGCAGCTTTAGGACGATTCGGGCAAGGATCGCCCGCTGCAGAACCTGTGGATGAAGGGGCATTCGAAGATGTGCTTCGCAGCACGGTGATCAACTACGAAGAGGCACGCGCTTGGCGCGTTGCAGCGCAGCGTCCGTCCGCGGTGACGGCAGTACAGGCGACAACCAGTGTGACTCCTTACAAAATTTTAGTGGATGCGGATGGTATCTATCAACTGACGTACTCTGCTCTGCTTGCAGCGGGGGTGCCTGTCAATAGCCTTGATCCACGCACGTTGAAACTGACCAACCAGGGGGCGGAGGTCGCCATCTACGTTGCCGGGGAGGCGGATGGGGTGTTCAACGCCGAGGATTACGTCCTCTTTTACGGTCAGAAAATGACGACGAAGTATACGGATGTCAACGTGTACTGGCTTACCTGGGGCGGCGCGAACGGGCTGCGGATGGCGACATCCGATGGCACGCCGGCTGGGGCGGCAACGCCGACATATTATCGGACGACGCAGCGGATTGAACAGAATAATACTTATCAATCTCCGCGCCCGAGTGGTCCTGATAATGATCGCTGGTATTGGCGGTTTGTATGGGCCACTGCGCCGACGGTGTTCTCGACGAATTTCACCCTGACTTCTCCCTTCACGACTTCCACCCATGCGACCGTCGTGGGGCTCTTCAAAGGCTATGATGCAACCCCACAACATCACACGCGCGTCTATCTCAACGGTGTTTTGCTGGATGATGCGACGTGGCAACCTACCGTTACCTATATGTTCACCGCCACCGTGCCGCAATCCGCAAAACACAACGGAACGAATACCATCAGTATCAGCGTGCCGTTGGATATGGGGATCAGCCTCGATGTCTTCCTCATTAACTGGTTTGACGTCATATATAATCGTTTGTATAGGGCGGTGAATGATACGCTCACTTTCAGCGGCGATACTGCCGGGACGTGGGAGTATTGGATGGAAGGGTTTACGGGGAACGCCATTGACGTATTCGACGTGACCACGCCGGCCAGCCCGGTCCGCATCCTGGGGGCCGCTATCACCCCCGTGGGTAGCACTTATCGGCTTGCCTTCCAGCAGACGATTCCTGCCAAACGGACGTACTGCGCTTTGACGACCTCGCAACGCCGTAACCCGAAAGCCATCCTGGCAGATGTGCCCGTGGATCTCCTCTCGACAACGAACGGCGCGGATTACATTATCATCACCCATCCTGACTTCATCACGGCGCTGCAGCCGCTGGTGGACTATTATCAAGCGCGTGGCATGCGTACCGTCATGGTGGATGTGATGGAGGTTTACGACACCTTCAATTACGGCGTCTTCGATCCGGAAGCCATTCGTAGCTTTCTGGCGTATGCTTACACCGCGTGGGCGCGACCGGCTCCCGCTTACGTGTTACTGGTTGGGGATGGGCATTACGACTTCAAGAACTATACCGGACGCAACGAAACGATATACATTCCCCCCTATCTGGCCGATGTTGATCCGTGGCTCGGTGAGGCGGCAGCCGATAATCGTTATGTGGCGGTGAGTGGCAATGATATTTTCCCCGATATGCACCTGGGCCGTTTCCCGGTCAAGACTGCCGCCGAGGCTGCGGCGATGGTGGCCAAGACATTGGGCTATCTGCAGAATCCGGCCTCCACGGGGTGGAACCGGAATATCCTGTTTGTGGCCGACAATCCCGATGCCGCCGGCAATTTCTACGAGTTTTCGGATGTCGTGGCCAATCATTATGTGCCGACACCCTATCTGGCGCAAAAGGTTTATTATCTGCGCACGCACTCAACGGCAACGGCGGTGCGCACGGCGATTATTAACGCGCTGAACCAGGGACGGCTGATCGTCAACTACGTCGGCCATGGGGCTACAACTTATTGGGCCGGTGAACAATTTCTCCGGGTCGCCGATATTGCCTCGCTGAATAATGCCGGCAAGTTGGCCTTTATGGTGCCGATGACATGTCTGGAAGGTTTCTACATTTACCCCAGCGGACCGGGGCAGAATTTTTCATCGCTGGCCGAATCGCTCGTGCGCGTGCCCGATAAGGGGGCAGTTGCCAGTTGGTCGCCTACCGGATTGGGACTTGCCAGCGGCCATGACATCCTGAACAGGAGACTTTACCAGGCTATTTTCTACGAAAATGTTGTTGAAGTGGGGCCGGCGACCCTATTGAGTAAGCTGGCGATCGTGGGCCAGGGGCATGATGAACTCATCGAGACATATCTCCTTTTCGGGGATCCGGCACTGGTGCTGGATACTCTGAGAGCCGACATGCGCGTGACGAAGAAAGTGCAAACCACGCCCCAGGAGGCATTGTTCCCGCAGGCGATCACTTATACACTGGTCTATACCAATACCGGGCCGAGTATGGCCTACGGTGTTGTCATCACCGACACACTCCCGACCGGCTTGCAGAATCCGTCCATCGTTTCCGGCGGCGCAGTCGTGACGCCACAGGCAGGGACCTCTTATGTGTGGGATGTCGCCGATTTGCCTGCCGGCGCCGGCGGCATTATCACCATCACGGCGGCAATCTCCTCCACCTTTCGGGGCGTGTTGGAGAATCGGGTGACCATTGCTTCCCGCGTCTTCGACCGCGACCAGGCTAACAATGCGGCGGTCGTGCAGACCCGGATCGGCCTTGGGCCGCTGGTTACCATCACGCGATCCGGCAATGATGTTGTCCTCGCCTGGAACGCCGTGCCGGGGGCGGCGCAGTACCGCGTGCACCGCAGCACGCAGGCATACTTCACGCCGGTTAGTGCGACGGCGCTTGTCACCCAGACCGGTTTGACGTATACTGATCTTGGCGCGATCGGCGATCCGGCCGTCAACTATTTCTACGCTGTTACGGCGCTCGACGCGCAGGGACGGGAGTCGGACGTCGTCAACCGGGTGGGAGAGTTCGATTTTGCATTGTTGCCTGCCAGCCCGGGCACCCAACGCGGTCGTTACAATATCATCGCTCTTCCCCTGGATGTGATGGCGCTGTTGCCGAATGCTAAAGCGTTGGCGAATTATCTTGGGCCTGGGGTGCAACAGCTTCTTTCCTGGAACCCTGATACGCAGACCTATCGTGCCTGGTTGCCACCCCTCAATCGCGGAACGAATTTCGCCTTGAAGGTCGGTGAGGTTTACTGGATACAATTGGACAGTACGGCAGCAACGTTGGTAAGCTTTGTCGGTACTGTTCCGGAACCGGGCACGATAAAGTGGACTTTTGTCGGTACGACGCCTAAGTGTCGTCTCTACGATATTTCTCTCCCCCTAAATCAAACAAGCATTGTTGATGCGGTGGGTCTGGCTACTGCCATTGGTTCGAATGTGCAACAAGTTTTGCAGTGGAACCCGGCCACCCAAACTTTTAGGGCGTGGTTGCCGCCTCTGGGCCGAGGGACGAACTTCGCGGTGCGAGTTGGATACCCCTATCATGTGTGTTTCTCACCCGGAACACCTATTGTATGGCCTTGATGAAGTTGTAGATGAGGGAGGGTGTGATGAAAACTTTGAGAATGGCGATTCTATTAGCTTTTATGCTGGGATTGTTGAACACGACAGGCGCGTGGGCTATAGTTTCCGGTTGGCCAAGCGGCGATGCCTATGTGGATGTTAACGAACCTGATACGAATTACAACGCCAACGCCTTAGAAGTATCGGCAAGTGGTACAAGTTGTGAGCCGACCTCTTATACTTATATGCAGTGGGATTTGACAGGCATCAACCCTGCGCTCATTACGACGGCGACTTTGACGCTAACGGTGACGGGACAGCTAAATGCAGTCGGTGCTTCTTTGACGCTGTACGAAACGACCGATGGTTGGGATGAAACAACATTAACCGCGAATAATGCACCGGCCGTTGGGGCGCAGATTGAGACACAGCCGGTTCCAAACGTTGGGCAGGTTGTGACTTTCAACAGCACGGCGTTGCGGGATTACGTCAAGAACCAGGCGAACGCCGATGCTGTTGTCAGTTTCGTTTTGCGTTTCAGTAGTGGGTGCGTTCAAGGTCTTACGGTTGCTGTGTTTGCCGACCGCGAGAATACAACGCCTTCCCATCGTCCATACTTGCTCATTCAAGGCCCGAATGCTGTCAAAGTATCCGCTTTGGGGGCTTTGGGGTTCATCGTGCAGTGGCCGACGATCGGCCTGCTTGTTTTGGCTGTTGGCGGAAGCCTGGTGCGGCGCATGGCAAGTGGCGAGAGACGAAAGGCCAATGAGAGGGGCTAATGGTGAATTGCACGTGCCGGATCGTCCGGGCCTTTGTGGACGGCAGCGTGTTAGCGGAGGGTGGAACATGAAACAAATAGGGAAATTATGCCTGGCAATAGGCTGTCTGTTGCTGTGTGGAGCCGTGAATTGGGCGCGCCCGGCCACCCCCCCAGACCACGATACGTATGTGGATGTCAATGACGCAGAAAAAAATTTCAACGGGAATCAGTTGGAGGTCTCGGCCAGCCTGGAGACATGTGAGCCGACTTCCATCACCTTTCTGCAATGGGATTTGACGCATATCCCGGCTTACTCCGCCGTACAGACGGCTACCCTCAAGCTGACGGCCTTCGGTGCGATGAACAACGCCGAGGGAACATGGTTGGCCTTGTATGCGACAGGGGATAACTGGACAGAGGATACGCTGACCTATGCGAATGCTCCGGCCCTGGGGACGCGGATTGAAAGCCGGCCCCTGCCTTTGAGTATACCCCCTGAGGGTCAGGCTGTGATCTTCACCGATGATGCTCTGCGGCTTTACCTGGAAGAACAACTCGCCGACGATCAGATCGCCAGTTTTGCGTTGCGCCTCGAAGGAAGATGTGATATCGGGTATACCGTGGCCCTGTTTTACGACAGCGAAAGTCAAAGTGATGTTCCCGACCTTTATCTGGAAACCCAGGTGCGTCCTACCGATGTGACGATTGGCAAGGCCGGCCCGGCTAGCGCTTCTCCGGGGCAGATGATTACCTACACGGTGACTTACACGAATACGGGCCCGTTACCGGTGCGTTACGCGCTCATCACCGATACTCTGCCGGCGCAGCTCCAAGTCTACACATATACCCATCCCCTGATTCCATTGCAACCCAACAACACGCTCATGTGGGAGGTCCGCGACCTTGCCCCAGGCGATAACGGGACGCTCACGATCACAGGCCTCATCAGCCCTGCGTTTACCGGCTGGCTGACCAATACCGCGACCATTACGACCACCGCCATCGAAAGCGACACCACAAACAATGTCAGCCTGCCTGTTGTCACCCTTGTGCAAGCCGCCGATCTGGTGATGCATAAAAGCGGGCCACCCGTTGCCGTTCCCGGTGAAAGGATCACCTATACGTTGGTCTATACTAACGCGGGCAATGCGCGGGTGCCTCAGGCCGTCGTTGTTGATCACTTACCGGCGGCGGCGCAGATCTATGATTATACCGGCTCTACGCTTCCGCCGCAGGACAATACGCTCCTGTGGGAGATCCTCGACCTTGCTCCAGGGCAGGCCGGCGTACTCACGGTCACGGCCACGATCAGCCCTACCTTCGGTGGTGTGTTGACGAATACCGCGACCATCGCCACGACCGTTTTCGAGGCCGACACGACGAACAATGTCGCCCCACCGGTGGTTACCGTTGTGCAGGTCCCTGACCTGGTGATGCATAAAAGCGGGCCGCCCGTTGCCGTTTCCGGTGAAAGGATCACCTATACGTTGGTCTATACCAATGTGGGCGATGCTATGGCCTTGCAGGTGGTGGTTACCGATACCCTGGAGCCCGCAGAGATGGCCATCCCTCCCACCGTCTGGCAGGTCGGCGACCTTGCGCCGGGAGCCGGAGGGACGCTCACGTTGCCGCTGGCTGTTCCTTCTACCTTTGAAGGGTGGCTCACGAATACCGTGACCATCGCCGCCCGGATGCCGGAAGTGAACACAGATAACAACACAAGTTATGTGGTGACGCGGATTGCGGCGTTGCCGCACTATACCCTTTATTTGCCGCTGATCTTGCGTACTTTACCGTAACCGTCGTCCGTTATACCCTCTATGCCTGCGATGCATATGCGATCCGAGATTCACGTCTATATCAAACAACGGCCATCGTGGCTGATGCTGGTGAGTTTATTCCTGGCCATTCTGTTGGTGATCGGCCTGGGAAACTTTGTCCTGCATCGGCTGCGACGACAGGCACAAGCATTGGCGACATCGAACGTTGCAGCCCCCCCCGCGCCGGAGACGGGGCCAATAGCGGAGACGATGCCCATACCGGAAGTTGCACCGATGCCATCTCCTCTCGTTGAAGCTACTTCTGATACAGAACCCCCGGCCGTTGCTACACCCTTGCCGCCCATCCGCCGCAACCTTGACCGCGTGACGGTCTTGTTACTCGGCAGCGATGTCCGCCCCGGGGAAAAGAGCGGCCCCTGGCAAACAGATACCATAATGCTGCTGACGCTCGATCCGCCGAGTGGCCAGGCCGGGGTGCTTTCCATTCCGCGTGATCTTTGGGTGGCGATTCCCGATCATCTCCACGGGCGCATCAATACGGCTTACTACTTGGGCGACGTGGATGGCTATCCCGGCGGTGGCCCGGCGTTGGCGATGGAAACTGTGCGGCAGAACTTCGGGGTGGCCGTCCAGCACTACGTGCGGGTGGATTTTCAGGCCTTCGTGAAGCTGATAGACCTCATCGGCGGGATTGATGTGAATGTGGAACGCACCATTGACGACCCGAATTACCCCTTCTGGGGACCGGATGGTGAGGAAGTCTTCGATCGGCTGTACATCGAGGCCGGGCCTCACCATTTCGACGGCGATATGGCACTCAAGTATGCGCGTACCCGCTACAACGGTGGCGATATCGAACGGGTGCGCCGTCAGCAGCAGGTGATGCGCGCCTTTCTCAAACGGGTGACCGATCTCCAACTCTTGCCGGACCTGTTGGACAACGCGGGTGAGATTTACGCCACGCTGCGGGATTCTGTACAGACCGATATGTCTGTGGATGTTATAGCCGCGTTGGCACTGCAAGCATTTCAGATAGAGCGGGCTA
>FWPV01010943.1_pt1 | contig 14611 bp, 10 predicted proteins | sample 2228371 | NCBI WGS metagenome assembly FWPV01 (sample SAMEA103939776, study PRJEB20133) | metagenome
GATGATCCGTGTGGATAACGTAGGGGAAGCGACCTATGCCCTCGTCCAGGAAAAATTGATTGAACTGGATGACTTTGTCCAGGCGCGCGGCGTGATGATGCGGACACGCACCGGTGAAGTCAGTGTGCAGGTCTATGATCTGCGGTTGCTGGCCAAGGCGGTCAGTCCGCTGCCGGTCATCAAGGAGAAGGTGGAGGATGACGGCACGGTCAGCCGCTTCGGGGAGTTCAGCGACAAAGAGGCCCGTTATCGTCAGCGATACGCTGATCTGGCGGTTAACCCGGAGGTGCGCGAAGTCTTCCGCAAGCGGGCACGCATGATCAGTGCGCTGCGCACCTTCCTGGATAGCGAAGGCTTTCTGGAGGTCGAGACACCGATTCTGCAGCCAATCTATGGTGGGGCCGCAGCCCGGCCGTTTGTCACCCATCATAATCAGTTGGATCAGGACCTTTACCTGCGGATCAGCTTTGAGCTATACCTCAAACGCCTGCTGGTCGGCATGTACGATGCTGTGTATGAGATTGGCCGTGACTTCCGTAATGAAGGGGTGAGCTTCAAGCACAACCCGGAGTTCACCCAGATTGAGTTCTACAAAGCTTACATCGACTACCACGGCGTGATGGATTTGACGGAGAGGATGCTGGCCTACGTGGTTGAACAGGTTACCGGGGGGACGACGATCACTTACCAGGGTAACCAGATCGACTTTACACCCCCCTGGAAGCGGCTGACGCTGCATGAGGCGATCCTGACCACGACCGGTATCGACTACAAGCAGCATCCCGACGCTGCCTCGCTCCGCGCGGCGATGCGTCAGCGGGGTTATCAGGCGCGTGAGGATGCCACATGGGGCAAGCTGGTCGATGGATTGCTGGGTGAAGTTGAGCCGACGCTGATCCAGCCGACGTTCATTCTGGATTATCCCCGTGATATTTCGCCGTTTGCCAAGATGTTGCCCGGTGATCCCACACATGTGGAGCGTTTTGAGTTTTTCATCGGCGGGATGGAGATGGGGAATGCCTTTACCGAATTGAACGATCCCCAGGATCAGGAGGCGCGCTTCCTGGAAATGGGCCGTCTATACGCGGCTGATCAGGATGAAGCAACGCCGCTGGACGAAGACTACCTGCGGGCCATGCGCTATGGTATGCCGCCCTGCGGTGGTTGGGGAATGGGGGTGGACCGGCTGGCAATGTTACTTACTGACCAGCGGAGTATCCGCGATGTGTTGCTCTTCCCCCACATGCGGGATGAGGAAGCATAGACAGGATGCGGGGCCGGGGAATTCCCGGCCCTGCGGCTATAACAGATATCGTCTCCCTGTTCGGCTGCTTACCGCGGGTGGAGAATTGGCACTCTGGTTGTGATCGTATGTAGAATAGGCTAGCTGTCCGTGAATGAGTCTCGAAACGAGGTTGATCATGGAAGCATTCCGCCCTGACACCGAAAACGCGGAAGGACTCAGTTCGGATCGCAATGTTCGTCGAGGGCGAGCGCGGCAGCGGTATATGGCCCGCCAGATTCGTCGCGGGCAGGCGCATATTCTTCCGCCGCGTTTCACCGCTCGTGGCACAGATACACCGACTAACTCCTCTTCGCGTATTGCTGATGTTGCCTTGATGATTCTGGAGACTGCTCAAGGTTGGGCAGGGCGGTTATCCCTGCGCCGGCTAAAGAGTCAGGGCATCGTCATCATCCCGGTGTTGCTTGGATTGATTCTTCTGTTCACGGCACTGTCGACGCTTAGCTCCGGAAATGTGCTGCCCGGAGTCTCCGTTGGCGGGGTATCGGTTGCCGGTTTGACGGAGCAGCAGGCGATTGAGAAGCTGAAGCAGGCCTGGCAGGACAGGCAGCTTATCCTCGAGGAGGGCGGGCGCACGTGGACAGTGGGCGCCAGCGAACTGGGCTTCAGACTTGATGCTGTCGCCTCAGCGCGCCGTGCGGTCAGTTATGGACGCGAGCAAGGCGGCCTGGGGGCCATGATCAGCGCGGCGCTGAGAGGGGTGAATCTTGACCCTGTGATCGATCTGGATTTGTCGGTAGCTCACGATGCGCTGATCCGATACGCGCGTCAGGTGAATGTCCCTGCCAAGAATGCGACTGTTCGTTTGCAGGGTGTGGTTGTGACCCAGATTCCTGCGCAGCCCGGTCGCCGCCTGAATATTGGCGAATTGCTGCCGATGCTCGCTGCCGATCCAATTGGCGTCGTTGGAAGGGGGAAGATCACCCTGCCGATGGATCCAATTCCGGCGCTGATTGTGGATGCCTCACCACTGGTCGAGTACGCGCAGCGGTTGCTGGAGCACGACCTTGTGCTTGAGGCATACGATCCGGTGGCTGACGAGTCGCGCACGTATTCTGTGCCGCCCCAGGAGTGGGGCAAGTGGTTAGACACCCAGCTGGTCTACCATGAGACCGGGCCGCGTCTGTATCTTTCCGTGGCCGCTGCGCCGGTCCGGGCATTTCTGGAACAGCAGGCGCAAGCGCTGCCTGATCCCCTGACGCTCGACCTCGGGGATGGGGTGCGGGCGGTTCAGCAGGCGGTAATGACTGGCTCGCTCAACACGTGGGTTACCGTGCGCTATGAGCCTTATGTATACACGGTTGGTCGCGGGGAGACGGCCTATGGCATCTCTCGCACAACTGGCATCCCGTTCTACCTGATCGAGCAGGCTAACCCCGATCGCGATCTGTCCGAGCTGTATGTAGGCGACACGATTGTCATTCCTTCGCGGGATACGCTGTTACCTTTACGGCCAGTGCGCAACAAGCGGATCGTGGTTGACCTGAGCGATCAGTATCTGTGGGCCTTTGAGAACGGTCAGCTGGTGTATGAGTGGCCGATTTCAAGCGGTATTGCATCTGCGCCAACGGCGACCGGGGTGTTCCAGATTCTGAGTCACGCCGAGAAGGCGCGTGGTAGCAGCTACACCCTGTGCGACGCAAATACCTGCGGCCAGTGGGTCATGAACTGGTTCATGGGCATTTACGAAGCGGTGCCCGGCCTGATGAACGGTTTCCACGGCGCTGTGGAACTCCCCAGTGGCCGCTACCTGGGCGATGGCCAGGTGGGGCGTCCATTCACGTTTGGCTGCATTATGTCCCAGGATGACAACGCTTATAAGCTGTATACCTGGGCGGAAGAAGGGGTCATTGTCGAGATCCGGCAGTAATTGGCCACCGATACCGTCCGGCAAGAGACACGGGCCAAAGGCAACTACGGCAGATCGTTAGTCGATCGCTCCGCTTTCGGGATGTTCTTCTTCTGGAGGCGGAGCGTCTTCTTCTGCCAGCGTGGCCAGAAAGTGGCGATCTGCTTCATCCAGGCTGGCGGTCAACAGAAGATCGGGGCGGTGCCGCCAGGTGCGGCGCAGACCCTGTTCACGCCGCCAGCGGGCGATATGCGCATGGTGACCGTTGATGAGCACCTCAGGCACTCTTAGCCCGCGGAATTCCGGTGGGCGGGTATAATGAGGGCCTTCCAGGATGCCGGTCGCGTGGCTATCCTGCTCTGCGGCCTGGGGTGCACCCAGCGCACCGGGGATCAGGCGTGTGAGGACGTCAATGAGAACCATCGCCGGTAGTTCACCACCTGTGAGCACATAATCCCCTATGCTCAGTTCATCGGTGACGATGAGCTGGCGTACACGGTCATCCACGCCTTCGTAATGACCACAGATGAGCGCAAGGCGATCATGAGCGGCGAGTTCGCGGGCGATGGACTGGGTCAGGACACGGCCCTGGGGTGAGAGCAGGATCACAGGGACATGGCCAAGGCGATCGCCGAGTACCGCTTCAACAGCTGCGACAATCGGCTCCACCTTCATCACCATGCCGCCTCCGCCCCCGTACGGGGTATCATCGGTGATGTGGTGTCTGTCTGTGGTATAGTCGCGGATGTTGTGTAGCGCGACCGTCAGCAAGCCGTTGTCCTGGGCGCGCTTGAGAATGCTCTCAGAAAGTGGCCCGGCAAACATCGTGGGAAACAGGGTGAAGACATCAATGTACATGCGCTATCCCGCCCTCTGTCGCCTTGAATCAATACAGTCACCATTATAGCGACCCGGGTGGGTGCCCCCCACGAAAGGGTTGACCCTGACTCTGCACATGGGCATTCAGCATTTTCTCACGGAAGATGGTGCACAAGCGGCTATAATCGTAGACATAAGAGGTCGGAATATGGATTCCCGTGCACGACTCTTGAGCGATATCCACGCTGTGGTGCTGGATATGGATGGTGTGCTGTGGCGCGGCAATACGGCCCTGCCCGGCCTTGTTGAGCTGTTTGAGTTCTTCGACCGGGTGGCGATGCCATATATTCTGGCGACCAACAACAGCACGACGACAGTGGATGCCTATGTGCGGAAGCTCCGCGGGTTTAGTGTGGAGGTGCGGCCAGAGTGCATTGTGACATCTGCGGTGGCCACAGCAGACTATCTGCGGGCGCACTACGGTGAGGGCGTACACGTCCATGTTGTTGGGGAGGCTGGTTTGCAGCAGACTCTGGCGGATGCCGGGTATCCATCTGTTGAGGATGACGCCGATGTTGTGGTCGTCGGGTTGGATCGGGAAGTCACGTACGAAAAGTTGCGGCGCGCTTCAACGATGATCCGGGCCGGGGCGAAGTTCATTGGCACAAACGCTGACCGAACATTCCCGATGCCAGATGGGCTGGTGCCGGGGGCAGGGAGTTTGCTGGCTTTCTTACAGGCCAGCACCGATCAACAGCCGCTGGTGATCGGTAAGCCGGAAGCGGCGATGTTTGCCATGGCGCTGGCCCGGCTGGGGACGACGCCGGAGCAAACCCTGATGGTTGGCGACCGGGTGGATACCGATATTCTGGGCGCCAGGCGGTCCGGGCTGCGGACGGCGCTTGTCCTGAGCGGGGTTACATCAACGGAAATGCTGGCAGTCAGCCCAACCCAGCCCGACCTGTTGTTTGCGGATATTGCCGAGTTGTGCTCTGTGTGGGAACTGGCACACGAAGCACACAGGCAGGTTTGACGCCCTGGCCGATCCTGGATACAGGTGAGTGGAAGAAAAACGCTTGTGACCGGTCGATGGCAGCGCCTTAGTGCGATCCTTGCGCTTGTTTTGCTCGTGGTGATGCTGGAGTTTCCGGCTTCAGCCAGCGGACAGACTCCGATCCGAATTCTGCGCCAGGATACTGCTATTCTCTACCCGATCCGTATCACCTTTCGCCTGTCTGCTATCTCCTCAGCGACGCCCATCACCGAGGCGCGGCTTTACTGGCAGGCCGGGCCCCATGCTGCCTTTAACGTTCGGGTGGCTTCTTTTACTCCCGCGCACCGGATTCAGCTGGAAATACCGCTCAGCACTCAGGCGCTCAGCCTGCCGCCTTTTGCCCAGATCACCTACCGCTGGCAGGTGCGTGATGCGCAGGGCAATAGCCTGGTCACAGAAAACAGCACATTTGAGTACGTGGACAACCGGAGGGATTGGCAGGAGATTGCCAACGAGCGAATCCGGCTGTTGTGGTATGGTCTGGATGGTACGCTGGCGGATGAGTTATTCGCGCTGGCGGACCATGCCTACCAGCAACTGGCCGCTGACTTTGGCGTGGCTCTGGAACGCCGACCGTTAGTGCTGATCTATCCGGATCGGCGGGCGTTTGAGGAATTCCAGGTCATGATGAGCAACGTCGAGTTTGTGATCGGGCGTTACTTTCCGGGCCACAATATTGCGGCCTGTCTTGTCACGGCGGATATGCCCCGAGACCTCTACGCGGACACCCTGGTACACGAGCTTTCTCACCTTTACAGTGATAACTATTACACAGGATACACGCGTCTTCCGCTGTGGCTGGAAGAAGGTCTGGCGACCTATCAGGAATCAGCGGATCTGAGCGACGAGCTTCAGACGGTTCAGCGAGCAGCTGCGCAGCAAGCTCTTGTCCCCTTCATCGACCTGCCGACAGCCATCCGCACCGTCAGCGTTCAGAAGGCTAACCTGGCCTACGCTGAAGGCGCCACGCTCTTTGCCTTCATCCACGAGCAATGGGGGCAGGAGGCTGTCGCCGCGTTTCTGGGTGGCTTCCGCCGCACGACCAGCGTTGACGATGTGATGCGCGATGTGTTTGGCATGGGAATGGCGGACTTTGAGATGGCGTGGCGAGCCTGGCTGGGGTATCCAGTTTCGCGGGTTCCCAGGGCAGTTCCAACGCCTACGCTCATCCCGTTGTTCCGCCCGACGCCAACTTATCTGCCGCCGGGTGGTCATTGACTGGCGCCGTAAGGAAGTGCTGTATGGTATTGAGGATAGACAGACGAACCTGCTTTGGTGTGCTGGCCGCCATACTGGGCGGGCTGACATTCGTTGGCGCACTCTGGTTGCCGCGCGGTCAAGGGAGTGTTGAAGCTCAGGGGGGTGGGCTTTCGCTCCCCGAGCCGGAGGCGCCATCAGCGGCGGAGATTCAGGGGACTGCTCAGTGGGTTATCAGCGATCAGGAGTTTGAGGCGGAATTCCCGGAGGGGATGCGCTTCAGCATTGCGGCGCGCAGCAGTGCCGGCAAGATCACCAGCGCCCGCGTTGTGTGGTCTCACGCGCCGGGTAACAACACCCGGCGTAGCCGCGGAGCCTCCTTTGATGAACAGAACGGGCGATGGGTTGCCGTCTGGCCTCATGGGCGCGGGGATGTTCCCCCCTGGGTGCTGGTGCGTTATCGGTGGGAATTGACCGATGAGCAGGGCAATCGTTACCTCAGCGCCGAGCATGATGAGGTCTACGCCGATGCCAGCAATGGGAGCCGATGGCATTCGGCGGAAAGTGAAGATGTAGTTGTCTACTGGATTGATCTGCCGGCTGATTATGGTGAGCAGACCCTCAGAGCTATGGCGGAACGGCGTGAGTTTTTCCGCCAGGCTTGGGGCGGACCATTGCCCTATCGACCGCGCGTTATCCTGTATGGGCCTACCGCCTTGCCTGAGTATGAACAGGCGCTTGGCCGACCGGCCCGGGCGGGTGGCGGTATTACTACCGGTACGACCAGTGAAGACTGGGGCGGCACTATCCAGTATGCCCGATTGAGCGACTCGGCCTATTCGCTGGCCTATGGTACGGTGCTGCACGAGATCGCCCATCTGTATCAGGGTGAATATGCCCACCTGCCGGTCGGCTGGTTTGTCGAGGGCAATGCGGAATTCTTCAGCCTGGCCCGCGATATCGACTATCGGGAATGGGGCCGGCAACGGTTGCTCAGCGACGATCCGCTATCCTTTGCACATGGATTCTCCATTCGCGGGCGCACGTTCCGGGATGGGTATCAGCTAGGGGCGACAGTCTTTGATTATCTGGTGGCAACCTATGGACTTGATGCGCACCGTGAAATCTGGACGCTTATCAGCAGGAATATCCCATACCTGGAGGCAATTGCGCGGGTTACCGGCGTGCCCATCGAGCAATTCGAGCGGGATTGGCGCGCATGGATGGGGGTTGAGAGTCCGCCTCCTACGCTGGCGCCTTCCCCAACCCCACCGTTTGACATTTTCGCGCTTCCTACCCCTACCTTTGTGGCGCCCGGATCGTCGTAGGCGGCAGTGCCCATTGTCGCTCCCGCGATGGTGGCCTTTGACTGGGCGAACCCTGAATTTTGGGTTTACAATCAGGGTTGCGACCGTTTGGTGGGGGCAGGGTGCGAGGAGGCGTGACAATGCGCTTGACGTGGCCGGTCAGACTGCTGGCTGTGTTCGCAGTGTGTGCGCTGGCACCGGTTCTGGCCCTGAAGGCACAGGAGAATCCTGCTTCTGGAATCACGGATCTGCGGGCTGAGGTTGTCTTCCCGGCGGTGGTGCGTCTGTTTGTGCGCTTCGGGGAAGCCCTTGAACCGCCAGAGGTCGTGTTGCTGTCGATGAGCCAGGAGGAGCGCACGCTATTCTCTGGCCCGGTGACGCTTATTGCCGTGCCGCAAGCGGAGGATGCATCCCTCTGGCGATTTGACTGGCCTATTCCCCTGGATGATGCGCCCAGGTTGTTTGTACCTGTGCACTATCGCTGGGAGATGGTCGATGCGACTGGCAGTCAACAGGAAGCGGAAAGCGAATTCCTGTTTGCGCCGGAGACGCTGGATTTCCGGCACGGGGGTGAGCCGCCGCTTTCCTTCAGCGTGGGGAGCAGCGACCTGAATCTGCGTCTGGCGCGCGAAGTCGTGCTCCCTGCTTACACGCTGATGGCCGAACAGACCGGTCTTCAGCCGGAATTTCGCTGGGCGGTCTTACCACCGGCGTTTGCGTTTTGCAGTGAGGCCGTGGATGCGGATGGTCAGCCGATGTCCATCGTGTTGGCGGCATCGCCGGTAGATGAACCGGATGTCTATGCGTGCCGTGAGGAGGATGCAGAACGGCTCTTTGCCAGCAGCGGGTATCAGATTCTCCGTCGTCGGGAACGCGGCTTGCTCCCCTTTGAAAACGAGCTGGTCGACGCCATGTTCGAGGTTTTCTACAGGCAATACTGGGAGGGGAAGGATGTGCCCGCCTGGTTCCGGACCGGTTTGCGCCGATATCTGCACGTGAATCCGGATCCGCTGGCTGTCCGTTACCTGCAGACTGAAGGGCGGGCAGGGCGGTTGTTCAACGCTGAGCAGATGCAATCTGGGCCGCCGGAGGCAGACCAACAGCTCTGGGAGTTGCAGGCGCATAGCCTGGTGCTGTTCCTCGCTGATCAGTATGGTGCGCAAGCACCTCTGAGGCTGGCTCGCGATGCTGCGGCACTGGCCTGGGATGATGCCTGGCGTGATCTGACCGGAAGCGACCTGAGGGGGATGATGGCGCGCTGGGAACGCTGGTTGTTTGGCGCTGCTGCGGTGCGTGCGGGGAGCTGGTTCCTGTACGGCCCGGCCACGGCAACACCAACGGTGACGCGGACAGCTACAGCCGTGCCCCCTACCCGGACACCTGCTCCAGTCGTTACTGTTTCCCCCCAGCCTGGCGGCACACCTGTGCCGGAAACCGCAACCCTGCTGGGGACGCCGCCATTAACTTCGACCGGGGTTCCGGCAGTATTGCCAACCGCAACCAATACGCCCCGTCCACCGGGTAGCCTGGCGCAACCGCAACCGACGCCTCCGGAGCCGGGCGGGGGGATATGTGCAACTGCGTTGCCTGCGCTGCTTCTGCCTTGCGCGGCGTTTGTGACTGTTGAACGGCGGAAGAAGAACCTATGATTCAGCTTTATGATCTTGATCTCGCCGATCTGACGGCGTTGATCACTGACTGGGGCCAGCCGGCCTACCGGGCGCGCCAGATCTGGCAGTGGCTGTATACGCATAAGGTTGCCGATGTACAGGCGATGACCAATCTGCCTGCTGACCTGCGCGCGCGGTTGGGGGGCGAAGCCCGCCTGAATGCGCTTGAGGTTGTGCGGGAGCTGTATTCAAGCGACGGGCAAACCATTAAGTGGCTCTTTCGCCTGCCGGATGGGCAATTGATCGAGAGTGTCCTGATGGAATATGCCGATGGCAGGCGAACGGCGTGCATCAGTACCCAGGCAGGATGCGCCATGGGATGTGTGTTCTGCGCGACGGGGCAGATGGGCTTCGCCCGCCATCTCTCCTCTGGCGAGATTGTCGAGCAAGCCGTTTATCTGGCGCGCTGGCTGGAGGCTCATGGTGAGCGTCTCAGCAACGTGGTGCTGATGGGTATGGGCGAGCCGCTGCACAACTATGACAATGTGCTGGCGGCCATCCGGCGGCTGAACGCGCCTGAGGGCCTGGGCATTGGCCAGCGCCACATCACCCTCAGCACTGTCGGCCTGGTGCCGCAGATCCGCCGCTTTGCCGACGAGAACCTTCAGGTGAAACTGGCCATCAGCCTGCATGCTGCCACCGATGAGGAGCGGTCAGCGTTGCTACCGGTGAACAGACGCTGGCCACTGCGCGATCTGCTGGATGCCTGTCGCTACTACATCGAAAAGACAGGCCGACGCATTACGTTTGAATGGGCGCTGATCGAGGGGGAGAATGACATCCCGGAGCAGGCCCATGCGCTTGGCGCGTTGTTGCAGGGTCTGCTATGCCATGTGAACCTGATCCCGCTCAACCCGACAACCGGCTATAAGGGACAGCCTTCTAATCTCGATCGTGTAGCAGCATTTCAGGCGATTCTGATGACGTATGGCGTGCGGAATACCGTCCGTGTTCGGCGGGGCATCGACATCAACGCCGGGTGTGGACAACTCAAAGCGGAGGTGATTCGCTCCAGTGATGGCCAGTGAAATCTGGCGGCCCTTGGCCGGTCATTCGGCGTCAGTGGCAATAGCCTCGCCGGTATGCTGGGCGATAGCGGTGAGCAGTTCCTCGGAGAGGCGTCTGAGATTCTCTGCGACGATCTCCGCTGTACGTGTTGACTCCAGATTTTTCTGGGTTACGTCGTGAATATTGCGCATTGAGCGGGTGATCTCTTCCAGGCCGCTGGCCTGCTGATCGATGGCGATCATGATGTTGCGCATGGCGGTCATCGATTCGTTGACGCTATCAGCCAGTTGCATGATCACTTCGCCGGTTTGCTGCGAAAGTTGCAGGCCTTCGTCTACCTGTTGATCGCCGAGCTGCGTGGCGCGCACTGTCTGCCTGGTGGCTTCCTGAATCTGGCTGAGGATTGTCTGTACCTGGGCAGCGGCGGTCTGTGACTGCCGGGCAAGGGCACGAACTTCCTCGGCCACCACGGCAAAGCCTCGTCCATGGACACCGGCGCGCGCCGCTTCGATACTGGCATTCAGCGCGACAAGGTTGCTCTGCGTGGCAATCTCGCTCACGGTGGCGATGATCTCGTCAATCCGCTGGGTTTGTTCGGCCAGCTGGATCAGGTTGCGGGCAATGGCGGAAACCTGCGTCCGAATCTGGGCCATGCCCTCCGTGGTCAGGCGGATGGCGTTCTGGCCATGCGCTGAGATCTGGGCCGTCTGTTCGGAAAGGGTTGAGATGCTACGTGCCTGGCTGCGAACCTGATCGGCCAGAGCGATGAATTCATTCAGCATGGTGACGGCCTGCGTGATAACAGCAGCCTGTTGTTCTGCACCGCTGCTCTGCTGACTGGTGACCATACGGATGGCAGTGGCGGCGCGTCCCAGGCCATCAGCAGTGGCACTGATCTGCTGGGTAAGGTTGCCAAGTTGCGCGCGCTGCTGGTAGACTGCCTGAGTTCGGGCTTCCGTCTCAATTCTTGTGGGCATGAACAGGAGCACCCCCAGGTGAGCAGTGAGCAGCGAAAACTGACCGACGATCAAGATCTCACCGGCAGGCACCACCGTTGCGGTGGTATTCCGGGAAATCAGGAAGATGGCCAGCAGGGCCGAGACTGCTTCCAGGATATACCACAGGATGGTCATGCGGGCGCCCCAGTAGTACATGACACCAGCCGAGATCACCGCTCCGAGGGGCAGGACCGCAAGCCACCACAGGGTGTAGGGCGCCAGGGCCAGAATGTGGAACGTATAGGCCAGGGTTGCCCCGGCGACTGAGAGTTCCAGCGCGTGTAACACCAGTCTTCCGCGGGCGGCATAAAGCCCCCCGCAACCAAGGAGGACGGTGGCAAGGCCGGAGGCCAGGATCGGCCATGCCGCCTGAGTCAGTACCGCAGCGACGGCCACGATCGTGCCAGCCAGGCACAGGCCCAGGTTCAGGGGATCGGTCGGAAAATCGAGCATCCTGCGGGCAATACGCTGCCGCAGTCGGTCGATAATATCGCGCCGGGTATCAGGCTGATCGAACATGGTAGGGTTGTCCGCTCCTGCTGCTTGCCGGCAAACCGCCAGGCCGCTACGCTGGCATTATAGCACAGGGGGGTCTGTGCAGGGGGCTGGCTGTGTATTGCATCATGGATCCTGGGTGTTAGAATCCCATTCCGGGTCTGGGGGAAGCGATCCGAACGGCGACTGGTATGCATATTGAGCATCTTTCTCTGACGAATTTCCGCAATTACGCCCGGCTGGAGCTAACCCTGCCGCGTGGCCCGGTGTTGCTGTATGGAGCTAACGCACAGGGCAAGACCAGCCTTCTGGAAGCGATTTACTATCTGGCAACCAGCACGTCGCCCTATACAACTGCCGATTGGCAATTGATCAACTGGCAGGTGGAGCGCGATGTCCTGCCCTTCACACGGTTGAGCGCGGATGTCGTTTCCCGGCGCAGTCCGCTGGATCGTGTGGAAATCACGCTGGTACGCGAGTTCAACGGGAACGAGCAACGTACCAAGAAGGATGTCCGGCTAAACGGCGTCCCCAAACGGGTGATGGATCTGGTTGGGCAGATTAACGTGGTGATGTTCTTGCCGCGTGATCTCAGCCTGATTGAAGGGTCACCGGCTGAGCGCCGTCGGTATATGAACGCTACGCTGTGCCAGACCGATCGGGCATACTGCGAATCGCTGGCTGTTTACGAAAAGCTTTTGCCGCAACGTAATGCCCTCTTGCGCAGCATTGCTGAGGGAAACGCCAGTCCTGGTGAACTGGAATTCTGGGATCAACAACTTGCCGAGCATGGAGCATGTCTGATAGCGGGTCGCCAGCGACTCCTGCGGGAACTGGAGCGTCTGGCCCAGCGTGTGCATCTCGATCTGACCGGCAGGCAGGAGGTGCTGGAGATCAGCTACCAGCCGAGCTTCATCCCCACTGCTGAAGGCGATGGACAGCTTTCCTTTGATATGCTGGGACTGGACCTGCACCGTGAGCTAACCGCCGAGGAGATCATGCCGCAATTCCTTGATGCTCTCCAGGCCAGCCGGGCCGAGCAAATTGAGCGCGGCGTAACGCTGATCGGGCCTCACCGCGATGAGTTACGATTCCAGATCAACGGGCGCGATGTGGGTCTGTATGGTTCGCGGGGGCAGGCGCGTACGGCGGTGCTCTCGCTGAAGCTGGCTGAACTGACCTGGATGCGGGAAGCAATCGGTGAGTGGCCGATTCTGCTGCTTGACGAAGTGATCGCCGAACTGGATTCGAGTCGGCGGGCCTATCTGCTCAGCCAGATCGATGGCGCAAGCCAGGCCGTGCTCACAACAACCGATCCCGGTATCTTCACACCTGAATTTCTGCAGCGAGCCGCGCGCTGGCGTGTGGTCGAAGGGCAGATCAGCCCGGAATAGCCCGGTAACCAGGCCAATTGCCGGGCTGATCCGACGGACTCAGTATCCTTCCGCGATTGCTGTACCAGTGCTCGCGCCGCGTGCTTCCCGGACAATTTGTATGCCGGCGCTGGCGCCGATACGCGTGGCCCCGGCGGCGATCATCCGTTGTGCATCGGCGTAGGATCGAATCCCGCCGGAAGCCTTCACTCCCATTTCCGGACCCACTGTCTGGCGCAGCAGCGCCACATCCTCAGTGGTGGCTCCGCCTGGTCCAAAACCGGTGCTGGTCTTGACGAAGTCCGCGCCAACTTCGCGACAGATTTCAGATGCGCGCACCTTCTCGTTGTCGGTCAGGAGCGCAGTCTCCAGGATGACTTTGCACAGCGCACCACCAGCGTGGGCTACCTCAACCACACGCTCGACATCTTCCCGTACCAGCGCCCAGTCGTTGCTCTTGATAGCGCCAATGTTGATGACCATGTCCAGTTCAGTGGCGCCGTCGGCTATGGCCACTAACGCTTCGAAGGCTTTGGTAGCGGGGGTATGCGCCCCCAGTGGAAAACCGATCACGGTGCACACGGCCACCTCGGGGGTGTCGCTGAGTAGTTCGGCGCAGTAGCGGACGTAGGTTGGATTCACGCATACTGAGGCAAAACGATACTCGCGTGCTTCCTCACACAGGCGGGCGATCTGCTGGCGTGTTGCCTCTGGTTTGAGCAGGGTATGATCAATCATCCGTGCCAGATCAGGGTGACCGCTCCGGCTCCCGGCGGGCTTCTGGATGTCCATACTGGCAAGGGCGCTGGTAAGCTGTTGCGCCAGATCATGGGCCAGGCTGACTGTCCTGGATTTGTTGAAGGTCATGGCTATTGCTCACTGTCTTAGCTGAGTATCACAGGGCACTGGGTTTGATTGTAACACGACAAGATGAACGCCGGTCATTGGCCAGATGGATAAGAGCGGCACTGGAAGGCAGGTGTCAGGTAAGCGCAGGTTGCGCCGCCCAACAACGGTTGACATCCGCCGGGCATCCGTGTTAGTCTTGCTGCGCTGGCGCTCGACCCCCCGGTCCGGCGACTGGGAGGCTGGGAGGTTCCGGGCGCTATCGTTGTTTGGTGTAATCTAAGGAACAATCGCACTATGGCCAATCGTCAGTTTTCTGGTCTGCGAGTACTTTTGACGAGCATCCTGGTGGTCGCGAGCCTGCTGGCTGGCGGTCTGCTTGAGCGAACAAACTCTGTCATGGCGCAGGAGTTGCTGACCAACGGTGGCTTTGAACAGGCGCATGGCGACGGCGTTTCGTTGACGGCGCCGCCCGGCTGGGGGGTGTGGTCCAACCAGACCAGCGGCCTGGTTGGACGCCAGTTGCGTGTGGGGCAGGAAGTTGTCTCCAGCGCAGGCATCTACCAGGGAAGCGGGTCGTTCGATGCATACAAAGGCTGGGCGACCTATAGCATTTCGCTGTACCAGACGGTCAGCGGTATTCAGCCGGGTAGCCGGGTGCGACTGAGCGCTTTCGGCCGCATCTGGAGCTG
>FWPV01010976.1_pt1 | contig 14610 bp, 11 predicted proteins | sample 2228371 | NCBI WGS metagenome assembly FWPV01 (sample SAMEA103939776, study PRJEB20133) | metagenome
CGTCATGCTCCCCGTGAGCGCTCCCTTCCATTGCGCGCTCATGGCGCCGGCGCAGGCGCGCCTGAAAGTAGATCTCGACGCGACCGTGTTCGCCGACCTCGCCGTCCCTCTGGTCAATAACTGGCAAGCCAAAGAAATCCGCAGCGGCGCGGAGGCGCGCGAGGGGTTGTATCAGCAGGTTCCCAACCCCGTGCGGTGGGTGGAGACCATCCGGCTGCTCGCTTCAATGGGCGTCGATCGAGCTATCGAAGTGGGCGCGGGAAGCGTCCTCACAAATCTGCTGAAATCCATCGCTCCGGAGATTCGGGGCATCCGGTTCGGCGAAGCCGAAGATTGGGAGAAAGTACATGCGTGGCTGGCAGCTTAGTCTGATTCTCGTTCCTTTCTGCCTCTTGGGGCAGAACCGGAGCGCGCTCGAAACCGAACCTGCGGGATGGCAGGACATCCTGCCCCCGCCGGACTTCAAGGGGTGGACCCGGATAGCCATTCCCCCAACGCAGCCGCTGAACCCTCACTCGCAGTGGAAGCTGGATGGCGCCCGCAGGGTTCTCATCTGCGAGGGCGATAAGGGGCACGAATGGCTTCGCTATGACACGGAGCTGACCGATTTTATCTTTCATGTCGAGTTCCGGTTCGTCCCGCTGCCGGAAGGAACTACGCCTCCGCCCCGTTATAACAGCGGCATCTTTGCCCGCAATAGCGCTGATGGCGCCATCTGGCACCAAGCGCAGGCGGGCGGGGGAAGCGGAGGCTTCCTGTTCGGAGTGACGCCGGTCAAGGGAGAGAACAAGCGCCTCAGCTTGGCGGACAAGACCAAGCCGAGCCGCGTAAAGCCTGCCGGGGAATGGAACACGTTCGAGATCACAGCTCGAGGGAACAGCCTGAGCCTCTGGGTGAATGGCGAAACAACCAGCGTGTGGAAGGACCTGGAGGTCCAGAAAGGTTACATCGGTCTCGAGGCGGAAGGTTATCGCATCGAGTTCAGAAACTTAAAGCTCAAGAAGCTCGTTCCCTGAGCCGCGGATCAGAATGAAAAGCGCAGCGCGGCTTGGAACACCCGCGGCCCGCCCCGGCCGGTATTCGCCACCCCGTTGAGCATGCCCGCCGCCGTCGTATTGAAAGTACGTACCGGCAAGTTGAAGTTTGGGTGGTTGAGCGCGTTATAGGATTCCATGCGGAACTGTAAGTTACGCCGCTCGCCCATCCGGAAGTTCTTCATCGCCGAGAGATTCAAGTACGCCAAGCCGGGACCGTCGAGGATGTTGCGTCCCGCGTTCCCGAACCGGAACGGCAGGAAACCGTTGGGCGACGGGCCGCAGCCCTCTTCCGTCCGGCTGCTGCAACGCGGCACCTTTTCGAAAGCCGCTACGTCAAACCACGGGTAGTCAACCCCGCGCCTCAATCCCGGAATCTCCTTCGGAACGCCTTTGGCCAAGCGGTTCGGCCGGTCGGATTCCCCGAGGTTGCGGTCCACATCCGCCGCTGTGACAGTGAAAGGCGCTCCGGTGGAGAAGCTCCCTGTGCCCGCCAACTGCCATCCTCCCAACAACAACTGCGCCGGACCCCGGGCTGTACGGAGCCACCGCTGGCCGCGCCCGAACGGCATAGGCCACGAAAAGGCGACGGTCACGACGTGGCCGCGGTCCCAATCCGAGCGGGCGCGTTCCGCCTTCCAATTGTCGGGGTTTTGAGCGCCGGCGTAACCGCCATCCGAGTTGTCGCCGATCTGCGAAGCATCGTCGATCGACTTGCTGTAAATGTAGTTGAGCCGGTAGAACAAGCCGCCGCGGGTGCGCTTGCGAAGCGAGAACACCCCCGCGTTGTAAATCGAATTCACTCCGAACGCATAGTAGTTGATCGCGCCGTCCAGGAACGGGAAAGGACGCAATTCCCGAACCGGAATATTGGCCAGATACGCTTCCAACGAGCGCCGCGGGAAGTTGATGTCGTATTTTCGCCCGAGATGCGTCCCCTTGGAGCCCACGAAGCCGAACTCCAGCACCATGCCATCAAAGACTTCGCGCTCCATCGTCAAGTTGTAACTTTGCAAATAGCCGGTGGGCGCCCGCTCGTCAAACCCCCGGGAGGAGTTGGTCCCGCCCAGCGTCAGCCGTTCCGGCGGGAACGGATTCGTGAGCGTCAGCATGTCTGGGTTGCTGGAAACACGAGAAAAGTTCTGGACGGCTACGAACGGGAAAGAGTTTTGCAAGTCGTTCCGCACAGGGTTGAGCACGTGTCCGGTGTAGAAAATCCCGTACCCGCCGCGGACCACCATGTTCCGCGCGTTCCAAGGACGCCACGCGAAACCGAAGCGGGGCGCCAGGTTGGTGTAATCGGTGTGGACGAGCGATCTCGGCAGCCCGGCTTCCCTCGCTGTCCCAATGTAAGGCCGCATTCCCGCCCGGTCAATGGTCTCCGCCACGCCGGGGACGTCCGGGTTGGAAATGATAATCTTCGCCAAGCCGGGAACGAAGGCCGCCATCCGGTCGTAGCGGTCGTAGGGCGGGGTATTCAACTCGTACCTCAGGCCCAAATTCAGCGTCAGATTCGGCTTGAACTTGAAATCGTCGTTGAAGAAGAGACCAATGCTGGTCGTGCGCAGGTAATTGCGGTTCCAACCCACAACGCGCGAACTGCTGTTTAGCAAGCCCAACAACAGGTCGCCGATCGAGTGCCCCGTCCAGCGGTCCTGAAAGGCGTATGTCCCGCGGTTGTTGTTGTAATACGGCTGGTTGAAACGCACGCGCGAATGGTGGGCGCCCCATTTCAAAACATGGCGCGACTTTACCCACGTGAACTTGCCGCCATGTTGAATGTCAGTCACAAAAAAGAGCACCGGCTTGTTCCCATCGCAGCCCAACTGCTCATAATCGAGGACGGTGACCTTAGGAAACCCCAGCAGCTCAGGCTCCCGCGTTGAGCCCACCAACCCCAATTTCGCCGCCATGTCCTGACCGCTCCACACGCAGGTCTCCACGTTGCGGTTGCGGCTGAAGCCGCTCTGCACTTCAACCAGAAATGACGGCGAGAACAGATGCGTAAAGCTCAAACCCATAAGCGAACGCGTCTCATCCACCAGCTTGCCGAACGTGCCGAGATTCCCTCCGTCAAAAGGTCCTGAAGTATACGCCGGGCGGACTTGGTAACGGTACGAGAGGCTGTTGCTTTCGTTGAAGCGGTGGTCTACTTTCCAGATGAAACTGTTCCAGGAGTCCTTGTCATTGGCGGAGGTCCGGTAGTTCAGTTTGGCCCCCGAGCGATTCGGCAGCGGGTAATAAGCGAGCAGGTTCACCGCCGTCTGATGGAAACGGCTGGCCGGAATTTGGTTTCCCGGGAAAGCCGCGTTCTTGTTGTAAGGATCCTTCACGGTCGCCCGGGCGCCGGTTTGGGTTAGCGACTCGGTGAAGTTTCCTTGCCTTTCCAATTCGGTCGGCACGCGCGCCAGCGCCGTCACACCCACCAACTGCCGGTAGCTCTCCCAACTGTAAAGGAAAAAGGTCCGGTCGCGCCCCTCGTAAAGCTTCGGGATGGAAAGCGGTCCATGGAATGTAGCCCCGAACTGATGCCGGTTCAGCTTGAGCCTTTCTGCGTCGAAGAACGCCCGGGCGTCAATCAGGTTGTTACGGACGTACTCGAACACTTCGCCCCGGTACTGGTTGGTGCCCGAGCGCAGGACCATGTTGATGATGCCGCCCGCCATGCGCCCGTACTCGGCTGAGAAGCCGGATACTTCCATCTTGAATTCCTGCATCGCGCCCATATTGGGACGGACCTGCGCCGCGGCGCCGCGGGCGTTGCGGTTGTTGAAGCCGTCCACATAGAAGTTGGTGGAGTCGGCTCGCGCGCCGTTGATCGCCATGGCCGATCCTTGCCCGCCTTGCGCTTTCGGCATAACGCCCGGAACTAGGAAGGCCAAATCCGTGAAATCGCGCCCTTCGACGGGCAGTTCCTGGATTTCCTGGTGGGTGATCACGTCGCCCGTAATCGCGCCGCTCTCCGTGTTCAGCGGCGCGATCTCCGCGGTTACGCTTACGGCTTCGGATACGCTCCCGACCACCATCTGGATATCGCTGCGCAGCGCCTGTCCAACCTCCAGAACAATTCCGGTTTGAACAAAGGTGCGAAAGCCGGTCATCTCAGCTTTCAATTCGTATGATCCCGGAGGCAGACCGGTGACGGTGTAAATGCCCTCCTGGTTGGTTTCCATGCTCCGCGTGATGTTGGTGTCAATGTTGCGGATGGAGACTTGAACGCCTGGCATGAGCGCGCCGGCTTGATCGGTGACAATGCCGGTCACCGTCGCATCCTGCCCCCAAACCAAATACCCAGCGCCTGCCAAGAAGCACCCCAGCAGGCGTAAAACTTTGCCTGACATGACACACCCCCCGCTGGGCTGAGGCACTACCCGCCCACCTGTTATTTACACCAAACTGGCGCTGGGAGCAAGGGGTATCCGGCGCCGGACCAACGGGTTTACAAAGAGTTAACGGATTTGGACCCGGCTTCTGTCGCGGGTCAAACCCACACGCGTTCCAGCGGGACGCCCTGTTTGCACAGGTCGCATGAAGCGGCGTCCATGCTGTACCGCGCCTCGAGTTTGACCAGGTAGTAGAAAGGCAGGGGATCGAAGCTGGGCGTCTTCGGAGTCGGCTGGTAGATCATCACGGCAAGTCCGACTACCTCGGCGCCGTTGGCTTCAACGAGCGCTTTCAGTTCCTTCAGCTTGCTGCCCGTGCGGAGGATGTCGTCCACCAAGAGCACCTTTTCGCCCGGTTGCTGCACCAGATATTGGCGGAACCGGAGCGGCTGATCTTCGTTCTCCCGCTCCGCCCAGTAAATCTGCTTAGCCCGCAGCGCCTCTCCCATGCCGTAAGCGACCGGTAAGCCGCCCGTGGCGGGCGCCACGATGGACAGTTCGGGAATCATGGCGCGGATTTCCGGGTTGGCCCGCACCAGGCGGCTCAAGGCGACGCTCAGCGTCTTGGCCGCTTGAAAGTAGCGCATGGCCAGCGCCACTTGCAGATATTCGTTAGAATGAAGGCCATTCGGGTATTCGAAGTGTCCGTCCCTCAATGCGCCGGTTTCGCGCAGCAGGGCGCAGATCTCTTCTTGCGTCGGTATGAGATGCATGCTAGTGAGCTCCTTTCCCCGTCAGTACGCGGGGGATGGTGCGCAGAATGATTTTCCAGTCCAAAGCCAGGGACCAGTTGTCGATGTACTGCATGTCCAGCTTCATCCAGGTGTCAAAGTCCAGCCGGTCCCGGCCTTCCACCGCCCATAAGCAAGTGAGCCCCGGACGCATGCGCAGCCGGCGGCGCTGCCAGCGCTTATATTGCTCCACTTCCTCAGGCACCGCCGGCCGCGGTCCCACCAACGACATGTCGCCGCGCAAGACATTCCATAGCTGCGGCCACTCGTCGATCGAGAACTTGCGAAGCCACTTGCCAATCCGCGTCAGGCGCGGATCGTCCGGAATCTTGAACGCCGTCGATTTCCGGTTCAGGTGTTGGAGCGCCGGCTTCAGTTCTTCGGCGTTCTCACACATCGAACGGAATTTGTAAAAGACAAACTTCCTGCCATTCAACCCGCAGCGGACCTGACGGAAGATGGCCGGTCCGGGCGAAGTCAACCGGATCAGAATGGCGATCAACAGCATGAACGGCGCCAGCAGAATGATGGCTGCCAGCGCCAGCACGAAGTCGATCACCCGCTTGACCAACAGCCGGATCTCGTCGTGCGGCGCGGCGGAGAAAGTCAGCAGCGGCGCCGGACCAAGGCGGTCCAGATAGACGTCGCTGTTGACGTGCGGAAAGAAGTCCACCACCACCCGCGTCCGGATTCCTTCCTCGTCGCACATCAGGAAGATGTCCTCCAGCTCCGCCAATCGTTGGCTGCTTACGGCGAAGATAACTTCGTCGATCACTACCCGGTGCAGCATTTCCGGCAGGTCGGATAACGGATAGACCGGATACTCCTCATCGCCGATCTGCATGTGCCGCTTGGAGGGCGAATTCGCCTCATCCAGGAAGCCCCTCAGCCGTATGCCGTATTTGGCCGCTTGCTGAAGCTGCTCGCCTAGCTTCCGGGCGCTTTCGCCCGTGCCCACCACCATGACGTAATGAGCCTGGCCGAATTCCCGCCGTATGATGCCCACCAGGTGCCCCGCCTGCACCCGGAACAGACACAAGAGGAGCCAGCTATAAACGGCGAACATCGCCAGAAACATACGGCTGAGGTCCAGCCGCAGGGCGAATTCGAACAGGACCACCGCCGCGGTGCCAATGAAGCATTGCCGGAAGGTCTCCCGCAGCACCACCCGGGGCTGCGCCGAGTCCAGGCGTTCATAGACTTGGAACCAGAAGCCAAGCGCCAGCCATACGGCGGCGGAATAGCCAAGCAGCAAGGCTTTCACCGGGGCAGTGAGAAAAAAGAGGTTCTCCAGCGGCAAGTAGCGGCGGGTTTGGTAAGCCGCCTCAAATGCCAGCGCGATGATCAGAACGTCGGAAAGCCCGAATAGGACTTTAACTTTTTTCTGATGCCTTGCTAACACGCTTCCGAATCAAAGGATAGCAAAGGTTGAAATGACCGTCGCGCGGTCTAGCAACACTTGGGGCGGGAATACTTGATCCGCAGGCGGTGCTCGCAGAAATGCCGCCATTCCTCCGGCGAGTGCTCCCGGCCGTGCGACCTCAGGTGCCTCTGATAGGCGCTCTCGTCGGAAAGCTCCTTCAGAATCCCGAGCAGAATCCGCCCCAGCGCTTTCAGGCTGTTCATACTTCCTCCGCCTTCAACCGGGAAAGCACAAACGGCGACTCGGTCACACGCGCCTCGCGGGTCCCCCGTAAAATGCCGTACCACACCCGGATGGAATCGATCAGGATGGTCGCCACCAGGATCAAAAAGATGCCGCAGACCACGGCATCCAGCCTTTCGTTAAAGATCCGGTGCTGCGTTTCCGCAATCTTAGCCGCCGGGATCTGGCCGGAAGCCAAAGCCGCCTCGAGCGCGCGCGCTTGCGCCAGAAATCCGATGCGCGGGACGGGTGAAAAGATCTTCTGCCACGCGCCGGTGAACGTTACCGTCACCAGCCAGGCTAGCGGAATGCAGGTAATCCACATGTAACGCGCCCGGTGCATTTTAATGAGGATCGTCGTGGCCACGCACAGCGCCACGGCGGCCAGCAGTTGGTTGGCGATGCCGAACAGCGGCCACAGCGAATTGATGCCCCCCAAAGGGTCCAGCACGCCCTGCACCAGGAAGTAGCCCCACGCCAGCACGATGGCGGCGCTCGCTCCGATGACGCCCGGAAGCCAGCTCGTGCGGCCGAGCGGCTTGTATATATTGCCCAGCAAGTCCTGAAGCATGAACCTTCCCACCCGCGTTCCGGCGTCGATAATCGTCAGAATGAACAACGCCTCGAACATGATGGCGAAGTGATACCAGAAGCCCAGGATGGCTTTCCCGCCCCCGCTCTGCGCAAAGATGTGCGCCATTCCGAGAGCAAGCGACGGAGCGCCGCCCGTGCGGGCGAACAGGGTGGATTCGCCCACGTCCTTGGCCAGTTCCTGCATCTCGGCCACCGTGACCGGGAATCCCCAACTTGAGATGGTCGCCACGGCGGCTTCCGGCGCCGCGCCAACAATCCCCGCGGGCGAATTGACGGCGAAGAAGACGCCCGGCTGCAAGACGCAAGCGGCGATCATCGCCATGATGCCGACGAAGCCTTCAAGCAGCATGGCGCCGTAACCCACCGGCCATGCGTGCCACTCCTTAGCGATGATCTTCGGGGTCGTGCCGGAGGAGATGAGCGAGTGGAATCCCGAGATGGCGCCGCAGGCGATGGTGATAAAACAAAACGGGAAAATTTTCCCCGCAAAGATCGGGCCATTGCCGTCCACGAAGCGCGTGAACGCGGGCAGCTCAAGCTGCGGTCTCACCAGGAGAATTCCGATGGCCAGCATGAATACCACGCCCAGCTTCACAAAGGTGCTGAGGTAGTCGCGGGGCGCGAGCAGGAGCCATACCGGCAGCGCGCTGGCGAAAAAGCCATAGATGATCACCGAGATGGCCAGCGCCATCCCCGACAGCGTGAAGATAGGCGCGAGCGTTTCACTCTCCGATACCCACTGCCCGCCAAAAATCGCCAGCACTACCAAGACAAAGCCCAGAATGGAGCACTCCAGCACCTTGCCCGGCCGCCAGTATCGCAGATACAGACCCATGAAAATCGCAATGGGCATTGTGGCGGCGATGGTGAACGTCCCCCACGGGCTGCCCTTCAGCGCGTTGACTACCACGAGCGCGATCACCGCCAGCAGGATGATCATAATCAGCAACACGGTGAGCAGCGCGGTCAGCCCGCCCACCTTGCCGATCTCCTCGCGCGCCATGGCGCCGAGCGACTTACCGTCCCGCCGCATGGAGGAGAACAGAATGACGAAATCCTGCACCGCTCCGCCGATCACGCAGCCGATGATGATCCACAAGGTCCCGGGCAAGTAGCCGAACTGCGCCGCCAAGGTTGGGCCGACCAGCGGACCGGGTCCGGCGATGGCGGCGAAGTGGTGCCCGAAGACGATCCACTTGTTGGTCGGCTCAAAATCAATGCCGTTGCGCAGCCGTTCGGCGGGCGTCGCCCGGTTGTTGTCGAGCATCATCACCTTGGCGGCGATGAACTTGGCGTAAAACCGGAAGCCCACCAGGTAGGTGCACACCGCCGCCAGCACCAGCCACATGCTGTTGACCGGCTCGCCGCGGTCGATCGCTATGCCGCCCAGGAAAAACGCGGCGGCGATGGCGACCGCTCCCCATGCAACGTGTCCCACGATTCGTTTCATAAGCGAAAATTGTATCGAATCGCGGACGGCGCGCTTGCAGGGGCCTTGCAACGGCGCTCAGGTCGCCAGAATCTTCCGCACCAGCGAGGCGTTCTCTTTCGGCTCGTCTTTGAACTTCGGCCACATGCCGACAATTACGGCGTCTGAAGGCTTGATGTTGGTGAGCGCGAAGCGCAGCGCCCTCTCGACGGCGGCGGTGGAGCCGATGTTGCGTCCCGCTCCCAGCACTTTGAAAGCGAAGCACGGCTTTTTCGTCTGGCGGATTCTCTGGACCATCCGCTCGGGATCCTTCTCGAAATAGGGCTCGCCGAGCGGCGCTTCCCCAAATTCCTTCCGCGTCTCGTCCGGCGCGCGCGAGACGCGATAGAAACAGGTCATGTAGTAATCGTTATCCCAGCCCTTGCTTTCCACAAAGTCCACCACGGCAGGGTTGTGGGTTGAGATGCCGCCCCGCATGCCCGCATCCTGCACGCGGCGGTAAAAATCGCGGACCAGGTCCATCTGCCCCGCGCGGAAGCGGTCGTCGGTCAGGTTTCCATGGTGCGCGATGCCCAGCGGCTTCAGCTTGGCCGCATCTTTGATTTGGGCGGGGTTCTTCATCATCTCCCCATGACCCAGAATCAGAAGGTGCATCTTGCCGCCTTCATCCCGGTAACGCTGGAAATCGGCGACCGTTTCGGGGGCGTAATGCAATTGCCAGGTGTTGATGCCCACTTCTTCGCAGCGCTTAAGCACCTTCAGGCGCTGCTCCTGCGTCATCCATTCCCGCATGCACTGGTTCAGGATCGCGTTGAAGTGCGAGTAGCCGTAAAAAGGGTTCGATCCGATGATCAGGCGCGTAATCCGGGTTCCGAAGAAGTCCACCGTGGGCAACAGAGGGTCAGCCGCGGCGCGGGCGGCGGCAGGCAGCGCGGCGGCGCCTTGCAAAAACCGGCGGCGGGAGGCGGAAGAGGTACGATTCATGCGCAACTCCTATCGGGAGGAGTATACCGCAAACTCTTCAACTTCAGAACTTTTGGAGTTTTTGGAGCATGGCCCGGGTGTCGCCGCCGCCGGGCAGCTTGACCGAATGGACTACTTTCCAGTTCTTGTCCAGCGCTCCAACGTAACGCGCCTTGTCCCGCTCCACTCCCATCAATACGACCGAGAATCCGCGGTCCGGATACTCCAGGATCCGGTACTGCATCTCGCCGGTCTCCGAGCGCCAGTGGTCCTGTTTCGGCTGCCCCAATTTTCGAATGATGTCGAAGTAGTCGTCTTGCGCGGTCAGCGCTAAGTCCGTTTGCAGGATCGCCTCGTAAGTGACCCGCCCGCCGCGGGCGCCCTGAAACAGGTAGATCAAGAACACGCACCCCACCAGCCCAAGCACGAGCGCCAGAACGACCAGCCTTCCGACGCGGGTCTCCGTCTTGCCTTCGAAACCGCGCGGCATGTGCGGAGGCTCCACCGCTTGTTCCTCCCCCCGGCTGGCAGGGCGATCAGCCGCCGGCATCTCCAGGATCCGGCGCTGAGCCGGCCAAACCGCCCCGGCGCGGTATTCGAGTTCCTTCAGCAAACCGACAATCATCACCGGCTGATCGATTTGCGAGATCTCGCCCACATAGCGGCGCGGAATCCATATCTCTTCGCCCGTGCCGGTGTTCTGGATTAAGAGCTCTGACCAAGTGGAGCGAACGAACCGCCACTCGTTGTGCTCCACGCCGAGGATGGGCGGGTAGAACGAAAACGGCCGGTCCCCAAACTCTTCAAGCGGCGGTGGAATGCGAGGCTCCGTCATGGCTGCCTCTTCTTTCATAGCAGGTTTGCAGGGGCTTTGTCGCGCCTCCCGCAACCCGGAGCGGCGGTTGTGTTATGATCCCCAAAAGGATCCGTTCAACAGGGCATTTTGAGCAAAATCAAAGGTTTTATTTTCGATCTTGACGGGGTGATTGTCGATTCCACCGAGGTTCACTCCGAGGTTTGGAAAAGATATCTGGAGCCTTTTGGCATCGACAGTTCGGGTATCCGCGAGCGCATGCACGGCCGCCGGAACGACGAGATCGTGCGCGATCTCTTTGGATCCGGGCTAAGCGAGGAGGAAGTTCACCGCCATGGCGCCGCCAAGGAAGCTCTGTACCGCCAAATCATGTTGCCGCAACTCGAGCGGCGTTTGGTGCCGGGAATTCGGGAGTTTTTAGCCCGGCACAAGGAAATTCCGATGGCTGTAGCCTCCAACGCCGAGCCGGGCAATGTAAGCGCTATCCTGGAAGCGTCCGGGTTGCGCCCGTGGTTCCGGGCCGTCGTGGACGGACATCAGGTGGCTCGCCCGAAGCCGTGGCCGGATGTATACTGTAAAGCCGCGAGACTCCTGGGCGCGGAGCCGGAGGATTGCATTGTGTTTGAAGATTCGGCGGCTGGAGTGGAGGCAGCCCGGAACGCGAGCGCCCGCGTAGTGGGAATCGCCACCACTTGCCGGCAGCTTCAGGGCGTCGATCTGATGGTTCGGGACTTTCTTGATTCGGAGCTGGAGGGATGGCTAGCCGCGCAGTTATCAGGATCCTGAGCGTAACAGTCCTTTGCGCCGCTCTCTGGGGCGCTGCCTGGGAGCACGCGGCGCTCTTGGATCTGAGTCTGCCTCAAGCAGCAGCCCGGCGCGATGCGGACCATGCTCCGTCCCACGAGGGAAAGTTAGCGGCTGTCAGCGGGATCGTGTCCGCGCCCGCCATTCTTATCCTGGGATACGCGCATCTCGGCATTCATGACGGCGCCGGGCACGGCTTCACTTTGGAAGGAAGCTACGACACGCTCAGCGCTTTCAAAGCCGGGGATATGGTCCGCGCCACAGGGGTCATCCGCCACCGGGGCGGACTCCCCGTGCTGGCAGTGGAGCGCATCCAGAAGACTGGCGAAGCCGCGCCCATGAAACCCATATTCACCCGCGCCAGCGACCTCATGTCCAACCGCTACCTCGGGTTGCTGGTGAGCACCGAAGGGCGCGTGGTGGAGGCTGGCGCCAACACCGGCGGAGAGTACCTCCTCATCGGCGACTCGTCCAACCCGCTGAAGATCTTTTTGCCGCGCACCACCCGGCTGGGAGATCCGGGTCTGATGCGTTTCGAGCGCGGCGACAAAGTGCGCGTGACGGGCATTTCCTCGCAGTATTGCCCCATTCCGCCCTTCAACATGATGTATCAAGTGGTGACGCCTTCGGCGGAGGCGGTCGTTTTGCTCGAGCGCGGATGGCTGATTCCACCGTATGCCGTGGCCCTCGTGGCGATTTCCGTGGCTGCCATCATCGCGTTCTGGTGGCTACGGGAACGGCGTTTGTCGGAGCAGCGCAGCGCCATGCGCGCGCTCAATAAGCTGGGAGAGGAAGTGCTTTCGGCCGCTTCGCCGGGCGATATTCTGGCGAAACTTTCCGCTGAGGCGCCGGCTCTGCTGCGTCTCACCGACGTACACCTATATATTTACCGGCCGGCGGCGCGAAGCCTGGAGAGAATCGCCGGGCGCAGAGTGGAGGCGGCGTATGTTCCCCTCGATAATCCCGGACACGGGCTAGGATCCGTCGCCGCCACGTGTTTCCGCAACCGCGTGCTCCTGTCTATCCCGGACACTTCCCGTAGCGCCCTTTTCCGGGGCGTGGAGGAGGGACATCTGCCCCGCGCCGTGATGCTGGTGCCGATGCTCGCTCAGGAAGAACCCATGGGCGTGCTCGCGCTCTGCCACGCCAACAAGCCGCGGTCGTTTAGCCAGGACGAGCAATTCGCGGCTCAGCATTTCGGCAATCAGATCGCTACTTCCCTCAAGTTGATGGAGCAGCGCACCATCCGCGAGCAGTTGTTTCGCAGCGAAAAGTTGGCGGCGACCGGACAGCTCATCTCGGGAATCGCCGATCAGCTCGAAGCGCCGCTCGACGCCATCATGGGTTTGGCCGGCAGGATCCTCACCCGTCCGGTGGACACAGAAACGAAGAGCCTGCTGGCGGCCGTCGCCTCCGAAGCGCGCCGGGCGTCGGAAATCGTTTCGAGGCTGATTAGCTTCGCCCGCGCCGAGAAGGCGGAAGCCCGCCCGGTGGAAATCAATTCGCTCCTGAGCAACCTCATGGAGTTCTGGGCGGGCAAATGGAAGGCAGCCGGGATCCAAGTAACGAACCGGTTGTCCGCCGAGCCGGTCTATGTGTTAGGGTTTCAAGGCCAACTCGAGCAGGTCTTCTTGAACCTGTTTGTCCATGCCGAGCAGGCTATGGCCAACGCGGATCAGCGGCAGCTTTACATCTCCACGAGCTTGCTGGCGCGGCGCGTCCTTGTCGCCGTGAGCTACACAGGTCCGGAAAGCGCCCTCCGCCGCGACCCATTCCAGGAGGGGCACAGCGCCGACGCAGGCGAGCTCGGCTTGGGCGTGTGCCGCGGGCTGATCCAAAGTCACAGTGGGGAAATCCGGTTCGTCCGCGGCGCCGGGTCGACTTCGCGGTTCGAGGTGGAGCTTCCGGTGATGCCCCCGCGCGCGCCCGCGGGCGCTGCGGCGGATGCGAGCTCCCGCCGCTGGACCGTATTGCTCGTGGAGCCGGACGCCGCTGTGCAGCGCCAATTGCTGGTCGCCTTGAGCGCCAAAGGCTCGCGCGTCATCCCCCTGGCGCAAGCTGAGGAAGCTGCCGCATTGGTGGAAAGAACGCGCTTTGATGTAGTCTTCTGCGCCGACTACCTGGGCGGCGCGAGCTGGCTGGAGTTCTATGAGCGGGTGCGCCCGCGGGTGGGCGCGTTCGTGCTTCTTACCGAGGGATTTGAGGCCGAAATCGCCAAGTCCTTCCCGGACGGCGAAGTCTTCGTCCTGCGCAAGCCGGTCGAAGGCGCCCGGCTCGACGAGGTAGTAAGCAAAATTGAAGCCGGCGCCGAACGGAAGGCCGCCGGCTGAGGGCCGTGCCATCATAATGTATAGAGTCCATTCGCCCATGCTGCTACGCGCCGCGGTTCTCCTGCTTTCATTGGCAGCCGCCTTGCCAGCCCAGTCGAGCCTCAACCGGCCGCCGAATCCCCCTAAGCCTGACGTTCCTTACCTCCTCCACGCCACCAATCTGGTCGAAACCGAGGAAGCCGAGGCGAAGGAAGAGAAAAGAAAGAACGACACCATTTACCACGTTCCAGGCGTGTCGTCACCCGCCCGGACGCCTGTAGCCGAGCCGATTTTCATCATTCGGGCGGAGAAGCTCGCGCCGGAGCGGCTCGAATTGTACCGCATGGAGGTCAAGGGCAACCGGCGCGAGATCACTTTCCCGGAGCGGCGCGGGAAGAATTCTCCCCGTCCCTACCCGCTCTCGGTGCGAAAGCTCGGCGAAGGCATCTGGAGGGTGGAAGCGAGCGCCACCCTCGAAAACGGGCAGTACGCTTTGACGCCCTCCGGGTCGAACAAGGTCTTCCTGTTCGAGGTGTACTGACTCCCGCTCCGCCGCGCTCAGGCTTTCACTGGCGGCAGGGCGGGATCTTCGGAATCCACCAGCCAGTCGGCTAGCATGGACTTCATTTCGGCCCGCTGTTTGAGATAGCCGGGGTCGTCATACAGGTTGTGAAGCTCGTGCGGATCATTCTTGAGATCGTAAAGCTCTCCATACGGCGCCCGGACATAGTGGACGAGCTTCCAATCCTCCGTACGAATCATCTTCGTCGTGGGGAATTCGGAGTGAACGGCGCGGCGGGGGCGTGTCTCCTTGCCTTCGATCAGCGGCACAAGGCTTCTCCCCTGAACCGCGTCCGGCTTGGCGACGCCAAGCAGATCGAGAAGCGTCGGCATCAGGTCGATC
>FWPV01010977.1_pt1 | contig 14608 bp, 15 predicted proteins | sample 2228371 | NCBI WGS metagenome assembly FWPV01 (sample SAMEA103939776, study PRJEB20133) | metagenome
TTCCTCCATGGTTCGAGCCGAGCGCCGTTCCCAAGGCGCCGTGCCGCTCAGAGCCCCACATGACGCCATCGATGTCGTAGGAGCGGGTGTAATCCTCCACGATGGCGGTCAGGAAATTCTGGTGGTCGGGATGGTTCATGCACAACTGGTTCCGCCGCCGCCCATACAAGTCGATTTCCTGCACTTTCTCCACGCCCGGCACATCGCTGCGCCAAACATCCTCCAGCCAGCAGATGATCTTGATGCCGCGCTTTTTGGCTTTGGGAAGAACCTCAGCGATGATGTCCAGGCTGCCGTGATCCGGGGCGCGCGTATCTTTGAGAATGGTGTCGCGGTAATACTCGGGGTGAACGGTGGCGAAGTTACCCCCGCGAAACTCCGGATCGTACTCTTGCTTGCCGTGATCGGGCAGGGGCTGACCCGCCACTTGCCTGCCGGCGATGCCCCTGCCGTATGTGAACACCGCCAGGAAGATTGTGTTTATGTGGGCTCTTTCCTGTAGGATATCCAGCACCTGCTCCGTACCTTCGTCCACGAACGACACGGCGCCCACCTGGATGCCTACCATCCTCTTTTCCGCCGCCGCCTGGGAGAGGACCGCTCCGAGCGGCGCCAAGGCTGTTGACAGCAAAACGTCCCGCCGGTTCATACGCGCCTGTGGCGTATGATACCGCAATGCTCACATCAGCTCAGCAAGCGGCTTCCAAGGGCGGTTCTGGGATTCGGCTACCGCGGGGTACGTGATGTGGCCGGCGTAGGTGTTCACGCCTTCGGCTAGCGCGGGGCTCGTGGCGCACGCCTGCTCGAGTCCTTTATTCGCCAAGGCCACCAGGTACGGCAGAGTCGCATTCGTCAAGCCGACCGTGGAGGTGTGGGGCACCGCCGCCGGCATGTTCGACACGCAGTAGTGCAAAACCTCGTCGACAAAGTACACCGGATCGGTGTGCGTCGTCGGGCGTGAGGTTTCGAAACAGCCGCCTTGGTCGATGGCCACGTCCACCATGACTGAACCAGGTTTCATCGAGGCGAGCATTTGCCGCCGGACAACTTTGGGCGCCGCCGCGCCGGGAATCAAGACCGCTCCGATCACCAAGTCCGCCATGCGCAAGGATTCGGAGATGGTCCACACGTTCGAAGCGAGCGTGGTCACCTGACTGCGGAAAATCTCATCCAACTGCCGCAGCCGGTTCAGGTTCTTATCGATGATGGTGACGTGCGAACCCAAACCCACCGCCATGGTGGCGGCATGCAGCCCCACGACGCCGCCGCCGATAATCACGACGTTGGCCGGCGCTACGCCGGGGATGCCGCCGAGCAAAATGCCTCTCCCGCCGTTCGGCCGCTCCAGGTATTGCGCGCCGACTTGGATGGCCATGCGTCCCGCCACTTCGCTCATCGGCGTGAGCAGCGGCAGGGAGCCGTCGGCTTCGCGTATGGTCTCATAGGCCACCGAGCTGACACGTTTCACCACCAGTTGCTCAGTCAGCTCCGGCAGCGGCGCCAGATGAAGATAGGTAAAGAGCACCAAGCCGGGCCGCAGAAACTCATACTCTTTCGGCTGGGGTTCCTTGACCTTCACCACCAGGTCAGCCCGGCCCCAGGCTTCCGCCGCGGACGGCACGATTTCAGCCCCCGCGGCGATGTAATCTTCATCCGGGAACGAGCTCGCCTTCCCCGCTCCGGTTTCCACCAGCACTTCGTGTCCGGCTTCCTTCAGCGCGGTAACGCCGCTCGGAACCAGACCGACTCTGGTCTCATGGTCCTTGATTTCCTTCGGAACTCCGATTCTCATTTTCTGGCCTCACTTGTGCGGTAACACTGCGTTTCGGTCCGAGCCCTAGCGCGATCAAAGAAAGCGAATCCAGCTTGCCCGTCGGTTGCAGGTTCTGCTCCTGTTGAAAACGGCGCAGCGCCGCGACAGATTCCGGCCCCCAAACTCCGGTAGGAGGCGGCGCCAGGTAGCCGCGGTCAATCAGCGCTTGCTGGATTTCCTTATTCCTCTCGGGCGTAGGTTGCATCTGCCCGCGCGGAGCAGGAGCACGCGAGACGCGCTTGGATCCCTTCTTTTTGGTTGTGGTCTTCCGAGCCGTGGCGGTCTTGCTCGAAGCGGTCTTGCTCGAAGAAGAGGCCGCTTGTTTCTTGGGCGCCGTGGAAGCGGACTTCTTGGTGGACGCCATGCTCTTGGGAGCCGTGGCGGTCTTCGCTGAGGGCTTCTTGGCCGCCGTGGACGCGGTTTTCTTTGGCGCCGCCGGGTTCTTCGAAGTGGACGTCTTGGCCGACGCCGAAGCCTCGGCGGCTTCCGAATCCTCCGGCCAACCCATCAAAACGATGGCAGCCGCCGCCACGAACAACGGAATGATCCGGTGAACCACGTTCACCCAGTTTAGCAAGCTTTATTTCGCAGGCAGCGTTCCGGCCAGGAACATGCCCTGCCACTGCGTCTGCCGCCCGCGTCCGCCCATGGCCGTCAAGGGGCGCATGATGCGGAACGCCACCGCGTCGCCCGGCTTGAGGGCGCTCTGGATGCGGCGCACGTCATCGGTCGAAGACACCGGCTGCCGGTTGATCGACACGATCACGTCGTTCGGGCGCAACCCGATCTCCTCGGCAAACGAGTCGGGTTCGACGCGAGTGACAAGCACGCCCCGCTTGTCCTCAAAGCCGCGGCTCTCCTTCTCGGCGTCCGTGAAGTTCTTCACGTAAATGCCGAACTTGGCCTCTGTATCGTCGCGCGCCGGCGGTTCATCGAGCCGGTCTCCGCGGATGCGCGGGTTATTGGCGAACACGACCGCACGGTCGCCGATGACTACCTTCTTTTCCAGCTTCTGCCCGCCCCTGTCGACCGTGATGGTCACCTCCGTTCCGACCGGCGTATCCGCCACCCGGGCTACCAGATCATCGCCGTCCTTAATCGGCTTGCCGTTCATCGCGATGATGACGTCCTCGGGCTTGATTCCGGCTTTTTCCGCCGGACCGCCCGGCTCGACGCTTTCGACCAGCACCCCGTGGGTGAGGCCCAAAGCTTTCAGCACCTCCGGCTTGTCATTCTTGTTCCAGCTCACTCCGATGGAACCGCGCGTCACGCGCCCGCTGCGAATGATCTGGTTATAGACCCTGACCGCCATGTTGATCGGCAGCGCGAATCCGATGCCCTGATAGCCGCCGCTTTGCGTGGCGATGGCCGTATTTACGCCGATGACCTCGCCGCGGAGGTTCAGCAACGGGCCGCCGCTATTGCCGGGATTGATCGCGGCGTCCGTCTGAATGAAGCGCTGGAACTGCTGCGCGCCCGGCACGTCGCGGCCCGTGGCGCTGATGATGCCGGCGGTCACCGAAGCTTCCAATCCAAACGGGGAGCCGATGGCCACGGCGTAGTCGCCCACCTGCACCGCGTCGGAGTTGCCGATCTTGACTGGTTGCAGAGGACGCCCGGCGTCCACTTTGATCACCGCAATGTCGGTTTCGCGGTCAAAACCGATCACGCGCGCCTTGTACTCGGTCTTATCTCCAGGAATCTTGACCTTGATGTGGTCGGCGCGCTCGATCACGTGGTGATTCGTGATGATGTAGCCGTTTTTGTCCACGATGAAGCCCGACCCGGTCGCCTCCTGCCGGAACGGGCGCTGCGGCAACTCACCAAAGGGTCCCTGGAAGAAGCGCCGGAAGGGACCCATGATGTCGTCCTCGTCTTCTTCCTGCTGCTGTTGCTTCTTCCTGCCGCGCGTCGAACGGGGCGTGTAGTCGGTGGTGATGTTCACGACGGACGGCTCCACCTGCTTCGCCAGCTTGGTGAACTCGCTGGCTATGGCCACAGGGCTGGGGATCGTCAGCGGGGTGGCGTCCGGCGCCACCGCCTGACCTTTCGCCGAGGTGACCTGCGTGCCCACCAAAGTCCCGATCAAAATCCCGATCGACAACGTGAACAACAGCAGGCTCACGCTGAGAACCCGGTGTCTTCGCAATAAATCACTTAATTCCATTGAGTTGATCCCTCCCTGGGGCAAGACGTCTCAATCCTAATTATACGGAACTGGAGGTTCCCTCTCTGTTCGTGGGATGTGACCTGCGGCCGAATGGTTTCAATTCGACCGTCAGGATTCCCGCCAGGATCAGCCCCGCCCCGATGGCGGCTGTTCTGCCAAGCGTTTCTCCCTCCACCAGCCAGGAGGTGAACCATGCGAAAACCGGCTCGAGCGCGAAAATGAGCGCCGTGTGAGTGGCCGACGTGTGCTGTTGCGCCCATGCCATGGCTGTGAAAGCCAAAGCCGTAGCTAACAGCGCGGTCACCCCGAGCGCGCCCGCCAAACCGGCGCTCCAGACAATCCGCGGAGTCTCCATCCACCAGAAGCTGAGCGCTCCCGCTAAAGCGGCTGTCGCGATCTGAGTAAGGCTGAGCACTTCGAAGCTGCCGGCGCGGCTGTAATGCTCCACCATCAAGATGTGAACCGCAAAACCAAGTGCGCAAACGAGCGTCAGCGCGTCGCCTTTATCGATCCGCAGATCCTCCCAGCGAATCGTCATCAGGGCCATTCCGGCGGTGGCGACGAGAACGCCCGCCGTTTCCGACAAGCCGGGCGCGGCGCGGTGAACGATCGCCGCGAGCATGGGCACCAGAACCACTGAGAGACCGGTGATGAAAGCCGACTTAGACGGGGTCGTAAAACGCAATCCCTGGGTTTGAAAATAGTAAGCGGCGATGAGCACCAGGCCTGCGGCGGCGCCCCCTTTCACTGTGCGTCGAAGGTTCCTCCCGTCTCCGGTGAAGCGCCCCCGGAACAGGACTGCCAGCGCGAGCGCGGCAAGCGTGAACCGGAGCGTCAGGAAGAGCATGGTGGACGCTCCGGCCAAGGCGCTCTTCACGACGACAAAGGTCGAACCCCAGATCAGTGCGATGAAAGCCAACACCAAGTCGGCTTTCCAGACGGCGGCGCGTTTACTCACGGCCGCTCAGACGCTCCCCGGCGAGCAAGGTCATCGCTAGCAGGATGCGGCGCAAGCCCAAATCCCGGCCCTCGGGGCTGAACCACTCCGAGGCGGTGTGCGCCCCGCCGCCTTGGCCTCCCGCGCCAATGGAGATTGCCTCCATCCCCATCGACAAGGGGATGTTAGCGTCAGTGGAAGCGCAATCCAAAGCGGCGCGCAACCCGAGAAACGAGTCCACTGCACGCACGGCGCCGAGCAGCCGTGAGTCAGCGGGCAACCGCCCTCCAGGGCGGGAACCGATCTCGCGTATTTTCGCCGTCACCCGGCCCGTCCCGCGTTCGTTTTCGGCTTCGACCGCCATTTCCGCCGCGAGAGCCAGAAGGGTGGTCATTTCCTCGATCTTCGCGGGATCTTCCGAGCGGAGATCCAGCTTGGCGGAAGCGTGTGCGGGAATTGAATTTACACTCACGCCGCCTTCGATCGTCCCAAAATTGTAGGACGAGCGCGTCTCGGAGGGCTCTCGCATCCGGTCGGTGAAATAGGTCACCAGACGCGCCAGCGCGTGAACCGGATTGGCGGTCCCGAAGTCCGTCCAGCTATGTCCGCCCGGTCCGTTCATGGCGATTTCGAAGCGGCGGCTGGCAAGCGCGGTGGTGGTGACATGGTCCAGGTTGGGCCCGTCGAGCACCAGGAAAGCCCGGATCTTGCGGACGAGCGGCGAGTGGCGGCATAGATACCGCATGCCGCTCAGGTTCCCTTCGCCCTCCTCGCACACGTTGGCCACTAGCAGGAACCGGGAGTCCAAGCCTGCAATGCGTGGAGAAGCGTCGAGCGCCGCCGCGATGGCCAGCAGAGCAGCCAAACCAGCGCCATTGTCCGACACGCCGGGACCGGTGAACCGCCCGTCCGGGCGAACGCGGATCTCGTCGGGCGAACGGGGCGCCAGAACCGTGTCCAGATGAGCGGTCACCGCAACGAAAGGACCTTCGCTCAGCCCGCCCGGCCAAGCCAGCACATTACCGGCTTTGTCGGTCTTCACAGCGCACGCGAGCGAGCGAAATTCGCGGGCGAACCAGGCGGCTCTTTCCTGCTCGCGAAACGTAGGGGCGGGAATGCGGCAAAACTCCAGATGGCGCTCGTTGATCCACTGTTTCTCCCGGGCGAACCACGCCAGACATTCGCGCACACCGGGAGCCTCTGCGAGCTCAGATACGGCGGTTTTGACGGATTTCGTGAGCGGGATTACGCCTGCCACCCTCCTCTCAGTGTACCGAACCCCCGCCAACGCCCGGCGCCGCGGCATCCCGCCGTGCCGACAGGCACTTCCGAATTCAGTAGAATGTCGGGTGCCTGGTTAGGCAGAGGACATGGCGATGAACCGAAGGGAGTTTCTACAATTAGGCGCCGCGGCGGCATTGGGCGCGGCACAGCCGCGGAGACCCAATTTCCTGGTGATCCTGGCCGACGACATGGGATATTCGGACGCCGGCTGCTATGGCGGCGAGATTGAAACACCGAATATCGACAGTTTGGCGGCCAAAGGATTGCGCTTTACGCAAGGCTACTCGACTGCGCGCTGCGGTCCTTCGCGGAGTTGCCTGCTTACCGGCTACTACGCCCAACAGACGGCTTGCGACACCATGACCCCGGGCAACATCCCCGAATGGACCCGCTTCCTGCCGCAATACCTCAAGCCGCTGGGCTACCGCTGCTACCACTCCGGGAAGTGGCACATCCGCTTCCGTCCGGTGCGGGGCGTGGGATTTGACCGCTCCTACGCTCTCATGGACGCCAACCGGTACTTCACTCCGGCCAATCACATGCTGGACGACCAAAAGCTGCCTCAGCCCAAGGAGAGCGACGGCTACTATTCGACCATCGCCATTGCCGACTACGCCATCCGGTGGCTGCAAGGGCACGCCAAGGACAACCCGAAAGACCCGTTCTACCTGTACCTTGCCTTCACCTCTCCGCACTTCCCCCTTCAAGCGCTGAAGGAGGACATCGAGATGTACAAGGACCGGTTCGCCGAAGGGTGGGACACGGTGCGGGAGCGACGCCATGCGCGAATGCGGCGGATGGGGCTCGTCAACTGCCGGCTCGCCCCTCTCGAGCCGGACATGCGCCCGCGGTGGAACACGCCGGACGAAGAGCTCTTGGCCAAGATCGGTCCGGGCGAAGTGACGCGTGCCGTCCCGTGGTCGACATTGACGCCGGAGCAGAAGAGCCTCCAGCGGCTGAAAATGGCCATCCACGCGGCGATGATCACCCGCATGGACCGGGAGATTGGGCGTGTCCTGGCGCAGTTGAAGGCGATGGACGCATTTCGCGACACGGTGATCATATTTCTTTCGGACAATGGCGCCAGTTCCGAGCAGATCATCCGGGCTGACGGACACGATCCCTCGGCGCCCCCGGGTTCCGCCAGGACGCACTTGTGCCTGGGACCCGGCTGGTCGAGCGCGGCGAATACGCCCTTCCGCCTGCACAAGTCGTGGGTCCACGAAGGCGGCATCGCGTCGCCGTTCATTGTACACTGGCCCAACGGGCTCAAAGCGGAGAATCAACTGCGGCACAATCCATGCCATTTCGTGGATGTCCCGGTCACGCTGATGGATCTGGCGGGGCTGAAACCGGAGCCGGCAGGAGGACCGGATGCGCCGCCGCTTGCGGGCAGAAGCCTTGTTCCGGCGTTCACGAAGGACAACTCGGTCCGGCATGAATTCATTTACTTCAACCACTCCAACAACCGGGCGCTGAGAGTGGACCATTGGAAGATCGTGGCGGCGGGCGAGTCTGGACCCTGGGAGCTTTATGACATGAGCACGGACCGCGCTGAAAGCAACAATCTCGCCTCCGCGCAGCCCGAGCGGGTCCATAAGATGGCCGCCCTGTGGAAGCGGTGGGACGAAGAATACGTTCGCAAGCGCGAAGCCTCCAAGACTATGCCGAAAGACAGGATGTAACCCTGCGCCGGGGAATGGCCGTAGCCGGCTCGTGCCTGAGCCGGCAACGGATGAGCCGCGGATGAACGCGGATCAACACGGATGCCCAAGGCGCCGGATGTGCGAGGCGCTCAGCCCGAGCCCTAGCTCGTCCCGCCCGCAGCGCCCCCATCGGCGTTCATCGGCGTTCATCCGCGGTTGGATGTGGGATAAGCCGCCGATGAACGCGGATCAACACGGATGTTCAAGGCGCCGGATGTGCGAGGCGCTCAGCCCGAGCCCTAGCTCGTCCCGCCCGCAGCGCCCCCATCGGCGTTCATCGGCGTTGATCCGCGGCTGGATGTGGGATAAGCCGCCGATGAACGCGGATCAACACGGATGCCCAAGGCGCCGGGTATGCAAGAAGGATCAGGCAGCGGTTGGGGCTATACTGAGATAAGGGGCTAACGCATGAAGACCTACGCGAAGTTCGCGGTCCTGATCGTGATTATCGTCGGCACCTTGGCTTGGTTGGCCACCGGCGGAATCAAGGAGACGAAAACTTACTATAAGACCATCTCCGAGCTTCAGGAGATGAAAGACCCCCACGGCAAACGGATCCGCGTGGGCGGCGACGTGGTGCCCGGATCCATCCGCCGCAATGGCAAACAGGTCTTCTTCACCCTCCAGCAGGACGCCCGGACGTTGAAAGTCGTCTATAACGGCAACGACCCGTTGCCGGACAAGTTCAAGGACGGCGCTCAAGCGTTAGCCGACGGCAAGTTGGACCCGAGCGGGGTTTTCTACGCCAGTAAGATTCAGGCCAAGTGCGCCTCCAAGTACGAAGCCGCCCCCGGGAAACCCGGACAGCGGCCCGTTTACGGCGCTTCCGGCCAAGCCCGAATGTAGGGCGGGAATGGAGCTTCCACGTCGAGAGGGGCAATGGAGAACTTAGGCGCGCTTGCATTACTGTTGGCATTTTGCCTTTCGGTCTATTCGATCCTCAGTTCCCTGGTTGGCAAATGGCGGCGTAACCCGTACCTTGTGGCGAGCGGACGCCGCGCCGTGTACGCCATCTTCGTGCTCACGAGCGTCGCCTCGGGGATTCTGATCCACGCGCTTCTGACAAGCGACTTCCGTTTGGCTTACGTCGCGGCGCACTCCAACCGCGCCATGCCGGACCTTTACAAGTTCGCCGCCTGGTGGGGCGGGCAGGAAGGTTCCCTCCTTTTGTGGAGCTGGGTGCTTTCCGCCTACGCCGCCGTCGTCGTTTGGCAAACACGCAAGAAACACCGTGAGATCATGCCGTACGTGGTGACCGTGCTGATGATCACGCAATGTTTCTTCCTCATCCTGAACACATTCGTGGTCAGCCCGTTTCAGGTCCTCGCCATAGGCAAGGGGATCACCGAGGTTCCCGACGGTCAAGGGTTGAACCCGCTGCTCCAATACTGGACGATGATCATCCACCCGCCCGTGCTGTATCTGGGCTACGTCGGCTTTGTGGTGCCTTTCGCCTTCGCCATGGGTTCGCTCATCACGCGGCAGCCGGGCGACGCGTGGATCCAAACCACGCGCCGCTGGACGCTGGTGACTTGGATGTTCCAAACGGCGGGCATCATCCTCGGCGCGGCTTGGGCGTATGCGGTGCTTGGCTGGGGCGGCTATTGGGGATGGGATCCGGTGGAGAACGCCTCCCTGCTGCCATGGATCACGGCGACGGCGTTCCTGCATTCGGTGATGATGCAAGAGAAGAAGGGAATGATGAAGGTGTGGAACATGGTGCTGATTTCCGCCACCTTCTTCCTGTGCATCTTTGGAACGTTCCTCACCCGCTCGGGCATCGTCAGCTCGGTTCACGCCTTCGCCCAATCGCCCATCGGCAAGTACTTCGTCACCTTCCTCGCGATTGGCATTGGCGCGACGATCTGGCTGATTCTCGACAGGCTGGACTACCTGAAGAGCGAGTCGCACCTGGAAAGCGTGGTGTCGCGTGAAGCGACATTCCTGTTCAATAACCTCATTCTGCTGGCGAGTTGCTTCGCTGTGCTGTGGGGCACGATGTTCCCGGTGATTTCGGAGGCGGTCACCGGCGATAAGATCAGCGTGGATGCGCCGTTCTTCAACCGGGTTAACGTTCCGATCGGTCTGTTCCTACTATTCTTGACGGGCGTGGGTCCGCTCATCGCCTGGCGGCGCAGTTCGCTCGAGAGCCTGAAGCGCGCATTTCTTTGGCCTTCAATTGGGGGACTCACGCTGATGGTCGTGCTGTTCGCCCTGGGCGTGCGGCACTTCTATGCCCTCATGTCGTTCGGGCTGTGCCTTTTCGTGGCATGGACGGTGGTGACGGAGTTTTACAAGGGCTCGCGCGCCATCGCCGCGCGCACCGGGTCGAACCTCCTGGCGGCAGCCGTTGAGCTCACGCACCGCAACACGCGCCGCTACGGCGGCTACCTGGTCCATTTGGGCATCGTGCTCATGTTCATCGGCTTCACCGGAGCGGCTTTCAATAAAGACTCCACGAACGAGGTCATGATCGGGGATTCGTTCCGCCTGGGCAAGTACGAGATGAAAGTTCGCGACGTCCGGGCAGGCGAGAATGAGAATTACTCCTGGGACCACGCGGTTGTGGACGTGTACTTGGGGGGCAAGCTGCTTTCCACGCTGGAGCCGGAGCGGCAGTTCTACAAGGCGAGCGGGCAGAGCGTCTCACAAGTCGCCATCCGCCGGAGGCTCAACGAAGACGTTTATCTGAATTTCGCTTCGATGTCGGAAGATGGCAAGCACGCCGTGATACAGTCTTACATTTTCCCGCTGGTATCCTGGATCTGGATCGGTTTCTGGGTGGTGATGTTCGGGACTGTGGTGTGCTTGATTCCCAGCAAGTTCCGCTTGCAGTACCCGAAAACCGAAGTCGTAGCGGTGGCGGAGAAGCATGCGCCGGTGGAAAACTAGTTTGCTCGCCGCGGCGCTGGCTGCGGTAACGTTCGCTCAAAGCGGCTCGGTGGCGAATCTCACGCCCGACGTGAAGCGGGTGGGCATGCGCTTGGCGTGTCTGTGCGGGGGCTGCAAGAACTCCGTGGGCGATTGCGCCATGCTTCACTGCCATTATGCTGGTCCGGCGCGGGAGCGCATCGCCAAGATGCTTGCTGAGGGCATGTCCGACGATCAAATCGTCGACGTGTTTGTTAAGGAACAGGGCATCCGGGCACTGGTGGTTCCTCCCGCCGAGGGCTTCAATCTGCTTGCTTGGGTGATGCCGTTCGTGGCCATTACCTTCGGCTTGGGCGTAATCTGGATGTTTATCCGGCGGTTCCGCCGCCCGGCCGCTGCTCCGGTCCCGGAACCGGAATTGCTCGACCGCTATCGCGAGCGCATCGAAAAGGACCTGTCTAAACTCGACTGATGATCATCGCCGCAGCCCTTCTGACTATCGGAGCGATTGTGTTCACTCTTTTGGTGCGCTCCAAAGACGTTCCCGCTCCGGAGCCGGAATCGCCCACCGCCCATTTGGAGGCGCGCCGGGCGAGGATCTACGAGGGTCTGCGCGATCTTCAGTTCGAGTACCGGGTGGGCAAACTTTCCGACGAGGATTACCAGCGGACGAAGTTGGAGCTCCAAGCCCAGCTAGCCAAAGTCATGGCGGAGATCGAAGCTCTTCAGGGCAAACCGGAGGCGCCCAAGCCCAAGCCGGCGCCCGCGTCCGCCCCTGCAAAGGCGCCGGGCGCTACGGAGTGCCCGCACTGCGGCGCCAAGTTCCCGCAGCCGCTGAAGTTCTGCGGCGAGTGCGGCAAGCCGATGACGGGAGGGGCGGCGTGAAGCGGCTTGCCTTTTTCTTCGCCGCCGCGTTGGCGGTACATGCTCAGGTCACCCAACACATCATCCTGCTCGAGCCGGACGAAAAGCAGCTTTCGGTGAGGGAGACGTTCTTCTGCACCGCCCCGTTTGACGCCTTCGTGCCCGAAGCCGCCAAGTTCGAGACAACGCCCGCCAAGAAAGTTCGCCCCCAAGTCTATCGATTCGAGTGCCCCGCCCCGGCGGAAGGCGCCAAGGACGGAAGGGTGGATTTCGCCTATACCCTCCCGGCGGCGGCGGAGTTTAGCGGCAAGGTCTTGTACAAGGGCTTGGATACGCGCTTTGTGGTTCCGGCTGGATTCGTGCTCGAAGCGGAAGGGTTGGAGCGGATTCAGGCGCCGCAGGGAATGCGCGCCAATATCTTCCGCGTTACGACGCCCGAATATGCGGTGAAGTTCGGGATGGAAGAGGTGGCGCCGGAGGGACCCGGCATCGAGCGCATCCCTCCGCGGATTTACAACCGGCTGCCGGAGATTCTCGGGCTGTCGTTCCTCATCCTGCTGTTGGGCTTCTTTCTCCTGTACCGCCGGGCTGCCGCATGAGCGCCGTCACCGTGGATCACGTATGGAAGTTCTATGGGGATTTCCCTGCCCTGAGGGACATCGCCTTCCAAGTGGAGCCGGGCCAGGTTTTGGCGTTGCTCGGCCGCAACGGCGCCGGCAAGACGACGCTTTTGCGGATCATGGCGGGGCTTTCCCGGGCGACGCGGGGCAAAGTGCAGCTATTCGGCAAGGACTGCCGCGATCCATTGAACCGCGCGCGCATCGGAGTCCTGGGACATGGCATCGCCGTGTACGACGAGCTGACGGCGAACGAAAATCTTCAGCTATTCGGACGTCTGTACGGATTGCCTGACCCCGCTGGCGCAGCCCGGGAGTGGCTGGAGCGCACGGGTTTGGATCGCGCGGGAGACGCCCGCGTGCGCGAGTTCTCCCGGGGAATGCGGCAGCGGCTGGCGGTAGCGCGCGCTTTTTTGCACAACCCCTCGCTCCTCCTTCTGGACGAGCCCTTCACGGCGCTGGACGACCGGGCGATCGCCGTCCTTCAGGAGGTGATTCGCCGGGCAAAGGACGAGCAGCGCACGCTCATCATGTCCACACATCAATTGCGCGAGGCGCTGGAACTGGCGACCCACGTCGCGCTCATCAACCGCGGGCGCCTGGCGTTTTTCGGAGAGCGCACCGCAGAGATGTTGCAAGATCCTTCCTGGCTCTACCGCCATTACGGTGAAGCATGAGATTCCTTCGCCAAACCTTCGTGATTTGCCGGAAGGACCTGCGCGCGGAATTGCGCAGCAAGGAGGCGCTTAACGCGTCGCTGGCGTTCGCCGTAGTCATCCTGTTGCTCTTCAGCTTCGCCTTCGACCCCACAGCCGAGCAGACGCGCGAGATTTCCGGCGGTCTCCTCTGGCTGGTGTTCGCCTTCGCCGGAGCTTTGATTCTCAACCGCAGCTTCGCGCGCGAACTCGCCAATGATTGCCTGGATGCGCTGGTGGCGTCGCCGGTCCCCGGCTCGGCTCTATTTCTGGGGAAGGCTCTGGCGAACTTTGTGCTCTTGCTGGCCATCGAATTCATCTGCCTGCCCGTATTCGGCGTTTTCTACAACGTTCGGTGGACCACCCACCTGGGGGCGTTGACGCTCATCCTGGTGCTCGCCACGTGGGGTCTGACGGTGATCGGCACCATGTTCAGCGCGCTGACGGTTAACCTGCGCTTGCGGGAGCTGATGCTGCCGGTGCTCTGCTACCCGATCATGATTCCGTGCCTTCTGCCCGCGATTCAGCTTTCGACGGTGGTCATCGCCGGTCAGCCGCTCGGACCTGAAATGATGGAGGGCTTGCGGCTCTTAGTGGGATTCGACGTGATCTTCACCGCCCTGGCGCTGGCGCTGGTGGAGACAGTTCTCATAGGATAGAGAAACATGCGGGAAAAGATCATGATTGCGTTGGCGGGAGCCGCCGCCTTGATCATCGTCTGGGTGCTATACACGATCTTTCTCCACGTGCCGGACGAGAAAGATCAGGGCGCGATCTTCCGCATCATCTATTTCCACGTCCCGAGCGCCATGACCGCCGCGGCGTGCGCGCTGGCGGCGTTCCTTTCCAGCCTCCTCTATCTGGCGCGGCGCGATTTACGCTATGACGCGGCGGCGGTTTCGGCGACCGAAGGGGTTCTGCTGTTCGGCGCCGTGGTGCTGGTGACGGGAATGATCTGGGCGCGCATCATCTGGGGCATCTGGTGGACATGGGACGCCCGCCTCACATCCACGCTGGTCTCCTGGCTGATGTACGCCGGCTATCTGATGCTGCGCCGGGCGGTGGAAGAGCCCACCGAGAGAGCCCGCAACTCCGCGGTGCTTTCGATCTTCATCTTCCCCGGCGTATACATCACCTGGAAGTCGATCGAGTGGTGGAGGACACAGCACCCGGGACCTGTCTTGAGCATCCGCAGCGGCGGCGGCATGGCGCCGGGCATGGAGAGTCCCATTTACACCAACCTGCTGGCGTTGCTTTGCCTGGCGGCGGTTCTGGCGATGCTGCGCTATAACCAGGAACAGCGTCGGCGGGAGCTGGATTCTCTCCGCCGGACGGTTCACACAATTTAATCGCAAAAGGAGGGACGCGACTGTGGACGAGCGTAATTTCGCCTATATGTTTTACGGCTTCAGCGCCGCCTGGACGCTGGTGGTCGTATATATCATCACCCTCGTGCTCCGCGAGCGCCGGATTCGTTCGGAGATGGAGTCTCTGCGGCGCATGGTGGAAAGCGCCAAGGAGTGAGCTCCATGACGCGGCGCGGAGTGCTCCAAGCGATATCCGCCGCGGCGGCGCTGAGCCCGCGAATGGCGGCGGCGGAGGAACGGGTCGCGCGCGCAACGCGCGGGATGCCGTCGCCGAAGATCAAGGA
>FWPV01010978.1_pt1 | contig 14608 bp, 12 predicted proteins | sample 2228371 | NCBI WGS metagenome assembly FWPV01 (sample SAMEA103939776, study PRJEB20133) | metagenome
TTTATGAGCTAAAGTAAGCATTCCACACCTCCAACAGCCTTGCCTGGTTCTGACGCGTCAGCCTTACGATGCGGTTGATCTCAGCGCGACTATAACCATGGTTGGAATCGATTAACACAGGCTGTAACCAAATCTTAGCAACTTTGTCGTCGCGAAGCACATGAACATGCGGCGGTTCGCCCCCGTCTGACGCATAGAACCGAAACTTATAGCCATCAATATAAACAGTAGGCATCGGTCTCTAACCGCGCTCATGGGCAGGTTGTCCCGTATCGGGGCGATAGATCGGCCGCACGGGCAGCGGAGGCGTCGCCCCGACGGGGTTGGTGCGCTCGATGTACGCCTCGATCTCGGGGCGGAACTTCGTGATGGCGCTCTTGACGCCCCACACGGCGGCCGGGCCGAACGGACAGAACGACTGTTGCTCGATGAACTTCGCCAGGCGCAGGATCTCGTCCAGGTCCTCGCGACGCCCCTGGCCGGCCTCGATGCGGATCAGCATCTTCTCGATCCAGCCCGTCCCCTCGCGGCAGGGGGTGCACTTGCCGCACGACTCCTCGCGATAGAAAGCGATCGTGCGCCGCATGACGGAGACCAGGCCGGCATCCTCGCAGATGACGATGACCCCCGCCGAGCCAAGGAGCGAGCCAGCAGCCTGCACCGCCTCGAAGTCCAGGGGGGTATCGAGCTGTTGCGCCGTCAACAACGGCATCGACAGGCCGCCGGGGACGACCGCCTTGATCGGCTTGTCGTCGAGCGTGCCGCCCGCGTACGTGTAGATCAGCTCGCGCAGGGGGATGCCGTGCGGCAGCTCGTAGACGCCAGGTTGTTTGACATCGCCGCTGACGGCGAAGAGGCGAAAGCCGGGGCTTTTCTCGGTGCCGAAGGTGCGATACCAGGAGGCGCCGTGCTTGATGATGTGCGGCACGTTGGCCAGCGTCTCGATGTTGTTGACGATGGTCGGCTTGCGATACAGCCCCTCGACCGCCGGGAAGGGGGGCTTGAGGCGCGGATGGCCGCGATAGCCCTCCAGCGACGTCAGCAGCGCGGTCTCCTCGCCGCAGATGTAAGCGCCCGCGCCGCGATGGACGATCACGTCGAGGCTGAAGGGACTGCCCAGGATCTTCTGGCCCAGATAGCCGCGCTGATATGCCTCGTCGATCGCCTGCTGCAGTCGGGCGTAGGCGAAGCCGTACTCGCCGCGGATATAGACGAACGCCTTCTCCGCCTGGATAGCGTAGGCCGCGAGGATGATCCCCTCCAGCACCTGATGAGGGTCATACTCGAGGAGCATACGGTCCTTGAAGGTGCCTGGCTCGCTCTCGTCGGCGTTGGCCACCAGGTAACGCGGGAAGACCCCCTTGGGCAGGAACCCCCATTTGACGCCAGCGGGGAAGCCAGCGCCGCCGCGCCCGCGCAGGCCAGAGTTCTTGACCTCCTCAACCACCTGATCGGGGGTCATCTCCAGGAGCGCCTTGCGCAGCGTCTGATAGCCGCCGTCGGCCAGGTACGTGTCGATGCGGTGGGAATCGGGCTGGGCGACGCGCGCCAGCAGCACCTTCGGCTCCATGCCGCCGAAATGGCCCGGCCCCGGGGGGTCCGGCTCGACCGGCAACGGCTGCTGCGCCTGACGACGCAGCTCGTCGATGATCTGGTCGAGCCGCTCCGGCGTCAGCGCCTCATAGTAACGAGGCAGGTCCTGGCCGCGCTTGCGCACGCTCATGGCGGGAGCTGCGCCGCAGGCGCCCAGGCACTCCGTATGATCGAGCGTGAACAGGCCATCCTGGCTGGTCTCTCCCCAATCGCGCAGGCCGAGCTTCTCCATCAGGTGGCGGCCGCATTTCTCCGCCTGACGCAACTGACAGGAGACGTTGGTGCACAGCTCCAGATGATACAGCCCTTTGGGGCGCTTGTAGTACATATTGTAGAAACCGAGAAAAGCGTGGACCTCAGCGGCGTCGATGCCGAAGAGGTCAGCGATCTCGGGTTCGACCTCAGGAGGGATCCATCCCAGCTCGCGTTGGACCACGTACAGGGCGTCTCCCAGCGCGGAGCGTGGGACCGGGTATTTTGTCATGAGCTGTCTGATCTCAGCCTTTGCCGCTTCCGAGAGCATGCGCTACTCCCCGATGAACTGTAGAGAACGAGCTGTAAGCGCCTGCGCGCTGGCGCTAACGATCCACCTCGCCCAAGACGATGTCGATCGAGCCGATGTTGGTCACCAGATCGGCCACCAGCAGATCGCGCGACATGGGGTCGAGGGCCTGCAGATTGACAAAAGAAGGCCCGCGCACGCGCAGGCGATAAGGATGCGCGCTGCCGTCGCTGACCAGGAAGATCCCCAACTCTCCCTTGGGGTTTTCGGCGCTCATGTAGACCTGGCCTGCGGGCGGGCGGATCCCCTCGGTGACGAGCTTGAAGTGATGGATGAGCGCCTCCATGCTGGTGTCCAGCTCAGCGCGCGGCGGCAGGGTGACCTTACGGTCCGTGCTCTTGTAGGGGCCATCCGGCAGATTGTCCAGCGCCTGACGAATGATCCGCAAGCTCTGGCGCATCTCATGGATGCGCACCAGGTAGCGGGCGTAAGCGTCCCCCTCGGTCGCGGTGGGCACCTCGAAGTCGTATTGATCGTAGCCGCTATACGGGCGGACCTTGCGCAGGTCGTAGGGCACCCCTGTGGAGCGCAACAGGGGGCCGGTGAGGCCGAGGCTGATCGCCTGCGCGGCCGTCAGCTTGCCGATGCCGATCGTGCGCTCGCGCCAGATGGGGTTGCCCGTCAACATGCGCTCGTAGTCGTCGAGGCGGCCGGGCATGACCGCCAGGAAATCGCGCACGCGCGACTCAAAGGCAGGAGGGACATCCTGCCACACCCCGCCGATGCGGATATAGGAAGTGGTCAGGCGCGCGCCGCACACCAGCTCGAAGATGTCGAGGATCTGCTCGCGCTCGCGCATGGCGTACATGAGCAGCGACATGATCGTGCCTGAGATGTCGAGCGAGTGCGTGGCCAGCCAGATCAGGTGCGAGGCGATGCGCTGCAGCTCGGCCATGATCACGCGCAACGCCTGGGCGCGCGGCGGGATCTCCAAGTCCAACAGCTTCTCGACCGCCAGGACATACGCCAGGTTGTTGTTCATCGCCGACACATAGTCCATGCGGTCGGTGTAATAGACGAAGTCCTTGTAGCGGATGCTCTCGCCGTGCTTCTCGAAGCCAGAATGGAGATAGCCGAGGTCAGGGACGACCTTGACCACGCGCTCCCCTTCCAGCTCGACGATCAGGCGCAGCACGCCGTGGGTGGAGGGATGCTGCGGCCCCATGTTGACGATCAGGTGGCGCGTGGCGTCCATGCCAGCGGGGATCTGCTCGACCGGCAGCTCCGGCTGCAAGATCTGACGGCCCAGGTGCGCGAACTCCGCGTCGTTCCAGGTGACGCTGAAGGGGACGTTTTCCCCACCGCGCGGCACATCCTTGCGCAGGGGATGTCCCTGCCAGTCGTCGGGCATCAGGATACGGCGCAGGTCGGGATGGCCCTGGAAGCGGATGCCCATCAGGTCGTAGACCTCGCGCTCCAGCCAGTTGGCGGTGGGCCAGATGGAGACCACCGACGGCGCGACGGGATCATCGCCGCCGGGCAGGGGCACGATCAGGCGCAGCCGCCGGTTGAAGGGGATCGACTGCAACTGATAGACCGTGGCGAAGCGCGGGGTCTGCTTCAGATGCAGACGGTCGTAAGACGTCACATCCACGCACATGTCGAAGCGCAGGGCGGGATCGTCGCGCAGGAAGCGCGCGACCGGGAGCAGGTATTCGGCGCGCAGCGTGACGATCTGGTCGCCGCGAAATTCCTCGGCGGCGATCACGGCTTCGGGGAAGCGCTGGCGCAGGATCTCGACGGCCTGGCGTTCGCCGGCGACGTCGGCGCCCAGGGGGATATCGATCACGCGTTCACGCAGGGCGGTCGGGGCCACGGCTCACTCCTTGGCGGCCTGGGCGGCGCGCTGACGCAGCCAGGGCAGATCGCCGCGCTGGGTGACGCGCTCGCGGTCGATCTTCGCCTGCAACTTCTCGAGGCCGTAGAAGAGGGCTTCCGGGCGCGGCGGGCAGCCTGGGATATAGACGTCGACCGGGATGATCTTGTCGACCCCCTGGATGATCGCATAATTATTGAAGGGACCGCCAGCGGAGGCGCAGATGCCCATGGCGATCACCCATTTCGGCTCGGCCATTTGCTCGTAGAGGCGGCGGATCACCGGCGCCATCTTGTTGGAGACGCGCCCGGCGACGATCATGAGGTCGGCCTGGCGCGGCGAGGCGCGAAATACCTCGGAGCCAAAGCGAGCGATGTCATGGCGGCTGGTGCCCGCGGTGATCATCTCGATGGCGCAGCAGGCGAGGCCGAAGAGCAGGGGCCAGACCGAGTTGCGGCGGCTCCAGTTGAGCGCCTGCTGCAGCGTGGTCAACACATACCCTTGCGATTGAGCCTGCTCGATATCGGACAAGGCAGCACCTGCAAGAGAGTCGTTCGTCATCTTCCACTCCAACTTACGCTCGCGTTCTGCGCGCGCGATCGCGGCAATTTGCACTACCGTTTTAGCCGACGCGGGCCGCGGCGATGGTAGGGCAAGTTACAGGGTGCGCCAGGGGAACGTGCGGAGGTACGCCTGGCATGATCACAACCAGTCGAGCGCGCCCTTGCGCCAGGCGTAGACGATCCCGATGACCAGGATGCCGAGGAAGATCGCCATCTCGATCAGGCCGAACCAGCCAAGCGTGCGCAGGATGACGGCCCAGGGGTACAGGAACAGCACCTCGATATCGAAGACGACGAAGAGGATGGCCACCAGGTAATAGTGGACCGGGAAGCGGCGGCGGGGGAGCGCGAAGGGCCTGAGTCCGGACTCATATGGCTCTAATCTGGTAGGAGTGGGGCGTCGCGGGCCGAGGAGGGTGGGCAGGAAGAGAGCGATCACCGCCAGCGCTACGGAGAGGAAGAGCATGATCAAGACCGGCAAGAACTCAGGGGGCATAGCGTCTCCTAATGGGGGATGTCTTATGTGAACGATCCTACCTCCCGCCGCTGGGAGATTTCGTGCATTTTATTACAAAAAAGACGGTATGTCAAAGCGCTTCTGTACTTTCAACGATGTTGCTCTGACGTGTGCGCTCCGATTGTCGTCGCGGCAACGAGCATGCTATAATGAAGGAGATGTGACCGCTGGCGATCATGCTGCCGACTGAAGGGGAAGCCGATGAAGTTACTATTGAGCGTGGTGAACAGTCAGGATTCCAATCACCTTGCCCGCGCCCTGGTCAAGGCCGGCTTCCGCGTCACGATGATGGCGAGCGCAGGCGGGTTCCTGCGGCGCGGCAATACGACGTTTCTCATCGTGACGGAAGATGACAAGGTCGAGGAAGCCCTCAAGATCATCAAGGACACGTGCCATCCGCCGTCGGACAATCCCCTGTTGATCCCAGGCCTGGGCACCCGTCAGGTCGGCGCTGCCACGGTGATGGTGCTCGAGGTGGAACGGACCGAGCACTATTGAGATGATCGGCGAGCCCGGTTCGTGGGATAGTCCTGCACTTCTCCGCCGCGTGGCTTCGATACGGACAGCGCCGACGCTTCCCAGTGCAAGTTTTCTCTCCGGCGCTGTCCTACCCAACCAGCGGCGCGTCGGGTTGATCATGGAGCTGCTAACGGAACAGGTCTAGCTCGCGCGGGCGCAGGATCTGTTGAAGACGCCCCTCTCCGGCCCAATAGGGCGCCCCGCGTACGACGACGACCGGCGTGCCCTCGGCAGCCTGTCCCATCAGCAGCGACGCCCCCGCCGCAATCTCGTCGGCGGTCCCCACTTCGGTGATGCGCAGCGTGCGTCCATAGCGATCGCGCCGGCCGCGCAGGTCGCTGATGGGGATCATGCCAGCGACGCCGATCGCCACCCCCACCGTCCCCTGTCGCCAGGCGCGCCCGTGCGAATCGATGATGAGCACAGCCACGGCCACGCCCGCGCGCGCCGCGATCCCCTCCCGTATGCGCTCGGCGGAAGCGTCTGGGTCCTCCGGCAAGAGCAAGGCCCACGCATCTTCTTCGTTGCCAGGACAGACGTTGGAATGATCGACGCCCGCGTTCGCGCAGACGAACCCCAGCCGGTGCTCGACCACCAGCAGCCCTGGCCGCGCCCGCAATACCTGTCGCGACTCGCGCAGGATCAGTTCGACCAGCCGCGGGTCCTTGCCCGTCCGCTCCGCCCAGGCCAGCGCCTCCTCAGAGGGAGCCACCGTCGCCAGTTGGCAGATGCGCCCCTCCGCCTTGGACACGATCTTCTGCGCGACGGCCACGACGTCGCCATCCTGCAAGGGGAACGCGGCCCCTCTGGCGGCCGCGTCGATCATCTGCGCCAGATCGTCGCCCGGCTGGACGTCGGGGATGCCAGGCAAAGCGGTGAAGACGACCTGTTTGAGCGCCATGGGGATCCTCACGCCGACGGCAGGCCCGTGATGCGAACGCCGGCCCCTTTCACTTTGTAGCGCAGGTTGATGCCGATGAGGATGGCGGTCAACCCCTCGACGACAACGGCATTCTGCAAAGGTCCGGCGTCGATCCCCCGCATCCCCGCGCGCGCCGCCAGCTCCAGCGCCACTGCCTTCGCGGCCGCGTCGTCGCCGCACACCAACACGTCGCTGTCGATCGCGTGATCGAGGTCGCTCAAATGTTCGGCGGAGATGTTCTGGAAGGCGCACACCACGCGCGCTCCCGGCCCCAGCAGCGCCTGCGCCTCCTCGGTGGCCGAGCGCCCATCGGGAATCCACACGCGACTGACCTTGGGTGGGCGCAATGGCACGGTGACATCGACGAGGACCTTCCCCTGGACGGCGTCGCGGATGGCCGTCAGGGTGTCGGCATGAGCGCTGTAGGGGACGGTGAGGACGACCACCTGGGCCGCCGCGGCCGCCGCGGCGTTCTCCATGCCGCGCGCGGCCAGCCGTCCCAGGCGATCGTTGATCTGCGCCGCGACCTGTTCCGCTTTGGCCGCCTGCCGCGAGCCGATGATCACGTCGAGGCCGGCCGCCGCCCAACGCAACGCCAGGCCAGATCCCTCATGCCCAGTGCCGCCGATGACAGCGATGGAGCTGAGTTCCATAAAAGGGGTCCCTCCCAAGTTAGATGAGCGAATCGGCGAGAGAGCGAATCAGCGAGAAGGCGAATCAGCGAGAGAACGAATCAGCGAGAGAGCGAATCAGCGAGAAGGCGAATCAGCGAGAGAACGAATCGGCGAGAGAGCGAATCGGCGAGAAGGCGAATCGGCGAGAAAGCGAATCAGCGAGAGAGCGAGTCGGCGAGAAGGTGAATCGGCGAGAAAGCGAATCAGCGAGAGGCCAGATCCTCGCTCATTCGCTGATTCGCCCATTCGCCCACTCGCCCCTTCGCTCATTCGCCCATTCGCCCATTCGCTCATTCGCCCATCCGTCTCCACGTTGCGATAGCCTCCGCCCTGGCCGCGGCGACGATCGCCTCCTCGTCCAGCGTCAACAGTTGGCGGTCGCGCATGAGAAGCCGCCCATCGACCAGGGTGGTCGTCACCTGGCCGCCGTTGACGCCAAACAAGATGTGCCACGGCAGGTTGCCGGGCGTCACCGGCGTCGGCGGCCGATAGTCGACGAAGATCAGGTCGGCGGCGGCGCCGGGGCTGAGATGGCCCACAGGACGATCGAAGAGCTGCGTCGCCAGGCGCGCGTTGTGCGTATAGGCCATGCGCAGCACCTGATCGGCGGGCAGCGCGCGCGGATCGCGTTGCCACGCCTTGTGGATCAGATACGCCGCCTTCATCTCTTCAAACATGTCGTTGGCGAAGCCGTCATTGCCCAACGCCACGGGGATGCCGCCGCGCAGCATGGCCGTTACATCGGCGACGCCCACGCCATTGTTCATGTTGGAGCGCGGCTGGTGTGTGACCCAGGTTCCCGTCTCGCGCAACAACGCCATCTCCCAGGGATCGACGGCGACGGCATGGGCGAGGACGGTGCGCGGGCCGAGGACGCCGCGCTGGGCCAGGCGCTCGATCACGCGCAGGCCATAGCGCCGCAGGCTATCCTCCTGGTCGGCTGGCCCCTCGGCGGCGTGAAGATGGAAGCCGACTCCGCCCAGGGCGGCCGCCGCCTCCGTACACAGGGCGAGGGTGGCGTCGCTTAACGTCAGCGAGGCATGCAGGCCGAACAGGCCCGCCAGGCGCGAGGGTCGTTCCTCAGCCACGCGCCGCAACCAGCGCACATTTTCATCGATGCCGGCCCGCGCCGCGGTCGGCCCGTCGCGATCGCTGACCTCGTAGCAGAGACAGGCGCGCAGGCCCGCCTCCATCACAGCATCGGCGATGACGTCGAGCGAGCCGGTGATGCTGCCCTGACTGGCGTGATGATCGATCAACGTCGTCGTGCCGTGGCGGATGGCGTCGATGAGGCAGACCAGGGTGCTGAGGCGAATGCCCTCGGGGCGCAGCGCGCGGTCGAGCGGCCACCACAGGGTCTCGAGGATCTCCGGAAAGTCGCGGGGCGTCGTCGGCAGCGCCATGCCGCGCGCGAAGAGGCCGTAGAAGTGGGTATGGGCGCAGATGGCGCCAGGCAGAATCCATTGCCCGCGCGCGTCGAGGCGCTCCGCTTCCGGCGCGCGCGCCGCCAACGCGCGCGCCGCTCCCACATCGAGGATGCGGTCGCCCGCGATGAGCACGGCGCCGTCTTCGATCAACGGCTGGCGCTCGTCGAACGTGACGACAAGGCCGTTGTGGACCAGGATCATGGCGGGGTGATCTCGCCGTTGACGTCCCACAGGTCCTCCCAACTCTGATTCGGCTTCCACAGGAAGACCTGCCCCTTGATCAGGCGACAATTGCGATCGATGCCCGCGATCGCCCGCATATCGTCGTCGGTCAGCGGCTCGCTGACGACGCCGCGCAGGTTGGCCAGGTAGTGAGAACGTTTCGTCGAGAAGGGGATGGGGGTCTGCCCGCGCTGTACGGCCCATTTGACGCACACGACCGCCGGATGGACCCCCAGCCGCTCAGCGATGCGCACGATCACCGGGTCCTCGATATCGACCGTATCCTCGGGGGTGCGGTCGCGCAGCGGGCGAGCGGGCGAGCCGATGGGACTATAGCCGATCGGCTCAATGCCGTGGGCGCGCACGAACTCGAACAGCTCTGGCTGCTGAAAGTGCGGATGCAACTCCATCTGATTGGCCGCCGGCTTGATGCGGGCGTCGCGCAGCAACAGCTTCAGCTTGGGGATCGTCATGTTGGACGTGCCGATATGACGCACCAGCCCCATGTCGACGAGCTTCTCGAGCTGTCGCCAGGTCTTCATGTAGTTCTCGTGGATATAAGGCTGGGCCTTCGCATCGCGGGAGTGGACGTCGACCCCCGGATCGTGGTGGTTGGGGAAGGGCCAGTGGATCAGGTAGAGGTCGAGATAGTCGAGCCGCAGATCGGCGAGCGTTTTGCGGCAGGCCGGGATGACATCCTCCTCGGCGTGGCAGTTGTTCCACAGCTTGGAAGTGATCCACAATTCTTCACGGCGGACGCCAGCGGCCATGATCTCCTGCAGCACGGGGCCGATCAGGTGCTCGTTGCCATAGACGGCGGCGCAGTCGAAGTGACGGTAGCCGACGGCGGCCGCCCCGCGGACTGCGGCGGCCACCTCGGCGCCGCTCACATGGTCGGAACCGAAGGTGCCCAGGCCGATGGCGGGCATGCGCGCGCCCGTGTAGAGCACGCGCTGCGGCACCGTCTGGGGATCGACGCCGTCAGGGTCGATGGTGAAGGAGGTCGAACGATCAGGCATCGCAGTCTCTCTCCCCTCAATGAGATGGGCACGCCGCGTCTGGCGGGCGCGGCGTCTCATCAGGCGCTCCCTGCAAGACGACAGACGTCTCCGCGATGAGCGCACGAAACGTCTCCGATAGCGTGTGCCAATCGAGCACGTCCACGAGGAAGGGCAGATCGGATTCGGAGAAGGCGTCCTTGAGCGCCTCGATCCGCCGCCAATCGAGCGGCGCCGGCCCGATCACCACCAGATCCAGATCGGAGTAGGGACGGGCGCCGCCGCGCACGCGAGAGCCGAACGCGCGCACCGTGCAATCGGGCACGTGCTGCGCCAGGATCTCCAGGACGACCGCCAGGTCAGCTTCGGACACGTCAATCATTGTGCGCAGCCAGGCGCGCAGCCAAATCGCGCGCGTCGTCCAGGAACTGGGTTGCCATCTGGTAGACCAACAACGCCTGCGAGGGATCGTACGTGTGTGCAGTCAAGCTGCGCGCATCTCCATAAGCGAACCAGGACAGAGGATCGGCGATCAGGCCCTCGCGCGCGGCCAGGCGAAACAAGTCCTTGCGCGTGCGCGGGAAGTCGGCCTCCGGCGCGACACGGTTCTCGCGCAGCCAGCGTTGGATAAACTTCCAGCACAGCTCATAGGCCACCTCGAAGTTCTGGATCACGCCCGCGCGCACCGTCTCTTGAAGCTCCGCGTCCATCTGCGCTATGGCCTGCGCTACGCGCAGAGAGCGGGCAAGCGCGTCGATGGCTCGTTGCAGGCTACTCAAATCGAGGGGCATCCTTCTGCCTTTCCCTGTCCATGGCCATGAGCAGCTCTCGCGGCTTGATCGGCAACCGATAGACGCGCGCGCCCACCGCCTTGTAGATCGCGTTGGCGATCGCCGCGCTGGTGGGGATGCTGGCGATCTCGCCGACCCCCTTGGCGCCATAGGGGCCGTCGAGGGTCGGCTGCTCGACGAAGAAGGAGATCATCTCCGGCGCGTCGAGGATGCTGGGGATGCGATACTGCCCCAGGCGCCGCGTCTGAGGGACGCCGTCCTTGACGATGAACTCCTCGTACAGGGCGTTGCCGATGCCCATGACGATGCCGCCCTCGATCTGGCCGAGCAAGCCGAGCGGATTGATGACGCGGCCGACGTCGTGGGCGCTGATCACCTTCAGCACGCGCGCGACGCCCGTGGCCATATCGACCTCGACCAGCGCGGCCTGGCAGGCATAGGAATAGGCGAAGTGCATATCGCCGCCCGCGCCAAGGGGCAACGTCATAGGGGCGTCATAAGTGGCGCGGACGCATAGCGCATGGCCCTCCGCGGCGGCCCAGGCCGCAACCTGCCCCAGCGTCGCCACGGGCCGACCGGCGACCAGGAGCGCGCCGTCGACGCAGCGCAGCGTCTCCGGCGGCGCGTCCAGGCGTTCGGCGGCCACGGCGAGCAGCCGCTCGCGCAGGGCCTGCGCGGCGCGACGGACGGCGTTGCCGGTGACGTACGTCTGGCGGCTGGCCGTCGTGGGGCCGCCATCGGGAGTGCGATCGGTGTCGGGCTGGAGGACGCGCACGCAATGGAAGGGCAGGCCCAGCTCCTGCGCGGCGATTTGGGCGAGGACGGTAGGCAGCCCCTGGCCCAGCTCGGCGGCGCCGGAACGCACCTCGACCGTGCCATCGGCGTACAGCTCGACCTCGGCGGTGGACCGGTCGGGCGCGCCGCCGCCCAGACCGGTGTTCTTATAGGCGACGGCGACGCCCCAGGCGCGGCGGACCGTCGGCGAGGCGGGGACGGCGCCTTCCTCGGCGGCCTGCTCCCGCACAGCAGCCTCCACGCGATCGAGGCACTCGATCAGCCCGGCGCTGTCGCGCACGACCTGGCCAGTGCTCGTGATCGAGCCGATGCGCAGGGCATTGCGGCGGCGCAGAGTGAACGGATCGATCCCCAGCGTATGCGCCAGGATGTCCATGTTCGACTCGACGGCGAAGGCCGATTGGGGGACGCCGAAGCCGCGGAAGGCGCCGGCCGGCGGGTTGTTGGTGTACATCGCGTAACAGTCGATCTGGACGTTGGGCGCCTCGTATGGCCCGGCGGCGTGGGTGGTGGCGCGCGTCATCACCTTCTCGCCGAGCGAGGCGTAGGCGCCGGTGTCCCCGTACAGCTCGGCCTGGACCGCCGTCAGCCTGCCGTCGCGCGTGGCGCCCGTCTTCATGCGGATGATCGTGGCGTGGCGCTTGGGATGGACGCGCAGCGACTCGGCGCGGTCGTAGAGGATCTTGACCGGCCGGCTCGTGGCCTGGGCCAACAACGCAGCGTGAATCTGCCCGGCGATGTCTTCCTTGCCGCCGAAGCCCCCGCCGATGGGCGTGCCGACGACGCGCACCGCTTCGACGGGCAGCGCCAGCGCCGCGGCGATCTGCTCACGATCCTTGTAGGGGATCTGCGACCCGACGTAGACGGTCAGCTTGTCGTGGCCGGCGACCCCGGCGGGCACGGCGACCGAGCATTCCGGCTCCAGGAAGAGGTGCTCGACGAAGGGGGTGCGATACTCGCGCTCGATGATGACGTCGGCCTGGGCGAAGCCCGCGGCGACGTCGCCGCGGCGAACGGAGATGTGCTTGAGCAGATTGCCGTCCGGCCATGTCTCGTGGACGCGCGGGGCGTCGGGCTGGCGCGCCTGAATGGGATCGCTGACGACGGGCAAGGGATCGTAGACGACCTCGATCAGCTTGAGCGCGCGCTGGGCGATCGCGGGCGATTCGGCGGCGACGAGGGCCACGGCGTCTCCCACATAGCGCACTTTGTCGTCGCAGAGGACGGGCCAATCGTCGATGACCAGGCCGTGGCGGTTGCGGCCGGGGACGTCGGCGTGGGTGAGGACGGCGACGACGCCGGGGAGGGCGCGCGCTGCGGCCGTATCGATGCGCACGATGCGCGCGTGGGGATAGGCCGCCCGCAGCGTAGCCCCATGCAGCATGTTCGGGAACGAGAGATCGTCGGCGTAACGCAGGCTGCCGGTGACCTTGGCGACCGCGTCGGGGCGGGGCAGCGGCTGGCCGACGACTTCGAGGGGTGGGAGCGCAGGGGGCAGGCCGAGGTAGCGCGCCTGGAACTCCTCGCTGCTGAGGGGCTCGATCGCGCCGCGGCGCTCGGCGGCGGCCAGCTTGACGGCCCGGATGATCGAGGCGTAGCCGGTGCAGCGGCAGTACACGTTGCGCAGCGCCTCTTTGATCTCCTCGTCGCTGGGGTCAGGGTTATGCGCCAGCAGATGGGCGGCGGCCATCAAGAGGCCGGGGGTGCAGAAGCCGCACTGGACGGCGCCCGTCGCGATGAACGCGCGTTGCAGGGGATGGAGGGAGACGGGGAGCGGCTCCTGGGCCGCGGGTGGGCGCGACGTGTGCGACGCGGCCAGGCCTTCGATCGTCGTCACCTGGGCGCCATGCGCCTTGCGGGCGGGATACGCGCAGGCGAGGACGACATCGCCGTTGACCAACACCGTGCACGAGCCGCACTTCGCCTCGCCGCAGCCGACCTTGGTGCCGGTCAGGCCCAGATCGTAGCGCAAGACATCGACCAACAGGCGCTGAGGAGGGATCTCCAGGCGCCGCGGGATGCCGTTGACGGTCATTTCCAGGGTAAACATCGTTTCATCACCCGCCTGGACGCGTTGTGCTCAGCGCAGAGAGCACATCGCAGATCCCACATTCATCGAACCATCGCCGGATCTCAACGAGTCCTACCGCAATTCTACCACATGCTGGCAGCAACCGTTCACCGTCGAGAGGCGAACGCGATCGGGCAGGGGGCCTCACCCCTTCAACCCCGTCAGCTAGACTCCCTGGATGAACGTGCGCTGGGCGAAGAAGAACAGGATGATGATCGGGATCGTGAAGACGGCCGCCGCGGCCATCAGGAGGTTCCAGGCCACCGAATGCTGCCCCTGGAAGTCCTGCAAGCCCAACGCCATCGTGAACATGCGGGGGTCGGTCAGGTAGAGCAGCGGCCCCTGGAAGTCGTTCCACGCCCACAGGAACGTGAACACCGTGATCGTCGCCAGCACGGGCACGGAGAGGGGCAACACGATGTTCCAGAAGATGCGGAACTCGGAGGCGCCGTCGACGCGGCCGGCGTCGCACAGCTCTTCAGGGACCGTGCGGAAGAACTGGCGCAGGAGGAAGATGTCGAAGCCGTTGCCGAAGAAGGTGGGCACGATCAGCGGCAGGAACGTATTGCCCCAGCGCAGTTTGTCCGTGAAGATGATGTAGAGGGGGATCATGGTCACCTGGAACGGGAGCATCATCGTGCTGAGGACGATCAGGAACACGAGATCGCGCCCGGGCCAGCGGATGCGCGCGAAGCCGTAGGCGGCCGGCGCGCAGGAGATCAGCGTGCCAATGATGGCGAAGACGGCGATGATCAGGCTGTTCTTGATGTAGGTCCAGAAGTTCACGCCCAGGCCCGGCCGCGTGGCGCGGTTCATAGCGTCCGCGAAGTTCTGCCAGCGCGGGCCGGGGACCAGGATGGGGCGGGCGAACTTCATGCGCACCTGGATCGTCTCCTCAGGGCTGGCCGGATCCACGAAGGCGCCATGCCCGTCGGCGATGCGGAGCAACGCCAGCCGTCGCGTCTGTCCTTCGAGATCGACCTCGTAGACCGGGACCCGCTGGCCATTGATGGTCACCTGCAAGTTGTCGTGCGGCAGCCAGGTGGGAGGAACGCGAAACACGTCCTGATCCGACTTCAAGGCCGTCGAGAGCATCCACAGGAAGGGGACGAAGAAGAACAGGCCGATGGCCACGATC
>FWPV01010982.1_pt1 | contig 14606 bp, 11 predicted proteins | sample 2228371 | NCBI WGS metagenome assembly FWPV01 (sample SAMEA103939776, study PRJEB20133) | metagenome
CCAAAAGCCCTGGCCAGTCCTTGGCGGCATTTGCGGCTTCGGCATGCAGCCTCGCCGTCTGGTGCCGGGCGGCGAGCTCGCCGAGCTTGGCCAGCTTCCCATTGACTGCGCTCAAGAAATTCGCGGCCGCCGCCGGCGCGTTGACTACGGAAAACGGGTAGACGGATGGGAGGCAGAGGCCCCAATACGCCTTCGTGTTCTCATCTTTCCATCGCCCTTGGTTGGCGATGAGGTGCCGGAAGGCATCATCTAAATCTTGAACGCCGGGTCCGTACCCGGTGTCTCCGGCGTCTTCCAATTCCTTCCACATCCGCCAAGCCGCCTCCCAATCGATCCGGCTGAGCTGATTGATCCGCTGCCGCCCGCGATAAAAAATGCTGAAAGCCGCGTTCAATGCCCGTATCCGGTCCCCGGCGCCGGACTCGTGACCCCATGAGGCGTCGATATCCCGTTGGGTAACTTGCGCTTGGGCTGTTCCCGAAGAGTAGATATTGAGCTCCATATCTCTCCTCCTCCGCCATATTCTTGTCCGGCTCTCCGATGGGGTCAAGCGTTCCTGACGCCGCGGCAGCGGGGGATTGACCCCGGCGGTTCGAGTGAATATAGTTGCTCTGAGAAGAGCTCCCGGTTGGGAGTTTTGGGGAAGCGGGAGGCGCGTCAATGAAGAACGGGTCACGCATATTTATTTCCGGTTGGATCATCGCGGCGTTTGCGACTGTCCAGCCCTGCGTTGCTCAGGAGTCCCGCGCCACTCTGTTAGGGCGGGTGGTGGATCCCGCGGGCGCCGTTGTGTTGGGCGCTAAGGTTCGGGCTATTCATATTGCTACGAACACCGGCGGGTCTTCCGAGACGAACGAGCAAGGTTATTACGAGATTCCCTATCTGACGCCCGGGTTGTACCGGGTCGAAGTGGAGATGCCCGGCTTCAAGAGAGCTGTGCGCGACGGTGTGGAACTCAACGTGGCGGGGCGTCAGGCGCTGGACTTCCGGCTCGAAATCGGCGAGGTGGCTGAATCGGTGACGGTTGGGGCTGAAAGTCAAGTGCTGGAAACGGCGACGGCTTCCGTTGGCTCGATCATGCAATCACGCCAAGCTTCTGAGCTGCCGGTGGTGGGCGGCAATGCCTTCTATTTGGCGCGGCTGACGCCGGGGGTGTTGTCGAGCGGCGGGCGTTCGGCGGGCAACCCGATGGACACCGGGGCAGCCACCGACATCATCGTAAACGGCGTCAGGAGCGGGTCGAGCGAAATTACCCTGGACGGCGTCCCCAATATGGCCGAACGGGACGGCGCCATCCCGCCGATTCAGGATCTCGTCCAGGAATTCAAGATTCAGACGATCACCTTCGACGCGGGCATCGGCCATGCGGCGGGCGCCATCACCAATGTCAGTCTGAAGAGCGGGACGAATAAGCTGCACGCCACTTCTTACGGCTTCTATTCGAGATGGCGCGCCGTGCCGTGGTTTACCAACCGTTTCATTTACGATCCCACCACCGGTCCGATCACCCCGGAGAAAAAGGCACGGGCGCTCGAAGGCTGGCGGCACCAACGCTGGGGCGCCACATTTAGCGGACCGGTCATCCTTCCCAAGCTGTACAGCGGCCGGAACAAGACCTTCTGGGTGTATGGATACGAAGGTCTGTACATCATGCGCAACCTGAACGGCACCTATGACGTGCCGCCCGATCCGCAGCGCCGGGGCGACTTCTCGGACTTGTTAAAGGTGAGCAGCCGGTATCAGATTTACGATCCCATGACGATCCGGCCGGCGCCCACCGCCGGGCGCTTCGCCCGCGACCCGCTTCCCGGCAACATCATCCCGGCGGCCCGTCTGGATCCGGTGGCGCTCAAGATCATGGAATACTGGCCGAGAGCGAATCAAGCCGGAACGGCGGACTTCCGGCAGAACTATTTCCGCACGCGCGACATCAATCGCGACAACCGCAACATGACCGGCAAGCTGGATCACCACTTCAGCGAGAAGCACCGGATGTTCGTCCGGCTGAGCAACAACCAGCACGACAACAAGCAGGACACCCTCCCTGGACTCGCGTCGGGCACGATTCTTGACCGTTCGACTTTCGGCGGCGTGTTCGACGACGTCTATGTGTTCAGCTCCCGGACGCTGGTCAATTTCCGCTATGGCGTCACATATGAAGATGACGCAACATCGCGACGCAGCCAGAGGATGGATCTTACGGCGCTTGGATTCCCGCGCAGCCTGGTCAATGAGATCTTTACGAAGAGCAATCCCGCCGGCATCGCCTTCCCACAGATCTCCGTCGACGGCTTGCAGAAGCTGGGAGACGCCGGCGGTAACCGCATTGGCACCGTATATCACACTTGGTCAGGCACCATGACGCGCATCACGGGCGGGCACAGCTTGCGCATGGGAGGCGAATTCCGCCTCTACCGCGAGAATGGCTTCAATTACGGCGCTGTGTCGCCGAACCTGACGTTCAGCACCACCTGGACCCGCGGTCCGCTCGATAACTCCACGACGGCGCCCAACGGGGTGGGCCAAGGGTTGGCGTCCATGCTGTTTGGCTTGCCTACCAGCGGAAACATGGCCATCAACAGCTCCCGTGCGGAACAATCCACCTACACCGGCTTGTACTTCCAAGACGACTGGCGGGTGACTCCGCGGTTGTCCTTTAACATCGGCATCCGCTGGGAGTATGAGGGCGCGGACACCGAGCGCTTCAACCGGTCCGTCCGCGGGTTTGATTTCACAGCCGTGAGTCCCATTTCTCAACAGGCGCTCGCCAACTACGCGAAAGCGCCGGATCCCATCCTGCCTGTCTCCGCTTTTCGCACCATGGGCGGGTACACCTTTCCTGGCGTGGGCGGGCAGCCGCGCGCGCTGTGGCGGGCGGACCGGAACAACTTTGCCCCACGGTTCGGTTTCGCATACAACATCTTTTCGAAGACCGTCCTCCGGGGCGGATATGGGATCTTCTATGACGTGATCGGAGTCGACCGGACGGATGTGACGCAGAGCGGATTCAGCCAGCCGACCACGTTCATCGCTACCAACGACAACGGGCTCACGTGGCGCGCTAATTTGCAGAATCCCTTCCCCGAAGGGTTACAGGTTCCTATGGGCGCCGCCCTCGGACTGGCTACTTTTTTGGGACGTGACGTGACCTATTACCCGGAAAAGGCGGCCAATCCTTACATGCAGAGGTGGACTCTTTCCGTGCAGCGGGAGCTTCCGTCGCGAATCCTGGCGGAGGTGGCTTATGTCGGCAACCGGGGAACCAAGCTGCCCGTGACGCGGCAGTGGAACTTTGTGCCGGCTCAATACCTATCCAAGTCGCCGGAACGCGATCAAGCCACCATTGACTATCTCACCGCGCAGGTGCCGAATCCGTTTTATGGGATCCCGGAGTTTGCCGGCACCGCGCGGGGAACGAACCTGCGCTTTAACCGGAATCAGCTTGTGCTGCCCTATCCCCATTTCACCGGCGTGAGCGCTACATTGCCTATCGGCTACTCGTGGTACCACTCCATGCAAACCCGCGTGGAGAAGCGCATGGCGAAGGGAGTCACCTTCCAGGCGGGGTGGACATGGTCCAAGCTGATGGAGGCGATCAGTTTCCGCAACAATTCGGACCCGTTCCTGGAGGAAGTAATTTCCGACCAGGACTACACCCACCGCTTTACGTTGAACGGCATCTTCGAGTTGCCTTTCGGGCGCGGCAAGCCGGTACTGGGCGGCGCGCGCGGCTTCTTACAGGGACTGGCAGGCGGCTGGTCGATTCAAGGATGGTTCGAGGGGCAGACCGGGGACGCCTTGGGATTCGGCAACAACGCCATCTTCCGCGGCAACCTCAAAGACATCGCGCTTCCGAAGAGCCGGCGGAGAGCGGAACGGTGGTTCAACATCGACGCGGGGTTTGAGCGCGATCCCGCAAAGCAGCTTGCCCAAAACATACAGACCTTCCCCTCCCGCTTCAACGGCATCCGCGCCGACGGCATCAACAACTTCGACCTTTCGCTGTTCAAGAATTTCAGGATTCGCGAAGGACTGCGCGCGCAGTTCCGTTTGGAAACCTTCAACACGCTCAACCACGTGCAGTTTGCCGCGCCGAACACTACGCCGACCAGCACCGCTTTCGGAACGATAACGGGAGAAAAAGGACACGGGCAGCGGCAGCTTACCATGGCCATCAAAGTGATGTTTTAAGCGGCGGGATTGCTGCGCCGGGGACCAGAGCCGCTTGGATGGCGCCGCCGGGGGCTTTGGTAAACTGATAGCCAAACCACCGATGCTGCTCGCATTCCTCCTGGCTGCCGCCACCTCGTGTTCGCCTGTCCGCTGGCCTTCCGCCGACCCGAAAACACTCGATCTCCTGGCCGGCGCGTCGATCAATTGCCTGCTGCTCGAACAACAACAGTGGACGGCGCCGTTCCTCGCCAGCGCGCGGGAACTGAAGCTCATGACGCTGGGGGTGGTCCGGCAGGAAGCTGACGCCGCAAAAGCCTCCTCCGCCGGTTTGGACGGCATCGTTCTGGAGGGCGAGTTCGACCAAGCCTCCATTGAGCGTCTGAAGCCCGCCGCCGTTTTGACCCCGCGCCACCGGATTCCATGGGACGCCCCCGTTCCGGTCATCGGCACGACTCAGGGTCTGTGGCCGGGAATCCACGTGGAAAAGGACGGCGCCGCCCGCGCCGCTCCCACCGGCGCCCCGTGGATTGACACCAACACCGGTTTCCTGCGCTTCGCGCGCGCCTTGACGAACAAACCTTTTTGGATCGCCAATACCCCTCCGCCGAAGAGCATTTACCCGGTGGAACGCTACCTGCAGGCGATAGCCGACGCCGCAGCCTCGGGGGCGCAGTGGGTCATCGCGCTGGACGAGGATTTCGCCGCGCGGCTTCAATCCGGGGACAGCGCGGCGGTTCGGGACTGGCGCCGGATTGTCGAAGTCGCGAAGCATTTCGATAGTCACCCTGAATGGCGCACTCTGGCGGCGGCGGGGCAATTCGCTGTCGTTCTGGACGCCTCGGCTGGCGCCTTGGTGAGCGGCGGAGTGCTCGATATGGTCGCCACGCGCCACACGCCCGTGCGCCCGGTGCCTTTGTCCCGCCTGACCGAGAAGCGCTTGGACGGCGCGAAGGTGACGGTGAACATCGACCCCGAAGTTCTGACCGAGGAACAGAAACAGATTCTGCGGCGCTTCGCCGCTTCGGGGGGGACCTTGTTAAGCGCGCCTCCCGGGTGGAAGTTCTCCACACCGCCCGGCAGCTTGACGCTTTCGAAGGAAGATCTGGAGAAACTGGACTCGATATGGCGCGAGGTCAATTCGGTCACCGGAAGGCGGAATTTCGGAGCGCGGCTGTTTAACGTCTCGAGCATGCTTTCAAACCTCCTTGCGCCCGCGGGAGGGAAGCAAGTGGTGCTTCACTTGGTCAACTATTCGAACTATCCGGTGGAGGACATCACCGTGCATCTGACGGGCAAGTATTCGAAGGCGACCTTATACGCCCCGGGAGCGCCTCCCGCCGCGCTGACCATTTTCCCGGTCGAAGAAGGCACAGGCTTGGAAATTGGCCGGTTGGGTGTAACCGGAACGGTGGTTATCGAGCCCTGAAAATCCGGTTTCTTGGGCGTCCTTCGAAGCGTGTTATAAGGGAAGAAATGACTCGACGCGAATGGCTCGCGCTGGCGGGCGCGGCCGCTGGGATTCGCGGTACTAGCAGAGCCACGACGGTTTCGGCGCCCACCGCGCCGGTGTCGATCGCCCGCTGCCGGTCTTACAACGAAGATATCGCCGCGATTTTAAAGGGAATGTTCGATCAGCTCGGGGGGCTCGCGCCGCTGGTGCGCGATAAGACCGTCACCGTCAAGCTGAACCTCACCGGAAGCCCGGGGCTGCGTTTCGAGGGACGTCCCCTCGGCGTCACCCACTATACTCATCCCAAAACCGCCGCCGCCATGGCTCATCTGCTCGGCGAAGCCGGAGCGCGGCGTGTCCGGTTCGTGGAGAGCTGCTGGGGGACTTCCGGACCGATGGAAGAGTACCTGCTTGACGCCGGCTGGAACGTGCGCTCGCTGGCCAAAATGGCGCCGCGCGTCGAGTTCGAGAATACGAACGCTCGCGGCAAGGGCAAGCGCTACGTCCGTTTCAAGACGCCGGGCGGCGGGATGGTGTTTCCCGCTTACGACCTCAATCAGGCGTACGACGAAACGGACGTCTTCGTATCCATGGCGAAACTCAAGAACCATGCCACGACCGGTGTGACCCTGGCGATGAAGAACTGCTTCGGCATCACGCCCGCTTCGATCTATGGAGACGACGCCGGCGTCGCGGAGCCGAATGAACACCCGTCGAAAGGAAGAGGCGACGTCTGCCACTTCGGGAAGCGGCAGCCCTCGCGTTCGGCGCCCGCAGAAATCGATCCGAAATCGAGCCGCGACCCCGGCTACCGGGTGCCAAGAATCACCGCCGAGCTGGTGGCTGCCCGCCCCATCCACATCTCTTTCATTGACGGCATAGAAACCCTGGCTGGAGGCGAGGGTCCTTGGAACCAAGGCATCCGGTATGTGAAACCCGGCGTTCTCATTTTGGGGACGAACCCCGTCACCACGGACGCTGTCGCCACCGCCGTCATGGGCTACGACCCCCGGGCGCCATTCGGCAAGAAGCCGTTCGAGGCATGCGACAACACGCTGTTGCTGGCGGAGTCTTTGGGCATTGGAACCGCCGATCTCAATCACATTGAGGTCCTAGGCTTATCCATTCAGGAAGCCCGGTTTCCGTTCCTGTAATTCCCGTTTTCGCCGCGCCGTTTGAATCGCTGATTGCTTATTACGGAAAGCCGCCCGCTTAACAGGATTGCGCTTTTCGTTGGCTATAATTAAGGGTCCGGCTGCCAACGCCATGCCGAATCTTGCCGATGCTCTTCGCGCGCTGCCGCAAATGACGGTTACCTCCGTCATTGACATCCTGGTTGTGGCGTTTCTGATTTATCAGTTCATCATGATTGTGCGCGGGCGGCGGGCGGCGCACGTGCTTCTCGGCATTTTGTTTCTGGTGCTGGTGTACTTGGCGGCTGCCCTGCTCGGGCTGGAGCTGCTGCGCTCGCTGTTGGCCACGCTTGCGCCGTACACCGTGTTCGCGCTGATTGTGATGTTTCAGTCGGAGATCCGGCGCGCGCTGGCGCGGTTGGGACGGCGCCGCTGGCCGGGCATCGGCACCCGGCTGCGGCAGAACGAATGGATGGACGAAGTGGTTTTGGCCGTGGCGGAGCTTTCGCAGCATAAGACCGGCGCGCTCATTGTGGCGGAACGCGATATTGGCTTAAGAACGTTCATCGAAAGCGGCGTTTATCTCGACGCTGTCGTCTCCCGCGACCTGTTGCTATCCATCTTCCAGTTCGGAGGGGCGTTGCACGACGGCGCGGTGATTCTGCAAGGCGACCGCGTGGCGGCGGCTGCCTGCTTCTTGCCCTTGAGCACGAATCCGGCTTTGTTCCGAAAGCTGGGAACCCGCCACCGGGCGGCCATCGGCATCACCGAGGAGAGCGACTGCATGGCGATCGTCGTTTCGGAAGAAACCGGCTGGATTTCGATCGCCGTATCCGGCGAAATCGAGCTGAATGTCACGACTTCGCGGGTGAGCGAGCGCCTGCTCGAACATTTCGCCAAGCGCCGCCGGGAGCGGGCGAAAGCGCCGAAGGCTCCCGCAGCCGGTCCCGCCGTGCGTGAGGCGAAGCGTTCATGAGAGATCTGCTGCTGAAGAACTTGGGCTGGAAAATCCTGTCCTTGGCGGTCGCTGTGCTGCTTTGGATCACTCTCGTGGGCGAGCAGCAGCTTAGCACCGCGACGTCCGTGCCGGTCATCCTTCGCAACGTCCCGCCGGATCTCGAGATCAGCTCGGAGGTGCCGGACCGGGTGCACATCGAAATTCAGGGTCCCGCAGCGCGCTTGAGCCAGCTTCCGCATCCGGCGGTGACACTGGATCTCAGCCAGGTGAACCACCCGGGCGAGCAAACGTTTACCATACGGCAATCCAACCTCAACCTTCCCCCGGGGGTGAGATTCGTGCGAAGCGTGCCCGCGCAATTGCGGCTCCGCTTCGAGCGCCGCGTCACCCGCAGGGTGCCCGTGCAGGTCCGCATCGGCTCTCCGCCGCCAGCCGGATACCGCGTCATTAAGCAAGAAGTCCGTCCCGATGCCGTGTCGGTGACCGGACCGGAAAGCCGTGTGAACCGGGTGGATCACGCCGAAACCGACTCCCTCGACATTTCCGCGCAGGTGGGCGAAAGGGAATATCAGGTGACAGCCTACTTAGCTGATCCGCACGTTCGGATCACCGACGCCGCGCGCGTCTCGGTGAGGATTGCGGTCGAGAAACAAGGAAAGTGAGGCTGCCCTTCAGGCATGTCGCGAAAGCTGTTTGGAACTGATGGAATCCGCGGAGTCGCCGGTGAATTTCCTCTCGACCCCCGGACTGTGCACGCCTTTGGAATCGCGCTCGGCGAGTGGGCGTCGGGCGCGGAAGTGTTGATCGGAGTCGACACCCGGGAATCCGGACCGTGGATCGCCGCGCAGGTGGCGGGCGGTTTGAACCGCGCCGGCGTGCGGGCGCGGTTCGCAGGGCTGATCACCACGCCCGGCGTGGCGCACTTGACCCGCACCGGCGGATTCGTCGCCGGGTTGATGATTTCCGCTTCCCACAACCCGTACATGGACAACGGGCTGAAGGTTTTTGATTATTCCGGCTACAAGCTGCCGGACGAACAGGAGAGGCGCATCGAAGAGCGCATCTTCGAGCTGCTTGCAGAGGGCGTGGAGCCTCGCGAGGCGGCGCTCGCCACCGACGAGGGTCTTGACCGCGAGTACCTCGACTACCTCGTTTCAGCCGCCGCCGGCGACTTCTCCGGACTGAAAATGGTGATCGATTGCGCTAACGGCGCCGCGGCGCACCTAGGTCCGGCGCTCTTCGAGCGGCTCGGCGCGGAGGTCTACTCGATCGGAACCCTCCCCAACGGACGGAATATCAACGCCAACTGCGGGGCGCTGCACGTTGAGCCGCTGCGGGAGCAGGTGATCCGGCGCGCCGCGGCGCTGGGCGTCGCTTTCGACGGCGATGCCGACCGGGCGATCTTCGTCGCCGCTAACGGAAAGATCGTGGATGGCGACGGAGTCATGTGGGCCGCCGCCCGGGACATGCGGGCCAGCGGGCGGCTCCGGGGCAACCTGGTGGTGGCGACGGTGATGTCCAATTTGGGCCTTGAAATCGCCTTGCGTGAGGAAGGCATCCGGCTGCTCCGCACCGCTGTGGGCGACCGCTACGTGATTGAGGAGATGGTCCGGCAGGACGCGACTCTCGGCGGCGAGCAGTCGGGTCACGTCATCTTCCGAGACCGTTCCACAACCGGCGACGGGCTGCTCACCGCCGTCCAAATCCTCAACATCCTCGCGGGTTCGGGCGAGTCTCTCGAGCGCCTGACCGACGGACTTCGCCCCTGCCCTCAAGTGCTGACCAACATTCGCGTCGCCGCCAAGCGTCCGCTGGAAGATCTGACCTCCGTTCAGGAAGTCATCCGTGCGGCGGAGGCGGACTTCGCCGGCGACGGGCGGGTTCTGGTTCGCTTTTCCGGCACTGAGCCGCTCGTCCGGGTCATGGTTGAAGGGCGCGATGAAGCCAAGGTCCGCCAGTGGGAAGCCCGCATCTCGAACGCCGTGCGCGCCGAGTTGTGTGCATAATGGCAGCATGCTTCGAATCTTGATTCTTCTTTTGACGGTTTCCGCTTTGTCGGCTCAACAGAAGGCGCCCCGCCCCAAGCTGCCGGGCGAGGATTGGGAGCCTTTGTTTAATGGAAAAGACCTCACCGGTTGGGTGGTCATCGGCAAAGAGAAATGGGTGGTGGACAACGGCACGATCCATGGCCAAGCTGTCACCAAAGAGTACGGCTATCTGCGCACGGAGAAGAATTACAAGGACTTCATGCTGGCGCTGCACTTCAAGTGCGAGGGCACGGGCAACAGCGGCGTGTTCTTCCACACCGAGTTCGAACCCGGCACGCCCAAGGTCAAGCAGGGGCTTCAGTTCGAGATCGACTGCGCTTTGGGCAGGCACACCGGGGGCATTTACGGCGACGGGAGGCAGTGGATCGTCTGGCCGGCGCCGGAGAACGAAATCGTCGTCCGGCGCGGCGAGTGGAACGAATACCTGCTGAAGGTGGAAGGCAACCGGTACGTCGCCCGGCTGAATGGCGTCCTGATGGTGGATTTCACCGACCCCAGCCCGCGTTCGTTCGACGGGGGCATCGCTCTTCAGTTGCACTCCGGCGGCGAAGGGAACATGCGCTTCAGGGAAATCTACATCCGCGACTTATCGAAGCGCTAAATGGGGTTGCGGGCGAAAAGCTCCATCTGACGGCGCTCGAGATACGTCTGGCGGGTGGCTGGGTTCCTGGAGGAGACGGACAACGCCACCTTTCCACCGAACAATGGAGCGATGTACCGCGCCACGGTGCGCTCCGGATCGGGATCATTGAGGGGCGGACCGCCAGTCCGGCTAATCCATTCCTCAGTTGCATGGTTGAGCCGGCGCTCCAAGTCCTGGTTCGCACTGCGCCACTGCCCGTCGCGCAAGATCGCTTTATGCCCGAGAATTCTTACGAGTACGGCCACTTTTTCCGATGATGGCAGAACGCTCCGCCGTCGCGCAACCGGCGCCGTTCCTGGCATTAAAGCGGCCACGGCGGGGAGCGTCGTATAATTACGGGTGAATAACGGCAACCGATGTCCCAATCCCGCATGATCCGATGGCTCTTGGTGGCCGCCGCCATGTTGGCTCTGGCCCAGGCTCAGACCCAGAACCGGAGGGAAGACCCTCCGCCGGGCGGCGTGAAACCGCTCGAACCTCATGCCGGAGCGCCGGTTGAAGGCGGCGTCGCCGCGCCTGTCGACCCGAAGACTTTTGTCATCGGAGCCGAAGACGTGGTGCTGATCCGGGTTTGGCGCGAACCGGAACTGAGCGGACCGGTGCGGGTCCGCGCAGACGGTAAGATTTCACTGCCTTTAGGGGGCGAGGTAGTGGCGGCGGGGAAGACTCCGGAGCAGCTCGCTCAAGATATCACCAAGGCGCTGTCCGGATTCGTCAACAGCCCTTTGGTGATCGTTTCAGTCCAGGAGGTCCGCAGCAGGCGCTATTCGATCACCGGGGAGGTTGGTCGCCCCGGGATCTACCCCCTGGTGTCGCCCATTACCGTCATCGAGGCGATTGTTCAGGCGGGCGGGCTGAGAGAATACGCCAAGAAGAATAAGATCACCATTCTCCGCAACGGCAAGCTGCTGAAGTTCAACTATAACGACGTGGTCCGAGGAAAGAACCTCGCCCAGAACGTGCTGGTTGAAAACGGCGACTTGATCGTAGTGCCATGACCGGAGAGCAGGCGGTGCAAAGGATATAACATGCAGGGCGCCAATCAAGGTTTCAACATCACGCGCCGGCCGCTGGACGTCGAGGACTATATCGACATCGTCCGGCGGCACAAGGCTTGGATTCTTGCGCCGGCCTTCGCGGGTCTGGTGATTGCCGTCGTGGTGGCGTTCCTGTGGCCCGACACCTATGTTTCGTACGCCTCGCTGCGCGTTGAGCCGCAGAAGGTCCCGGAAAAATTCGTCCAGAGCAACGTCAACGTGGAAATGGCGGCCCGCATCCAGTCCATGGCGGAGCGCATCCGCAGCCGCCCGGTGTTGATCAACATTATCCAGAGCTACGACCTCTATCCCCGGCAACGCAAGAGCATGCCGATTGAGGACGTGGTCGAGGAGATGCGGAAGAACATCGGCATCGGGCAGGTGACCAGCCAGTTCCGCGGGTCCACCCGGTTGTCCGCGTTTCAGATCTCGTTTACTTACGAAAACCGCTACATCGCGCAGAAGGTGTGCAGCGAGATCGTGACCCGGTTCATCGACGAAAACATCCGCGAGCGGGCGAATCAGTCCGTGGCGACGACGGACTTTCTCCGCGAACAGTACGATGCCGCCCGCAAGGCGCTCGAGGAGATCGAAGCCAAGATCGTCCAGTTCCGGGCGGCGAACGCCGGGCGGTTGCCGGAGCAGTTGCAAGCCAATCTGCAACAACTGAGCGCTCTCGAGAACCGCATCAGCGCGCTTCAGAACTCCATTAGCCGCGCCGCACAGGACAAACTGGTGCTCGAAACTCAGCTCCGGAGCTTGAAGGAACAGGCTAAACTGATCGCCGAGCCGCCCCCGGCGATGGTTCAAGCCGCCGCGGTTTCGGCGCTCAGCCAGAAGATTCAACAGCTTGACCGGGAAATCGAGCGAGCGGAGTTGAGCCTCAGCGGCATCCGGGAGCGCTACACGGCAGCTCACCCGGACGTGCAGCGCTCCGAGCAGGCGCTCGCCTGGCTCCGACGGCAGCGGGAAGCGCTCGTCAAGCAGGAGGAGCTTTCGCGGGAGGCTGCGGCGAAGGAAGCCGAAAGCCGCGCGCGCAGCGCCCCTGCGCCGGCGCCGCGATTGCTTACGCCCGCCCAAAGGAAGGAGTTGCAGGACCTTCAGGGGCGTATTGAACAGCTCGAGCTGGCGATCCGCGCTAAAGACCTCGAAGCCGAGAGGGCGGACAAGGAAATCAAGGATAGCGAAAGGCATCTGAAAGTTCTTCAGGCGAGAATCGAAGCCAGCCCTTTGAACGAGCCCGAATACCAGCAACTGCTTCGCGAACGCGAAGCCGCCAAAGAACGCTACATCGACATGCAGCGGAAGAAAAGCCAGTCTGAAACCGCCACATTGATCGAGGATCGCCGGCAAGGGGAGAATCTCGAACTGCTCGATCCGCCTACGCTGCCACAGACGCCGACTTATCCGAAACGGTGGCTCATTATTGGCGTGGGCAGCGTTCTGGGGCTAATCGGCGGTTTGTTTTTGGCTGGCGCTCGCGAGGTGAAGGACACTTCGCTGAAAAACCTCAAGGACGTGCGCGCTTATACCCAATTCCCGATTCTGGGGAGCATCCCGCTGCTTGAGAACGACGTCCTTGTACGGCGCCGGCGGCGGATCATGTGGCTGGCATGGACGACAGCCGTCCTGTTCGGGATGGCGATCATGGGCGCCTCGGTGTACTACTATTACGCGGTGACGAAAACCTGAGAGAAAGGCGAGCATATGGGGCGGGTTCATGATGCGCTAAAAAAGTCGGGGCAAACGCCGGTCACATATTCCTCTCCGCCGCCCCGCGGCGGAGCGCATTCGGCGCTTCAAGGGTTGTTGGAAGAAGTTCAGCAGGTGCCGCTGAACCTTGACCCGGACGCCCATCTGATCGACCCCCTGCGCCCGCAGCATGCTCCCACTGAAGAGTTCCGCACGGTTCGCACCCGGCTGAACCACCTGCAAAACTTGCAGCCGATTCACACCGTGGTGGTGACAAGTCCTTCGCCGGCGGAAGGCAAGTCATTTACGGCCGCCAATTTAGCCTTGGCGGAATCGCACCTCGAAGGGAACGCCACGCTGCTTGCAGACTTCGACTTTCGGCGTCCGGTAGTGCATTCGCTGTTTCAGGTGCCGCGCTCTCCGGGACTGACGGATTTCCTGCTCGGAAAAGCGCCTCTCAACGAAGTGATCAAGAAAGTGGAGGGGTCGAACCTGTACATCGCCCCGGCTGGCACTCCGGTCCTTAACCCATTGGAGCTTCTCAACTTAAAAGAAGTAAAGCTGCTCCTGGAAGCGTTGCCTTCGGTGTTCAATTGGGTCATCCTGGACAGCCCGCCGCTGTTGTTCGCCGCCGACGCGAGTCTCTTGGGCACGCTCTGCCACGGTACGATTTTGGTTGTACGGATCGGCTCGACCACCATTGACGCGGTGGGCAGGGCCATGCAGTCTTTGTGCGAGAACAACGTACTGGGAATAGTGGTGAACGCCGCCCGGAGGGGTGAACTTTACAGCAAGTACACCTACTATCACTCCTACTACTACAGCCCGGCGGCGGCTCCCGACGGAGACGGCGAGGGAGAAAGCCAACCGTCCGGTTGATGCCGCCTCTCGGGCGCCGGCTTGGCGGGAGGTTGAGCCTCTCGAAAGCGGGAGGGCGTTTCCCAAGCGACGGCATACTGTCGCCAGCAGGTGCGGCAGCGGTAGTGGCCGTTGATCGGCCAAGTGATCCGGTCGTGCATCAAGCCGCACCAAGCCCGTCCCAATTTATCCCATAATTTCAACAGGTTGTGTGTCATACTGCCATTCCTTCCGAGGATGTAATTCCAGGGGCGGGCGAGTTTCAGCCCGGTTTTCATTTAGGGGGACGTCCGAACTTCGGGGCAGGTTTCCATATGGATGAGTGTAATATGCTAAGATTTTCTTATAGGACTATTGACAAGTCGGACGAACCCTGGTACTCTGGAAACGAGCTGGTGCTCACACCGGGCTGCCAGCCACTTCGACCAAACGTCAACCCAAGTGGAGAGGTAGACATGGACCGAAGACAGTTGTTGGCGGTTCTCCTCTCGGCGCAAATGGCTTTCCCTGTCCCGGGCGCGTCGCCCGCGCCGAGGGCGGCAACGCCTAGCGGGTTGCCGCCGGAGGTACACGAACCGCTCCGCAAAGCTCTGCAAAAGCCCTATTTGGAATTG
>FWPV01008876.1_pt1 | contig 14601 bp, 11 predicted proteins | sample 2228371 | NCBI WGS metagenome assembly FWPV01 (sample SAMEA103939776, study PRJEB20133) | metagenome
GCTGGCTCTAACGCATCAGTACGCGCGGCCGTGGGGGTTGGTCTGGAACACGCAGGCGGCGTTCTACCGCAGCACGGAAAACAAGGAGAAACTTGCGCAGAGCTTCAAGGTGAAAGATAGCGTGGCGACTCCGGACAAGCGCATCCCGGAGTTGGAGTCGAAGGCGGACCAGACCTGGAATTTCTCTACGTCGGCCGCACTTCCGTTTCGATTCGGTGTGTGGAACGATCTAAAATTCGGCGCGGCGTTCAGGACACGCGACCGCTTCCGCAACAAGAGCAAGTACGAGATCGATGTGACCGGCAGGCAGAAGGACGCGAGTACACCGAAGGACCGATACCATCTGACCGAGGATTACCAGGCATACTTTGTGCAAGACCGGTTACGTTTCACCGAACGGCTGTCGATCATGCCGGGCGTTCGGGTGGAGAGCGTCGTCCTGAATGCAGGGAACCCGCAAGTACAAGCTGCTGAGCGGGTGTTCGTCGACGTGAATCCGTCGGCCCACCTGTTGTACCGGCTGCGGAGCAGCGTGAGCGTGCGCGCCGCAGTTTCACGCGGGCTTGCGCGGCCGAAATTCGACGAAATCTCGCCGTTCGAGACAGTCAGCTCCACAAAGATCGTTATGGGCAATCCGGATCTGGAGCCGACACGGGCGTGGAGCTACGACGTCGGCGTAGACTACGCGACAGGCCGCATGTCGTTCTCGGTGAATGCGTTTCGCAAGACGATCCGGGGCGTCATTGAGGAGGTGGATACACTGGAGAACCGCGGCACGCTAGACATCTACCAGGTGCAGAACGTGGGCAACGGCTGGCTGCGGGGAATCGAGTTCGAAGAGCGGCTGCGGATGCCGTCGTCGGCGCCGGTGTGGGCGAGGGCGTTTTCGCTGTGGTCGAATCAGACCTTCCTCAGCAGCCGGTTGCTGGCGGCTAACGGCTTCTACCGCCCATTCAAGGAACAGCCAGGATGGATTGCGAACGTTGGCCTCGACTTCAACAATGACGAGCGGAGCGGGACCTCGGTATCGATCATTTCGAACTTTACTGCGCGGCGTTACGACCACAAGACATCAGGCGATGTAACGGGCAAAGGCGGCTCATCGAACCTCGATATGGCGGCATACCAGAGGCTGCGCGGCAACTGGCGGCTGTTCGCCGAGCTGAATAACCTGCTGAATCGCGACCGGAGCGAAGACGAGATGTTTGTCAACGGCACGGTGAACCGCAAAGCGGAACGCTATGGGCGGACGGCGCTTTTTGGCATCGCTTTCGGGTTCTGAATCGCTTTCCGAGCCGCCGGCAATGCGACGGACAGCCCTTTTGGTACATTCACGCCGGTGCTGCATAAGCAGCAGTGGACGGTGACGAAGGGGACCAGCGGGATCCAGTCTGTAAAGTGCCAGCGCAGTCCCCCTCGGCAAAGGCGGCGGGTCTCTTGAGAGCCGTAGGGTAATAATTGGCGAACGAGCCAACACGTTGCCCGCCAATAGATTAGTGTGCACTTCAGCCGGACAGCCCGCCTGTCTGCAAGCCCGCCGAGTCATCCCGCTAAAACCGGCGAACCCAATTACTCCAGGGTGCGGGGGATGCTCGGATCGTCCTTCTGCGGATCGGCCGTGGCCCGCGTCAGCGCCGGGACCACCACCTACGCGTGGAGTCCGGTCCACTGTGTGAGAAGAACATTAGGCCTTAACTCACTTCAAGACACTCGTGACGCCGTGTTTGGCTACCCGTGGGTCCGCCTCCGGAGCACTTCCGGGTACGCTCCGGCTATCGCGCCGGCATAGGCGGAGGCGATCGTCAAGGCGAAAAACGGTGTGTTTTCCCATACCTCGCGGAGACCGAGCGCGGTCACCGACTGCACCAGCAGCGTGGCGTTCAGCAACAGACCCGTGAACCACACATGGTTGGGGTGCTTCCAGCAGATTGCGAATCCAGACGCGAAGTAGACCACGCTCACCAGCGCCCACCCAGCCATCGCATTGCCTGCTAATCCGCCCACAGCGACCAGAAGCACGAAGCAGAATGCGCCAGCCAGAAATGCCCAGCACGCTGCCCATCCTTTGCTTTGCACGACACACCCTCCGGCACGATGATAACGCTGAAACGCTTCCGCGTTGCAAAAATTTTCGTCGCTGCTGAAATTTCCCTCACCCGGTGCTGAATGTCCCCCACCTGAGTGAAATCACCCAAGCCACAACCCCCTCCGAGCGGCTTTCGGTCAAGATAACGTTGAAAATTCCAACAGATCGAGCCGTCTTTGAGGCTATTCCAATCTGGATACAAAAGTGCCAGTTAGCCTCGCCAAGATGGCCGCCCAGGGTACCCGCCGTGGACTGATTCACTGGCTCCTCGGCGGGGGGGTCACGGCCTCGGCGGTTTCCTTTCTTTATCCGGTGATTCGCTACCTCAACCCGCCGGAGATCCCGGAAGCTGCAGCGAATGAAGTTTCAGGTGGAAAGATCCAGGACCTGAAGCTCAATAGCGCCAAGATTGTCAAATTCGGGAACAGCCCTGCGCTGCTTATACGGACGGGGGAGACGAGCTGGCGCGCCTTTTCCGCCATCTGCACTCATTTGAATTGCACCGTACAATACCGTGACTCGACGCGCCAGATCTGGTGCGCTTGTCACAATGCTTTCTACGACTTGAATGGCAGGGTGGTTTCCGGACCCCCGCCTCGGCCGCTGGAAGAACTCCCGGTGCACGTTAGGGGCGATGAAGTGGTGATCTCCCGGCGCGGGTAGTCGACCCGCGCCGGGTGCTTTTCAACCCGGGAGGTGGGATGGCCTTGCTCGGAATCGAGCCGGACCGCCGGAGCTGGATTGAAGAACGGCTGGGATGGGACTCTGTCCGCGCCTTCCTAAGTCACAAGAAGGTGCCGAGGCATTCTGGGACGGTCTGGTACTATTTCGGCGGTCTGACGTTATTCTTCTTTGGGATTCAGGTGGCTACCGGAATCCTGCTTTTGCTGTACTACCGCCCCTCTCCCTCTGAAGCTTACGAAAGCGTTCAGTTCATCATGACCCGGGTGGAGTTCGGCTGGCTGATCCGGTCCATTCACAGTTGGTCGGCCAACCTGATGATATTGACGGCTTTCATCCACATGTTCAGCGTGGTGTTCTTACGGGCTTACCGGCGGCCGAGAGAAGTGGTCTGGCTGAGCGGCATTGCCCTGCTCGGCTTGGCCCTGGCGTTTGGGTTTAGCGGCTACTTGTTGCCGTGGAACACAATTGCCTATTTCGCCACCAAAGTGGGCACGGACATCGCCGCCGAGGTACCCCTGATCGGTCCGTGGCTAGCGCGCTTTTTGCGAGGAGGCGACCAAGTCAGTGGCGGCACCCTGACCCGGTTTTTCGGGTTCCATGTGGCGGTTTTACCGGCGGTCACAACGTTGGTGCTGGCCCTGCATCTAGCTTTGGTGCAGAAGTTCGGCATCAGCACTCCGCCCAAGATCGAGGAGCAAGTCCGCCGCCGGGGCGAGCCGGTCCCTCAGATGCCGTTTTTCCCGAATTTCTTCTTGAGGGAACTGATGGCTTGGTATTGTGGCTTGGCGTTGCTTGGGGCGCTGGCGGCAATCCTCCCATGGGAACTGGGCGAAAAAGCCGATCCCTTCGCTCCCGCTCCGGCCGGAATCCGGCCGGAGTGGTATTTCCTGGCGCCGTTTTACACCCTGAAGCTCATCCCGAGCCGCGTGTGGTTCATCGAAGGCGAAGTGGCCGGCATCGCGGGGTTCGGGTTGCTGGCGTTATGGTGGATCGCCTTGCCGTTCTGGGCCAACCGGAGGGATGGTTCTGAGCGCACTCGTTTGGTGAACGGGACGGCTGTCGTTCTGATCGCGTATTTGAGCACTTTCTCCTTGCTGGGGTACTTCCGATGAGACCGCTGCTAGCTCTCCTTTCTCTGGGCATCCTCGCCCTGGCGAAGGACTCCTGCCTGGAGTGCCACTCGGCCCTGGAGGGGCGCCTGGGCAAAGCGGCGGCGCAATTTGGCGACGATATCCACGCTCATCGCGGCTTCGGGTGCGCGGCTTGCCATGGCGGGGACCCAACCAGCGACGATCCGGCGGTCTCGATGAGCCGCGCCAAGGGCTTCCGCGGGGTGATTGCGCGGCGGCAAGTTCCGGAGCTCTGCGCCAAGTGCCACAGCGACGCCTCGTTGATTCACCGGTTCAAACCGCAGCAGCGTGTGGATCAGCTTGCGCAGTACCTCACGAGCGTGCATGGAAAGCGCCTCCTGGCCGGTGATACAGCGGTGGCGACGTGCGCGGATTGCCATCATGCACACGGCATCCGCGAGGTCAGGGATCCGCTCTCCCCCGTCCATCCGCTCCGCCTGCCGGAGACCTGCGCCGCTTGCCACGCCGATCCTGCCCACATGAAAGGCCGCGCGGCGGGGACCGCGCAATTCGCTGAATATCGAAAGAGCGTGCACTGGAGGGCGCTAGCAGAGCGAGGGGACCTGTCGGCGCCAAGCTGCGCCACGTGCCACGGCAACCACGGGGCCACGCCTCCGCAGGTCAAGTCGGTGGCCGCGGTTTGCGGCGGCTGCCACGCCTTGCTGGAGGATATGTTTTCCGCAAGCGTGCACAAGGCGGCTTTCGATCAAATGAGCGCCCCAGGCTGCGTGACCTGCCACGGCAAGCACGAGATTCTGCCCCCGTCGCGCGAGATGCTCGCGGGCGAAAACTCCGTATGCCTGTCATGCCACGAACAAAACTCGAAAGGCGCTCAGGCGGCCGCGCGAATGGCGGCCAGGTTAGCTGAACTCGAGGCGGCCATCCAACGGTCGGCGGGTATTTTGTCGCGCGCGCGGCAATCCGGGATGGAAGTGTCCGAAGCAGAGCTGCGGCAAAGAGAAGCCCAGGACAGATTAGTGAAGGCCCGGGTGGCGGTGCACACTTTTGATCTGTCCGCCTTCGACGCCCCGGTGAAAGAGGGGCTCGCCATCGCCGGGGAGACGTACCGCCGCGGAGAGGAGGCTTTGCGCGAGCGGGACCGCAGACGCTTGGGCTTGGCCTTCTCCCTGGCCGCCATTCTGATCACGATTGCGGGGTTGGGGCTTGCTGTCCGGCGGATCGAATCCGCGCCGCCGGGAATTGGGGGAGGTGAGTCGTGAAAACCTTGCTGTGCGCGATGCTTGCCGGCGGCGCCCTGTCAGGGGCCGGCCTGACCCCTTTCAGCACCGCTGAGAGCTGCGGGCGGTGCCACCGGGCGATCTACAAGGCGTGGAAAACCTCCGCCCATGCCAGATCCATGGAAAACCTAGTATTTCAAGATGCGCTCGCAGCCGCTGAGAGCCGTTATGGAACACAGGCCACCCGGGTGTGCATCTCTTGCCATGCTCCTTTGGCCGTTCCGGCCTCGGACCTTTCCTTCCAGAGGAAAGCTACCTGGGAGGGAGTGACTTGCGACTACTGTCATGCGGTGCGGGAGGTGAATTTCGGCGGACCCAACCCCCGCCCCCGCCTGGAGTTCGGCCTCATCAAGAGCGGCCCACTCAAGAGCGCGTCTCCCTCGGCTCACGGGGCGTATTTTTCCGAAGTGCACTCCTCGTCCGCCATTTGCGCGCCGTGCCACGACTATCGGAATCCGCAAGGATTCGAGGTGCTCACGACTTATACGGAGTGGAAGAACAGCCGGTACGCCAAGGAAGGGCGCAACTGCCAGTCTTGCCATATGCCGCTGGCCTCGGGTCCGGTTGCCGATCCCCGAGCCGCTCGTGCGAGTGGGAGCCAGATCAGTTTGCATGCTATGCCTGGCAGCCATTCGCTCGAGCAGTTGACTCGCACAATTAAAGCACAGCTAGCCGCAGCTTATGAGGGAAGCGCGCTGAAGGTAGACCTGACAGTCTCCAATGCAGGGGGCGGCCATTATGTGCCTACGGGATCTCCGCTGCGGAAAATCCTGCTGGAAGTCACGGCGCAGCCGTATGGCGGCGAACCCGCCACCGAACGGAGGGTGTATGAACGGTCCGTGGCCGACGCGCGAGGCGCGCCGCTGACCGTCGAGTACCCGGCTTTCTTCGAGGCGGCCAAAACGCTGAGCGACACGCGTTTGGCCCCGGAAGAGCGCCGGGTCGAGACCTTCCGCTTTCCAGCGCCTTCGAAGGCGCGAGTTCAGCTCAAAGTCAGATTCACATACTATTACTCTCCCCTCGGCGAAGCGGAAAGCCGCAAACAGGTCACTTTCCTCACTCTCCAACGGTTGGTGCAACCTTAGGTGTTTGACCCGGGCATATGCGTCATGACCCTGCAAGAATTGCTGCGGCTGCGGCGGATGGTGATGAGTCACGATGCGCCCGGCCCGGAAAAACGAAGTGAAATCGTACTTGTGTACGGATATCAGTCGGGTTATAATAGCTGTGTCTTCGAAAATTGAAATGTCGGGACGGTTTCAAATCGCGGTCTCGGCGCTGCTCCTGGCGGGAAGCTTGCTGTGGGGGCGGTGCGTATCATGCCGCACAGTGTCAGCCCTAGAGCCTTTACACGATTGCTGCCAGAAGGGTAGCTGCCACCGCGATTCCGAGCCAAAACCGGAAGGCGATAAGTGCCCGCACCCGGCAATGGCCTTCGAGCAACACGCCAAGGCGGATCCCCTCACGCCGGCGCTGGCGGCAGCCGCTGAGCCTTTTGACGCCGGCAGCGTCCCGACGCCGGTGACCGCTTTCCGGGTTGCCCCTGCCGCGTTGCTCATGGTCCACTCTCCCCCGGACCTGTTCCTCCATAACTGCATACTTTTGATCTGATCCTCGTTCTCTACCGGGCAAGCTGACGCTTTCCCGCAGCGGGATAACTCTCGGCTTGTCACGGGCGTTAGTGCGCTGATGTAGCGCGGAGAAGGAGGAGTCTCATGATTTGCCGAAGATTGCTTGTTTTCGCAGCCGCAGCGCTGTGCGCTGCGGCTGAGGAGAGGCTGCGCCTGGACGACTTAGTAGCCGAGGCGCTGCGCGTCAACCCTGAGGTCGTGGCGGCGCAGAAGCGATATGAAGCAGCCCGGCAGCGCCCCACTCAGGAGAGCAGCCTGCCGGAGCCGATGCTGTCGCTGGGGTACGCTTCCAGCGGCAGTCCGCGGCCTTTCGCGGGGCTCGGCCGCGAGCCGATGGCCAATGCCGGCGTGATGGTCTCCCAGGAAATTCCATTCCCCGGCAAGCGCAAATTGCGTGGCGATATAGCTCGCAGGGAAGCCGACGCCGACTTCGAGGCGTACCAGGCTGTGCAGTTGAACGTAATGTCGCGGCTGAAACAGGCCTATTACAGGCTGGCCTACGCCTGCGAGGCCCGCGATGTGCTCGAGCGGAACCGGGAGCTACTGCGCAAGCTGCTGAGGATCACTGAGGCGCGATACAGCGTGGGCCGTGCAGCACAGCAGGACGTTTTGAAGGCGCAGACCGAACTTTCCATCCTGGAGACACGCCTGGTGAACTTGGAACGCGAGCGCGAGGCGAGGGAGGCCGAGATCAACAGCTTGTTGAACCGGGCGCCGGGGACCCCACTGGCTCTCCCGGCGGCGCTCGAGCCCAAGGAAATCATGCTCGTACTCGACGAGTTGTATGCCGCTGCCAGTGAGAACGCCCCTTTGCTGCGCCGCGGACAGAAGATGATTGAGCGCTCGGAGCTGGCGTTGAATCTGGCGCGCAAAGACTACTACCCGGATTACGTGCTCTCAGGCGGCTATTTCAATCAAGGTCGCATGGCCGACATGTGGCAGCTCCGCGTGGATTTCCGGTTGCCGGCGTACTTCTGGCGCAAGCAGCGGGCGGGCGTAACCGAGCAGGCTCTGAACCTGTCGGAGGCCCGGAGGAGTTACGAAGCAGCGAACCAGGCTTTGCACTTCCGCATTAAAGACGACTTCCTGATGGCGGCCACCTCCCAGCGGCTGATGAAGCTGTACGGCCAGACGGTGATTCCCCAAGCCAGTCTGGCGCTAGAATCCTCGCTGGCTTCCTATGAGACCGGAGCTGTCGACTTTCTGACCGTCCTGACCAACTACGTCGCGGTGGTTGAGAACGAAATCCACTACTACGAAGAGCTCCAGAATTACTTCCTGGCGCTCAGCCGATTGGAAGAGATGACCGGCCTGAAGCTGATTCCGTGAGGCAAAGCTTATGAAGACCGTTCGCTTATGGATTGGGCTGGTGTTAGTGGCGGCGGGTTTCCTGGCTGGATACGGATACGGCCGCTGGTATGGAAAGGGCGGCGGATCTACCGGCAAGGAAGGGCGGAAGATCCTCTATTACATCGATCCGATGCACCCCGGCTATAAGTCGGATAAGCCCGGCATCGCCCCGGATTGCGGAATGAAGCTCGAGCCGGTTTATGAGGGCGGGCAGATCGGCGAAGCCGCTCCGGCTGCCGAGCGCAAGATCCTCTACTACCGTGACCCCCTGAGCCCCACGTATAGGTCGGACAAGCCGGGCTTGAATCCGGAAACCGGCAACGAGCTACAGCCGGTGTATTCGGATGAACCCTCCGCCATGCCCATGGGAACTTTCCGGGTCAGCCCCGAGAAGCAACAGTTGATCGGAGTGCAGTATGGCGTCGTCGAGAGCGCGGCGGGCGTGCGCAGCTTCCGCGCGACGGGCAAAGTAGCCGTCGATGAGACCCGCGTGGCGCGCATCCACGCCCGGATCGAAGGCTGGGTGGATAAAGTCTTTGTGGATTATGTGGGCAAGCGGGTAGAAAAGGGGCAGCCGCTGCTGACGATATACAGCCCGGAACTCGTGGCCTCGCAACAGGAGTACCTGCTGGCCTTGAAGGGCCGGGAGATCATGCGGCGCAGCACGCTGGAAGGGGCCATTGCGGACAGCCGCTCGCTGGTGGCTGCCGCGCGCAAACGGCTGGAGCTGTGGGAGCTGAGCGACGCGCAGATCGACGAAGTGGCTCGCACGGGCAAGCCGCTGACCTACGTCACTTTGGAGGCGCCCGCCGGCGGCTACGTATTGACGCGGAATGCGTTTCCCAAACAGCGGATCATGCCTGACACGGAACTGTACACCATTGCCGATCTGAGCCGGGTTTGGATCCTGGCCGACATCTATGAGTACGAAGCGGAGGCTGTACGGGTGGGACAGTCCACCCGGGTTTCGCTTCCGTACGCCATCGGTAAGTCGTTTTCCGCGCAGGTGAGCTATATCCAGCCCCAGGTGGATCCAGTGACGCGCACGCTCAAGGTGCGGTTGGAGGCTCCCAATCCCGGGTTGTGGCTGAAGCCCGACATGTACGTGGACGTCGAATTCCGCATAGATCTTCCCCGCCGGATTACTGTGCCGGCCAGCGCGGTGCTGGACTCCGGCCTTAAGAAGACGGTTTTCGTCGATCGGGGCAACGGCTACCTCGAGCCGCGACAGGTCGAAACCGGCGAGCGTTTCGGGGACCGGGTCGAAGTTCGGCGCGGGCTGGCGCCGGGCGAACGCATTGTTGTCTCAGGGACGTTTTTGATCGACTCGGAGAGCCAGCTGAAGGCGGCGGTGGAGGGCATGGCCGGCCACCACCACGCGGGCAGCGAGAAGGGGCCCGCTCCGCCTGCCGCTGCCCCCACCGGCCATGAGGGACACGCGCGATGATCAACGCCATCATCGAGTTCTCGGTGCGGAATAAGTTCCTGGTCATCGTGCTGGTCGCGTTCGGCGTGCTCGCGGGGATCTGGTCTATGAGGAACGTGCCGCTGGACGCGATCCCGGACCTGAGCGACACGCAGGTAATCGTCTACTCCCGGTGGGACCGCAGCCCGGACATCATGGAGGATCAGGTTACCTATCCGATCGTGACCGCCATGCTGGGAGCGCCCAAGGTGAAAGCCATTCGGGGCTTCTCTGATTTTGGCTACTCGTTCGTCTATATCATCTTCGATGAGGGAACCGACATCTACTGGGCGCGGTCGCGTACCTTGGAATATCTTTCGGGTGTGCTGCCGCGTTTGCCGGAGGGGGTGAAGACCGAGCTCGGTCCGGACGCCACGGGCGTAGGCTGGGTTTTCCAGTACGTGCTGGTGGACACCTCCGGCAAGCACCGGCTGGACCAAATTCGCTCTTACCAGGACTGGTTTCTCAGGTACGCCCTGCGGGCTGTTCCGGGCGTGGCTGAGGTGGCGGCCGTCGGAGGGTTTGTCCGGCAGTACCAAGTGAACGTGGATCCTAACCGGCTTCAGGCTTACAACATTCCCATTATGAAAGTCGTCGAGGCCGTCCGCAGGGGCAACAACGATGTTGGCGGACGCTTGGTGGAATTCAGCGGGACCGAGTACATGGTGCGCGGCCGGGGCTATGCGAAATCGGTGGACGACATCGGGGAGATCGTGCTCGCGGCGAGCCCCGGCGGTGTTCCGATCCGTGTTCGTGACGTGGGCAGCGTGACATTGGGGCCCGATCTCCGGCGCGGAGTGGCGGACTGGAACGGGGAGGGCGACGTGGTGGGCGGCATCGTGGTGATGCGCCAAGGCGAGAACGCACTGGCGGTGATCGACCGCGTGAAGCAGAAACTCAAAGACATCGAGCCGGGTTTGCCGGAGGGCGTCAAAGTTCTGACCGCCTACGACCGGTCCGACTTGATTCACCGGTCGATCGAGAACCTCAAAGACACTCTGATAGAGGAAGTGGCGATTGTCTCGCTGGTGATCCTGGTATTCCTTTGGCATATTCCCAGCGCCATCATCCCGGTCCTCACCATCCCGATCGCCATCATCCTCTCCTTCATCCCCATGAAGATGATAGGCGTCACGTCGAACATCATGTCTTTGGGCGGCATCGCTATCGCCATCGGCGCCATGGTGGATGCGGCTATCGTGGTGGTCGAGCAGACCCATAAGAAGCTGGAGGAGTGGGAACGGACGGGGAGGAAGGAAGACTACCACCGCGTGGTGGTCGAGGCCGTGAAGGAAGTCGGCGGGCCGAGCTTCTTTGCGCTTCTGGTGATCGCCGTCTCGTTCTTGCCGGTGCTGACTCTGGAAGCTCAGGAAGGACGCCTGTTCAAGCCCTTGGCTTACACGAAGAATCTGGCCATGATCGTGGCTGCGGTGCTGGCGATCACGCTGGATCCGGCCGTGCGGCTACTGTTCACACACATGAAGAACTTTGAGTTCCGGCCGCGCCTTCTGGCGCGCGCGGCGAACGCGGTGCTCGTGGGCAAGATCCACTCAGAAGAGCGCCACCCGATCAGCAAGGTCTTGATCCGGCTTTACGAGCCGGTGTGCGCATGGTCGCTGCGGCGGAAGTATTTCGTCATCGCGGGCGCCGTCGCCATGGTGATACTGACAGTTCCGGTTTACCAGCGGCTGGGATCAGAGTTCATGCCCCCGCTGGACGAAGGGACGCTACTCTATATGCCGTCTACTCTGCCCGGGATCTCGGTGACCGAGGCACAGAAACTGTTACAGATCCAGGACCGCATCATCAAATCGTTTCCTGAAGTTGAGTCCGTGTTTGGTAAGGCGGGCCGCGCGGAAACTTCGACTGACCCGGCGCCGTTCTCCATGATGGAAACCACCATCGTGCTCAAGCCGCGCGATCAGTGGCGAAGGGTCGATACCTGGTACTCCTCCTGGGCGCCGGAATGGGCCAAGAAGATCCTCCGGCGCTTTACGCCCGACCACATCAGCACTGAACAGCTCGTAGATGAAATGGATGCAGCTCTGAAGCTGCCCGGAGTGTCGAATTCGTGGACCATGCCGGTGAAGGGCCGCATCGACATGTTGACTACTGGAGTGCGGACTCCGGTTGGAATCAAGGTCTATGGCGCCAACCTGGATGAGATCCAGAGGCTGGCTACGGAGATTGAGAGGTTGCTGCCACAAGTGCGGGGCACGCGCAATGTGTTCGCGGAGCGGACCGGCGGCGGGTATTTCCTGGACTTCGCGTGGAAGCGTGAGGCGCTAGCGAGGTACGGGTTGTCCATAGATGAGGTCCAGGATGTGGTGATGAGCGCCATTGGGGGCGACAACGTCACCACCACCATCGAGGGCCGGGAGCGGTACCCGGTCAACGTCCGTTACTTCCGGGATTTTCGCAGCGATCTGGACCGGCTCGGGAGGGTGCTGGTTCCAGTGATGAATGGCGACATGGGAGCGCGGACACAGATCCCGCTGGCCCAGCTGGCCGACGTAAAGATCGTAGCCGGTCCGGCGATGATCCGCGACGAAAACGCCATGCTGAATGGATATGTCTTCGTGGACGTGGCGGGGCGGGACGTCGGCGGCTACGTTGAAGAGGCCAAGGAGCTGATCCGGCAAAAGATCAAGCTTCCACCGGGCTATGCGCTTGAATGGAGCGGCCAGTACGAGGCGATGGAGCGCGTGAAGGAACGCCTACTTGTGGTCGTGCCGCTTACCGTCTTCCTCATCATGATGCTGCTGTACATGAACACGAGGTCTGCGTTCAAGACGGTTCTGATCCTTTTGGCGGTGCCATTCTCGGCGGTCGGCGCCATTTGGCTCTTATACCTGCTGGGGTACAACATGAGCATCGGGGTTTGGGTCGGTCTGATCGCCCTGATGGGCGTGGATGCGGAGACCGCGGTCTTCATGCTCCTGTATTTGGATCTGGCGTACGACCAAGCCAGAAAGGAGGGCCGGCTGCGTAGCCGGCGCGACCTCCAGGAGGCGATCATGCACGGGGCGGTGAAGCGCATCCGTCCGAAGTTTATGACGGTGGCCTGCATGTTTCTGGGCTTGGCGCCGATCATGTGGTCCACAGGCGCAGGCGCCGACGTAATGAAGCGCATCGCTGCGCCGATGATCGGAGGAATCTTCACGTCATTCATCTTGGAGCTGGTGGTATATCCGGCGATTTACGAGGTATGGAAATGGCATTTCGAGGTCAAAAAGCAACTCCCGCAGCCATCCTAGCGGCGCTGGCGGCTGCATCCGCCCTATGGGGCGGGCAGGAGCTCCGGTACAATGTCGCACACCGCCACCGGACTTGGCGGAACGGCGAGGGCGCGCTGATCATCAGCTCACAAGGGATCTCTTACCAGGAGTCCAGCAAGAAGAGAGGGAAGCCGGGGCGTTTGCACCACGGTCACTGGGACTACCAGGATATCCAGCAGCTTCTCGTTTCGCCGCAAAAGCTGATCCTCGTGACCTATCAGGACCGCAAGTGGCTGCTGGGAATGGACAAGCAGTGGGAGTTCAGGCTTGGGAGTGGGGAGACTTTCCAGGCGGCTTACGAGTTGCTCAAAAACCGGCTCGACCAGCGCCTGGTAGCTGCGCTGGCGGAGGAGGACTTCAAACCGCTATGGGAGATTCCGGTCAAGCTGCTAGGCCGGATTCGGGGATCGGAGGGTGTCTTGCAAATCGGTCCGGACCGGGTCGTGTATCGCACGAGCGCCCGGAACCAGTCCCGCACTTGGCGCCTGGAGGATATCGACAACGTCAGCAGCTCGGGCCCCTTTGAGCTCACCCTGACCACCTATGAGCGGGCCAAGTTTCACTACGGCAGCTTAAAGGGGTTCAATTTTCAGCTCAAGCGTGCCTTGAATGAGGGGCAATATGACCAGTTGTGGCGCCGCGTCAACCAAGTCAAGGGCTTGACGCTGCTGCGGCGCTATCAAGCAAAAGACGAGGCGCCGCCGGCGGCCTCAGTGGAAAACCAGGAGAGGAGACAACCATGAAGAAACGATTCGCTGCGTATATTGCGGCCAGCCTTCTGGCCGTGGCTGCGGACCAGCAGACGTTCATCGGCGTGATTACCGACACCATGTGCGGCGCGGACCACAAGCGCATGGGGATCACCCCTGACGCCAAGTGCGTGCGTGACTGCGTGCGGCTGCACCCAGGCGTGAAGTATGCGCTATATGACGGGAAAAACGTTTACGTACTCAGCGACCAGAAAACGCCTGAGGCTTTCGCTGCGCGGAAGGTGAAAATCACGGGCAGGCTCTACGAGAAAACGAAGATCCTTCGCGTTGACAAGATCGAAGCGGCGAACTAAGCTGGGCGACCGGGCCGGCGAGAGGGATCGAACTCAACCGGCGTGCGCTCAGCGAGCTTCCCGCGTGCCCCAGGCCGAAAGCCCGTGGCCCCTTGAACTGATCAGGGCCGGGATTCACCCGGCGCGCATTCTTACCACGGACCTCCAGTTCGGTAAGAGACGGTCCCACAGTGACCTGCTCGATCGGCGAGCTCTACAGTTCTTTTCTTTCGTGCCCTGCTGAGCAGCTTTTGTTCTTCGGCAGAATCATGGGAGGTCCTCAGCCTCGTCAAATCATCAAAGCTTCCCGCTTGGCCATTCGGCAGGGAAGCATTCCGGACATTGTAGCTCGACGAAATCCAGCCAACTGAGCAGACTGTCAACCTGTGCGTCTTCTTCTCCGCAAATCACCGAAACATGGAACACTTCAGTCCATCTGTCGGTAACACAGGCCATGTCGCCGGGCTCTGCCGGGAACCCGAGATGACCCGTCACTGAACCTCCGGGATCGGCGACCGCAGTGAACGGCCAGCGGCTGTGTTCTTTGTGGCGGAGAACTTCCTCGCGAACACATCTCAGGACCGCCACCACAACCGCTTCCCGCTGTTTGACCTCGTTATAGCGCCGGGCGAGCGCACTCAGTATTGGGCTTGCCGGACCGGAGGCCAAAATCAGCAACAGGTTCGAACAGCCTTTC
>FWPV01010986.1_pt1 | contig 14600 bp, 11 predicted proteins | sample 2228371 | NCBI WGS metagenome assembly FWPV01 (sample SAMEA103939776, study PRJEB20133) | metagenome
CCGGCGGTGGGCATCGTGGGGCTCGCCGCCCTGGAGGAGGCCGACCCCCGCGACCTGCCGGTGCCGCACAGCGGTCTGCTGCTGCATGGCCTCTACGTGGACCCAGCGCGCCACGGCGCGGGGATCGGCACCGCCCTGCTGCGGGCCGCCCTTCAGGTCTGCGCTGGAGCCGGCCACGCAGGGCTGCTGGTCAAGGCACAGCCCGATGCGGTCGGCTTCTTTCAGGCGCGCGGTCTCAAACGGCTGCCCATACATGACACGGACCGCGACTATCCCTACCGTTTCTGGCAGCCCGTCACACCCTGCACCGCCGCAGGCGTGCCACCGGTATTCATTCCCGCCTGAGTATGTAATCGTTGATGAAGCTGGCCAGCCCCGCCGGCTTGTACTCCCGGTCGATCCTCTCCAGATCGGCCACCTTTTCCGCCCACTCGAGGAAGCCCACCTCCGGATGCTCCTTGTGATAGGCGGCATAGAGTTCGATCAGGTGATCGAACTTGCCCGCCTTGGAGTGCCGGATGTGGCCATAGGGCCAGAGCCTGAGCTGGTCCGTCTGCTCCAGGGGGATGCCCAGGCGGAAGTGCTGGTACAAGGTGGCATAAATCCCCGCCCGGTCGGCCCCCGCCTTGCAGTGCATCCAGATCGGGTACTCCACCGTTTCGAACACCTCCTTGGCGCGCTTGAGCCGCTCCAGGGTGGGGATGCTGCGCGAGGCGATGCTCACGTCCACGAGCTTCACCCCGAGCTTCTCGCACTGCTCCCGTTCGAAGTGCCAATAGGCGGAGTTTTCGTTGGCGCCCTTGAGGTTGACGATGGTCCGGATGCCGTATCTGCGCACGATGCGGCGCAGCTGCCACATGGTGGGCTGGGAGGAGCGGAACGCCTCGTGGGAGAGGCGATGGAAATTCAGGCGCAGGACGTTGGTGAAATTGTGTTCCACCAGCATGGCGTAGAGCCAGGCAAAGGCCCGACCCCAGGGGGTCTCGAGGTTGAACCTCACCGATACAGCTCCTGGAAGTGGGGGCAATGTTCGAGTAACTCGTCCTTCGCCCCCTGGCACAGGACCCGACCCTCCTGGATGAGATAGATGCGCTGGGCCAGCTCCACGCTGCGCAGGCGATGGGCGATGATGATCACGATGCGCTCAGGCGCCAGGGCGCGCAGGGTGTCCAAGATGGCGGCCTCCGAGACGTTGTCCAGTGCGCTGGTGGCCTCGTCCAGGATCAGCACGTCCGGCCGCCGGTAGAGGGCGCGGGCGATGGCGATGCGTTGGCGCTGACCACCCGAAAGGTTGCTGCCCGCCTCGTGGAGCCGGGTGTGCATGCCCTCGGGCAGTCCTGCCACGAAATCCCAGAGCCGGGCCTCCAGGAGGGCCTGGCGTACGCGGGCCTCGTCAATGCCGGCACCATAGGCCACGTTGGCGGCGATGCTGTCGTTGAAGATGTGCACCCGCTGGGTCACCAGGCCGATGCGTTCACGCACCGAGGCCAGGGTGTAGTCCCGGATGTCGCGGCCGTTGACGCGCACCACCCCTTGCGTCGCGTCGTAAAAGCGCAGCAGCAAGCTGGCCGTCGAGCTCTTGCCGCCGCCGCTGGGCCCCACCAGGGCGATGATCTCCCCCCGCCGCGCCTCCAGGCTCACTTCCCGCAAGGCGGGTGTCCCGTCATAGTCCAGGCTCACCCCCTCGAAGGCCAGGTCCTGCACCGCCTCGAGCGCTAGCGCACCGCTCCTCACCTCGGGCTTGAGGGCCAGCATGCCCTGGATGCGCTCGTGGGCGGCCACTGCGTCCTGGAACTGGGTATAGGTCTGGGTGAGCTTGCGGATGGGGTCCACCGCCATGAGCAAGGCCGCCATGAAGGAGAAAAATGCCCCCACGCTGAGGCTGCCCTCAACGACCTGCATGCCACCGATGTAGATCACCACCGCGGCGGAAAAGGAAGCGAACAGCTCCATGACCGGCACCACCAGGGCACTGGTGCGCACCGCCTTCATGTTGATGTCGAAGAAGCGCCGGTTGGCCCTGGCGAAACGGTGGGCCTCGAAGCCCTCGGTGTGGTAGGCCTTGATGGCCTCCACGTTTTGGAACATCTCGGACAGGTGCGCCGTGAGTTCGGCGCTACTTGCCTGGGCGGCATGGGCGATGCGCTTCAGGCGCCGGGAGAGCCGGTCCACCGGCCAGTAGGCGGCTGGGATCACCACCAGGGTGAAAAAGGCCAGGCTGGGGCTCTGGTGGATTACCACCCCGATGAGGGCCAGGGCGGTGAGGCTCTCCCGCAGCAGGGTGGCCAGGCTGGTGGACACCGCGTTCTGGATCCTGCCGATGTCGTTGAGGACCCGGCTGATGAGTTCCCCGGAATGGTGGCGGTGAAAAAAGGCCAAGTCCAGGTGCAGCAGGTGCGCGAGCAGCCGGTCGCGCACCTTGCGCACGATATCCTGGCCCACGTGGTTCATGGCGTGGATCTGGGCGTAGCTGCCCAGCCCTTTGGCCAGATAGGCGAGCACGATGAACAGGGGCAGCAGGTGGAGCAGCGTGGTGTTCCTCTGGATGAGCACCTCGTCCAGCAGGGGCTTCATCATCCAGGCGATGGCCGCAGTGGCCCCGGCCGTGAGGAACATGGCGCACAGGGCCACGAGCAGACTGCCCCAGTAGTGACGGTACTCCGGCCAGTAGGCGCGGATCAGGGCATACATGGACGAGGCGATGGCACGATCCGATCTCCCGGCCGCTTATAGGTGGCCGGCGGCAGGATCCAGACGTGCAGCAGGGAAAGGGGCTTGGATGATGCGCCCCGAATCATCGATCCGAACACGACCCATCTCGAACTTGACCTGCCCCTCTCCATGGGGGGAGACTGGGAGAGGGGTGTAGTTGCATAGCAAGCATTTCGGCTAGAACTTCCATCCCCCACGGCGGCATCCGCTCGATGGGGCAAGGCCGCCTAGATGAGGCGCTCGGGCATCCTGCCCCGGCGGATAGAACGTCTTTCCTCGCTAGCTCCCGAGTGGCACTGCCTGGGCTGCGGCGCGATCGCTCCAACTACTCTTTCTGCTCGACGAAATCCTTGTTGATGTCGATCTTGGCGCGGCCACGCAGGCTCTCCAGCAAGGCGCGCAGCTCCTCTTGGGCCAGCAGGCGCTGCAGGTCGTGCTGGAGCATGCGGACCTGCTCCTTGTCCATTTCCCCCCCGCTCACGCTGTTGATGCGGTAGAGGCGGTATCCTTCCCGCGTCTCGACCCCCACATAGGCAGGCAGCTTCTCCGCGCGCGCCTTGAACACCGCCTTCACGGCCTCGGGCGGCAGGTTGAGGGGTTGCATGCGGGAGACGGTCATGGGGGCGCTCATGCCACTGGGCGCCTCACCCGCCTGGGCCGCACTCAGCGCTGCCTGACCGGCGCGCACGGCCTGCTCCCTGGCTGCCCGGCCGGTGAGCTTGAGGCGGATCTCGGCGGCCACCTCCTCCAGGGGACGGACCCCCTCCGGTCTGTGTTCCAACACCCGTGCCGCCACAAGCACGTTGGGGGCCACCTCGATGGCCTCCGTGTTGTGTCTCTTTTTGAGCACCTCGTCCGAGAACAGGGCCTCCACCAGGCGGGGGTGCCCGAGCAGCTTGGGTTCGGCCCCGCTTTTGCTGATCCAGCCGCTCTCCTGGAGGGTGAGGCCCAGCTCCTTCGCCGCCGGTTCCAGGCTGTCCGGCTGCTCATAGACCAGGTTGCCGAAGCGGTCGGCCACCTCGGCGAAATGCCGCTGGGCCTCCTGCTGACGTAGCTCCGCGGCGATCTCCTCCTTGACCACCTCGAAACCCAGTTTGCTACCCGGGACGATGCCGTCGAGGCGGATGATGTGGTAGCCGAATTCCGTCTCCACAGGGCCGCGGATCTCTCCTGGCTGCATGCCGAAGACCGTGTCGGCGAAGGGCTTGACCATCATCTCCCGGGTGAAGGCACCCAGGTCGCCCCCACGCTCCGCTGAACCCGGATCTTGGGAGTGTTCCCTGGCCAGGGCCTCGAAGCGCGCGGGATTGAGCCGCAGCTCCTGAAGCAGCTTCTCCGCCCGTTCCCGCGCGGCCTGCTTGGCCTTGAGGTCCATCCCGGGCCCGGTGCGAATCAGGATGTGGTGGGCACGACGCTGCTCGGGCTCCTGGAAGCGGGCCTGATTTGCCTCGTAATACTGCCGCAACGCCGCGTCGTTCACCTCGACCCGGCTGGCCAGGGTCTCGGGACTGAGCAGGAGGTATTGCACCCGGACCATGGCCGGCGTGCTGTAATCCTGGCGGTTCGCGTCGTATTCGGCCTTGACCGCGGCCTCCTCGATGCGGATGCCGGCCAGGTACTGGTTCATGTCGAAGACCCGCTCTTGCACCTCGCGCCTCTGGGCCAGAAGCCTGCCCAGGTGGGCAGCGCTCCCGTGCGGCACCACGGCCCCCTCGCCATAGGCGGTCTGCACCTTTTGCAGCATGAGGTCCTGGCGCAGCATCTGGTTGAAGTAGGCCTGGGTGATGCCCCGGCTGCGCAGCCAAGCATCCAGCCTTTGTTGGGAGAAGCGTCCATCTTCCTGGAACGGCTCCAAGGAGGCGAGAAAGGCCGAGACCTGGGCGTCGGTCACCTGCATGCCGGCACGCAGGCCGGCGCTGGTGAGCAGACGGGTGTTGATGAGCTGCTCCAGGACACGCTGACGCAGTTGCCCCTCGTCCGCCCCGCGCCCCATCGCATCCCGTTGTTGACGCAGGGCGTCCAGGAACTCCTGCTGACTTACGGCCTCGCCGTCGATCGATACGGCGGGCTGGGTTCGGCCGCCGCCCTCGAAGTACCAGTTGACCCCCCAGACCGCAAAGGTCAGGGCGATGAACAGCAGGATGATCTTGGCGATCCACCCTTGGGCATGGTTGCGGATGGTCTCGAGCATGGGCGGGCGTCAGGCCGTGCGCAGATACGCACGGGGTTGGCGTGAAGAAAAAAGGCGAACTCGCGTTCGCCTTTCGGGGTGTTGGCGGAGTGGACGGGACTCGAACCCGCGACCCCCGGCGTGACAGGCCGGTATTCTAACCGACTGAACTACCACTCCTTAATTCTTTTCCAGCTGGTGGGTGCTGACGGGTTCGAACCGCCGACATTCGCCTTGTAAGGGCGACGCTCTGCCAGCTGAGCTAAGCACCCTGGAAAGCCCGTTAGTTTACAGAATCTTTCAGGGCTTTGCCAGCGCGGAACTTCGGCACCTTAGCGGCTTTGATCTTGATGGCGGCACCGGTGCGCGGATTGCGGCCCGTGCGGGCGGCACGCTTGCCCACATAGAAGGTGCCAAACCCCACCAGGGTGACCATGTCCCCTTTTTTCAGGGCCTTTTTGATGGCTTCCATAGCACCGTCCAGGGCACGGCCGGCTGCGGCCTTGGAGATGTCGGCGGAAGCGGCGATGGCGTCGATCAGTTCAGACTTGTTCACGAATTCCCCCTTTCCGTGGATGAAACCCAGTGCAGGCGACCTGCGCGACCTTTATAGCAACCCGTAAAACCAGGTGTCAAGCGATTTTTCGCCCGAAGCACCCCGTCAATGCTTGATTACAGCGGGGGCCTCCTCCGCAGCCGGCATGGGCTTTGCTTCTGCGGCCGGTGCCTCTTCGGGAAGGGGTTCTGGCTTGCGCTCCAGCGCGGTCTCCAGCACCTGCTCGATCCATTTCACCGGCTGGATTTCGAGGCGGTTTTTGATGTTGTCCGGGATTTCCACGAGGTCCTTCACATTGCCCTCTGGGATGAGGACCTTTTTGATCCCGCCCCGGTGTGCCGCCAGGAGCTTTTCCTTGAGCCCGCCGATGGGCAACACCTCACCGCGCAAGGTAATCTCGCCGGTCATGGCCACGTCGCAGCGTACGGGGATGCCCGTCAGCACCGAGACCATGGCGGTGCAGATGGCGATACCGGCCGAGGGGCCGTCCTTGGGCGTGGCCCCCTCCGGCAGGTGGACGTGCATGTCGTACTTGTCGAACTTCTCGCTCGGGATTCCGAGGGACTGGCTGCGGCTACGCACCACCGTGCGCGCGGCCTCGATGGACTCCTTCATCACGTCGCCCAACTGGCCCGTGCGGATGATGTTGCCCTTGCCCGGCATGATGGTGGCCTCCACCGTCAGCAGCTCTCCGCCCACCTCGGTCCAGGCGAGCCCCGTGACCTGCCCCACCTGGTTGGTCTTCTCGGCGATGCCATAGGTATAGCGCCGCACCCCCAGGAACTTTTCCAGGTTCTTGGGGGTGACGTTGATCTTCCCCCGGGCCTTCTTGAGCTGGTGCGCCGTGGCCGCTTTGCGGCAGATCTTGGCGATTTCCCGTTCCAGGCCCCGCACCCCGGCCTCACGCGTGTAGTAACGCACGATGTCCCGCAGCGCCGGCTCAGAGATGTGCAGCTCCGCCTCGGTCAGACCATTGTTCTTCATCTGCTTGGGCAAGAGATAACGGGAGGCGATGTGGATCTTCTCGTCCTCCGTATAGCCGGACAGCCGGATGACCTCCATGCGGTCGAGCAGCGGCGCCGGAATGTTGAGGGTGTTGGCGGTGGCCACGAACATCACGTCCGACAGATCGAAATCCACCTCCACGTAGTGGTCCTGGAAGGTGTGGTTCTGTTCGGGGTCCAGCACCTCCAGCAGGGCCGAGGAGGGGTCTCCCCGGAAGTCCATGCTCATCTTGTCTACTTCGTCCAGCAGGAACAGGGGATTGCGCACCCCCACCTTGGTCAGGTTCTGCAGGATCTTACCGGGCATAGAGCCGATGTAGGTGCGCCGGTGGCCACGGATCTCGGCCTCGTCGCGCACCCCGCCCAGGGCCATGCGCACGAACTTGCGGTTGGTGGCGCGCGCGATGGACTGGCCGAGCGAGGTTTTGCCCACGCCGGGTGGTCCCACTAGGCAAAGGATGGGGCCCTTGAGCCGATCGACCCGCTGCTGCACGGCCAGATACTCCAGGATACGCTCCTTGACCTTCTCCAGCCCGTAGTGGTCGTGCTCTAAGATCTCCTCGGCCTTCTTCAGGTCCTTGCTGATCTTGGTGCGCTTCTTCCAGGGTAGGCTCACCAGGGTGTCGATGTAGGTGCGCACCACCGTGGCCTCGGCCGACATGGGCGACATCATACGCAGCTTCTTTAGCTCGGCCTCGGCCTTCTTGGTGGCCTCCTTGGACATGTGGGCCGCCTTGATACGCTTTTCCAGCTCATCCAGCTCGGCGCCCTCCTCCATCTCGCCCAGCTCCTTCTGGATGGCCTTGACCTGCTCGTTGAGGTAGTACTCCCGCTGGCTCTTCTCCATCTGGCGCTTCACGCGGCCACGGATGCGTTTTTCCACCTGCAGGATGTCGATCTCGGTCTCGAGGAAGCCCATCAGATGCTCCAGCCGGGTCTTGAGATCGAACATCTCCAAGATGGATTGTTTCTGCTCCAGCTTCAGGGGTAGATGCGCCGCGATGGTATCGGCCAGCCGCCCGGCATCGTCGATGCCGGCCAGCGAGGCGAGGATCTCGGGCGGGATCTTTTTGTTGAGCTTGACGTAGTTGTCGAACAGCGAGAGCAGGGCCCGGCGCATGGCCTCCACTTCCGTGTCCTGGACGGCCGCCTCCGGCACCGGCTCGCCCTGCCCGGTGAAATGGGTGCGTTCGTCCATGAACTCCACGATGCGCACCCGTTGGTTGCCCTCCACCAGCACCTTCACGGTGCCGTCGGGCAGTTTGAGCATCTGCAAGATGCTGGCGATGGCCCCCACCCGGTACAGGTCATCGAAGGTGGGCTCGTCCTTGGCGGCGGACTTCTGGGCCACCAGCAGGATGTGCTTGCCTGCCTCCATGGCCTGCTCCAGGGCTTTGATGGAGCGGGGACGCCCCACGAACAGAGGGATGACCATGTGGGGGAAGACCACCACGTCGCGCAAGGGCAATAGGGGGAGCGTGACGGGGGAGGTGAAGTTGACGGATGGGCTCATGGGGTGTCTCGCAGGGCCTGATGGCAGATGGTGGGTATATGGTTGCCGCCCCCCCACATATCAAGGGCGGCGCGTCCCGGGCCCCGATCAGGAGCTGGCGGCCTTGGCCTGTTCGGCGTAGATCAGCAGGGGCCTGCCCTCGCCGGTCACGACCTTCTCGTCCACCACCACCTTGACCACGTCCTGCATGCTGGGCAGTTCGAACATGATGTCCAGCAGGCAGTGTTCGATGATGGAGCGCAGCCCCCGGGCCCCGGTCTTGCGTTTGAGGGCTGCCCGGGCGATGGCCTGCAGGGCCTCCTCGCGGAACTCCAACTCCACCCCCTCCATGCGGAAGAGTTTCTGGAACTGTTTGACCAGGGCGTTCTTGGGCTCGGTGAGGATCTGCACCATCGCCTTCTCGTCCAGCTCCTCCAGGGTGGCGATGACCGGTAGGCGACCAACCAACTCAGGGATCAGGCCGTATTTGATCAGGTCCTCGGGTTCCACCATGCGGAAGATCTCGCCCAGGTCCTTGCGGTTGTCTTTGCTGCGGACCTCCGCCCCGAAGCCGATGCCGGACTTTTCGGTGCGGTTGCGGATGACCCGCTCCAGGCCGCTGAAGGCGCCGCCGCAGATGAACAGGATGTTGGTGGTGTCCACCTGGATGTATTCCTGGTTCGGGTGCTTGCGCCCGCCTTGGGGGGGGACCGAGGCGATCGTGCCCTCGATGAGTTTGAGCAGGGCCTGCTGCACCCCCTCGCCGGAGACGTCGCGGGTGATGGAGGGGTTTTCCGACTTGCGGGAGATCTTGTCGATCTCGTCGATGTAGACGATGCCGGTCTTGGCCTTCTCCACATCGTAGTCGCACTTCTGCAGGAGCTTCTGGATGATGTTCTCCACGTCCTCGCCCACGTAGCCGGCCTCGGTGAGGGTGGTGGCATCGGCGATGACGAAGGGCACGTCGAGCAGCCGCGCCAAGGTCTGGGCAAGGAGGGTCTTGCCGGAGCCGGTGGGGCCGATGAGCAGGATGTTGCTCTTGGCCAGCTCCACGTCGTCGTCGTGCTGGCCCGGTTCCCGCAAGCGTTTGTAATGGTTGTAGACGGCCACGGACAGGGCGCGCTTGGCCAGGTCCTGGCCGATCACGTACTGATCCAGGACCTGGCAGATCTCCTTCGGGGTGGGCAGCCTCTCGCCTGCACCCTTGCCGTCCCTGTCGCCGGCCAGCTCCTCGCGCAGGATGTCGTTGCACAGCTCCACGCACTCGTCGCAGATGAAGACCGACGGTCCGGCGATGAGCTTGCGCACCTCGTGCTGACTCTTGCCGCAGAAGGAACAGTAGAGGAGTTTCTGACCACCCGAACGATTCGCCATCTCAGTCTTCCGAATACCTGATTGTATTAGTCAAGTTTAAGGGGTGTCCGTGCGTTTGACCAGCACTTTATCCACCAGACCGTATTCCACCGCCGCCTCGGCCCCCATGAAGAAGTCCCGGTCAGTGTCGCGCTCGATGACCTCCAGGGGCTGGCCGGTGTGCTGGGCGAGCAGGCTGTTGAGCCGGCTACGCAGGTAGAGGATCTCCTTGGCATGGATCTCGATGTCCGAGGCCTGTCCCTGAAAGCCTCCCATGGGCTGATGGATCATGACCCGGGAATTGGGCAGGGCGTAGCGCTTGCCCTTGGCACCGGCGGCGAGCAGGAAGGCCCCCATGCTGGCGGCCTGACCGATGCACAGCGTGGAGACATCCGGCTTAATGAACTGCATGGTGTCGTAGATGCCCATGCCGGCGGTGACGGAGCCGCCGGGGGAGTTGATGTAGAGGAAGATGTCCTTGTCCGGGTTCTCCGACTCCAGGAACAGGAGCTGGGCCACCACCAGATTGGCGGTGACGTCGTTGACCGGTCCCACCAGAAAGACCACCCGCTCCTTGAGCAGCCGCGAGTAGATATCGTAAGCACGCTCCCCACGGCCGCTCTGTTCGATGACGATGGGGATATACCCCAGCAGGGAGGGATCATGGGTCCAGTTAGACATCAGGCATTCCCCATCAGGGTTTCGAGGGTGGTGGGCTCGTCCGTGACCTGGGCGCGCGCGAGCACCCATTGCACGATGTTGTCTTCCAGCACCAAGGATTCCACCTCACGCAGTCGGTTGGCATCCTCATAGTACCACGCCACCACCTCGGCGGGGTCCTCGTAGCTCTGGGCGAATTCCTCCACCTGGGCCATGACCTGCTCTGGCTCGGCCCGAATCCCCTGGCTGCGGGAGATCTCGTTGAGCAGCAGCGACAAGGCCACCCGGCGTTTGGCCTGAGGCTCGAAGAGATCCGCCTTGAGATGGATGTCCTGCTCCTTCATGCCGTGCGCCTTGAGGTCATTGATCGCCCGCTCCAGCAGGATGTGGCTTTCCATCGCCACCAGCCCCTTGGGCACCTCGAAGGGGGTGACCGCCAGCAGCCCCTGCATCACCTGTTCCTTGACCTTGGCCTGTATGCGCCGCTTCGCCTCCCGGCGCAGGTTGGCGGCGATCTCCTCGCGCAGCCTGGCCACGTCACCGTCGTGGATGCCCAGGCTGCGGGCAAAGTCGGCGTCGACTTCGGGCAGATGGGGCTCGTGGACGGATTTGAGGGTCACCTCGAAGCTCGCGGTCTTGCCGGCCAGCTCCTTGGCTGAATAGTCCTCGGGAAAGGTGATCTCGAAGGTCTTGTGTTCACCGGGACGCATGCCCAGGATCTGGTCCTCGAAGTCCTTCAGGGTGCGCCCCTGGCCCAGCACGATGGGGTAGGCGCGTGCTTCGCCGCCCTGGAGGGGCTTGCCGTCGATGCGGCCCACATAGTCCACGTGCACCCGGTCCGAGGTGCGCGCCTCACGTTCCACGGCGTGATAGTGGATGCGCTGCTTGCGCAACACCTCCAAGGTGCGATCCACGTCGGCCTCGGTCACCTCCACCACGGGGCGTGTGACCTTGATCTGACTCACATCCCCCAGCTCGATCTGGGGGAAGACCTCGAAGGTGGCGGTAAAGGCGCCCTCCTGCGGGGACTCCCCGGCAGGGGTGAAACGGGGGACACCGGCCACACGCAGGTTGTTGGCCTGGGCCGCCTCCCGAAAATCTCGCTCCAGCGCCTCGTCCATCACCTCGCTGCGGATCTCGCCACCGTAGCGCTGGGCCACGAGCTTGAAGGGCGCCTTGCCGGGGCGGAAACCGTCCATGCGCACGGATTTCGCCAGGCGCCGCAGGCGATTGTTGACCTCTGCCTCGACCTCGGCCATGTTCAACTGCAGGGTGATGCGGCGGGTGAGACCATCCAGGGTTTCCACTTGTGTCTGCATGGGTCGTCCTTGTGTTTTGCGTATGGATGACTGGTGCGAAAGGAGGGACTCGAACCCTCACGGGGCTTGCCCGCTGGAACCTAAATCCAGTGCGTCTACCAATTCCGCCACTTTCGCTCAAACTTTGCAGTGTAATATATCGGCCCCGGATGTGTCAGCCGGAACCGCCGGCATGGTCACGCCATGTCATTGATTTGCATACCTGAATTTGCCCAGACCAGCCTGCTCCACGCCGGCCATTACGAAAACTTTCCGGTCGCCTCCATCCTGTTGCCGGGGCGGCTGCGCACAGCCGTGCGCGCCATATACGCCTTCGCCCGGATGGCGGACGACATTGCCGACGAGGGGGAGTTGACCGCCGGCGAGCGCCTTGCAGGGCTCGCCGCCCTCAGGGCGGGGCTGGAGGAGATCGCCCGTGGCGGCAATCCCACTGAACCCGTCCTCGCCCGGCTCGCCCAGACCATCCGGGCGCACCGGCTGCCCCTGCAACCCTTGCACGATCTCTTGGATGCCTTCACCCAGGACGTCACCAAGCACCGCTACGCCCACTTCGGCGAGGTGATGGACTACTGCCGCAAATCCGCCATCCCCGTGGGGCGCCTCGTGCTGGCCCTGTTCGGTGAGCACAACCCCAAACACCAGGCCTGGGCCGACGGCATCTGCGCAGCCCTGCAGATCATCAACTTTCTGCAGGACGTGGCCGTGGACCATCGGAAGGGGCGCATCTATCTGCCCCAGGACGAGATGCAACGCTTCGGGGTGAGCGAGCGGCAGATCGCCGAGGGCCGTGTGGACGCCCTCTGGCAGCAGTTCATGAAGTTCCAGATCGCCCGCGCCCGCCGCATGCTGGTAGCAGGCTCCCCCCTGGGGCGGGCGCTGCCCGGCCGCCTCGGCCTGGAGCTGCGGATGATCCTCCTGGGCGGCGAGCGCATCCTCCAGCGGCTGGAGGCGGTCAAAGGGGACGTCTTCCACCATCGCCCCGTCCTGCGCCCGGTGGACTGGTTCTACATGCTGCGCCACGCGCTGCTGCCCGGCAAGGCCAGCCCCCGCGCCCACGCCTGTGGCGGCGGCTGCGGTTGAACGCCGGCGCCGCCGATGGACCCGCACCGCTACTGCGAGGAGAAGGCCGCTGGGAGCGGTTCCAGTTTCTATTATGCCTTCCGTTTCCTGCCGCCGGAGAAGCGGCGGGCTATCACCGCCGTTTACGCCTTCTGCCGGGAGGTGGACGACATCGTCGATGAATGCCTGGACCCCGGCGTGGCCCGCAGCAAGCTCGCCTGGTGGCGCGACGAGGTGGCCAGGCTCTACGGCGGCACCCCCAGCCACCCCGTCACGCGTGCCCTGGAGCAGTCCGCCTTGGTCGTGGGGATCGCCCAGGAGCAGCTGCAGGAGATCCTGGACGGGGTGGAGATGGACCTCACCCAGAGCCGCTATCCGGACTTTCGTGCCCTGCGCCTGTACTGCCACCGGGTGGCGGGGGTGGTGGGGGAGGTCTCGGCCCAGATCTTCGGCTACTCGGACCGCTCCACCCCCAAGTATGCCGCCCAGCTGGGGCTGGCCCTGCAGCTGACCAACATCATCCGCGACGTGGGCGAGGACGCCCGGCGCGGGCGCATCTATCTACCCCTGGACGAGCTGCGGGCATACGGGGTGGCAGAGTCAGACCTGCTGTGCGGCCGCGAAAGCGAGGCCTTCCGCCGCCTCATGCAATACCAGTATGAGCGGGCCATCGCCACTTATGACCAGGCCCTGGCCAGGTTGCCGCCGGCCGACCGCCGCAGCCAGCGGCCGGGGCTCATCATGGCCGCCATCTACCGTACCCTCCTGGAGGACATCCGGCGCGGCGGCTTCCCCGTGTTGCGCTACCGCCTCGCCCTGCCGCCGCTGCGCAAGCTTTGGATCGCCTGGCGCACCTGGGTCACGGCCTGACCGGGAGCCACAGCAGGTGCAACGGGTCGTAGTGGTGGGTGCTGGCTGGGCGGGCCTGGCCGCGGCCGTGGAGCTCGCCTCCAGGGGCTGGCCCGTGACCGTGCTGGAGGCGGCCAAACGCCTGGGGGGGCGTGCCCGTAGCATCGACTGGGACGGCATTGCCGTGGACAACGGCCAGCACCTGCTGCTGGGCGCCTACTGGGAGACCCTGCGCCTGTTGCATCTAGTGGGCAGCGCCCAGCGCCTGGTACGCCGCCCCCTGCGGCTGGATCTGCCCGGCCTGCGGCTCGCCCTGCCGCGCCTGCCCGCGCCCCTGCATCTGGCCTGGGGGTTGCTCTCCTGCCAGGGGCTTACGCTCGCCGAGAAGCGAGCGGCCATGCGTTTCGTCGCGGCCCTAAAGCGGCTAGGCTTCCGCCTGCCATCGGACACGACGGTGGCGGCCCTCCTCGAGGCCCACGGCCAGCCACCCCATCTGGTGGAGCGGCTCTGGGCGCCCCTGTGCGTGGCGGCCCTCAACACCCCTCTCGCCTTGGCCTCGGCCAAAGTCTTCTGCCACGTGCTGCGGGACAGCCTGGCGGGCGCCAGGGCGGCGAGCGACCTCTGCCTCAGCCGCGGCACCATGGAGGCTCTCTTTCCCGCGCCGGCGGCGGCCTATATCCGCCGCGCCGGCGGCGAGGTGCACCTGTCCTGCCGGGTTCAGGCCGTGCTGCGCGAAGGCGCGGGCTACCGGCTGCAAGGGCCGGGGCTTCTCGCCCGGCAGGTCGTTCTGGCCGTGCATCCCGCCCAGCTCGGTCGCCTCATCGCAGGGCTGCCGCCGATGCAGGCCGTGGCCGAACAGGTGCGTGGCTACACCTGGCAGCCCATCCTCACCGCCTGGTTGCGCTTCGCCGCACCGGTGCGGCTGCCCTTCCCCATGCTGGCCCTGGGTGCTGGGCCAAGCCCCTGGATCTTCGACCGGCACGACCTTGCGCCCGGGCTGCTGGCGGCCGTGGTGAGTGCCGAGGGCCCCCATCTCCAGCAGCCGCGGCCGCAGTTCGTCGCAGACATCCTGGCCCTGCTTCGCGCCCGCGTGGGACGCCTGCCTCCCCTTTCGGACTGGAAGGTCATCGTCGAGCGGCGCGCCACCTATGGCTGCCTACCCCACCTGCCCCGCCCGGAACCCGCCACCCCTCTGCCGGGGCTCTACCTAGCCGGGGACTATACGCGTGGCGACTATCCCGCCACCCTGGAGGGCGCGGTACGTAGCGGCGTAGAATGCGCACGTCTGATCCTTGCCAACGCCGATTAAACCTAAAAACCGCAGTTGACCGCTCCATTGGATTCATAACATGAGGAGAACACTAAGATTTTTGCCTTCGCTGGAGGACACCCCTTGGGTGAGCCCGCTACGCGCCCGCTTTCCGTG
>FWPV01010987.1_pt1 | contig 14598 bp, 10 predicted proteins | sample 2228371 | NCBI WGS metagenome assembly FWPV01 (sample SAMEA103939776, study PRJEB20133) | metagenome
AGCGGCGCTACGCGAAACGTAGCGCCGCTTTTTTTATACTACAGCAATTTTGTTCATCCAAACCTTAAAATCCTTTGTGCACTTTGCGTTCTTCGTGGTTTTTGCCGTGAAGTCAATTCTGCCCCGGCAACTACAGGGCGCGCAAAGTTTTTTTTCCTTTCTGTAGTAGTCAGAAGCATATTTTACAATCTTGGTACACGGATGAACACGGAAAGCACGGATTTTTTCTTAAAAAATCCTCCATCGAATCCGTCAAATCCGTGTACAATGCTTGAGCTGTTCATTGCAGAATCATCTTGACCAGTACAGTTTTTTCCCCTTTCTCTGTGAACGCTGTGTCCTCGGCGGCTATTTTCAGAGAAGCATAGATGCGTTATGGACTGCTAGGTTTGGGGACCACCCGGATCGTCACGGTTTCCGTTTCGGTTTTGTTGCCGGCAGCATCGTAGACGATGGCGTGGAACTTGTATTCCCCCGGCCCCCCCAACGTCCAGTTCACATTGAAGGGAGCAATCGTGCGGAACTTGAAAGGTTCTGTCTCATCCCCCTTGAAGAAGTCCACACGGGTCACCGTATAGTTGTCATCAACTTCCACATTGAGGTTGACCCATTCATCCACGCCATAAGTGTAGGTAGCCCCCTCGGTAGGATAGGTCAAGTTGGCTTTGGGAGGCGTGTTATCCACGGTGAATTGAACCGTGGCCTGCCGCACACCCTGATCCTGCCCGACAACCTGGAGCTGCAACGTATACAAGCCGTCGGCTTGACCGGTGGTGTCGAAATACTCCAGGACATTGTTGTCCACTTGATTGCCGTGATCCCCCCCGATCTGCATCCACTCGGTAGGGTTCAGCCCTTTGCCGAAGACCAGCCGGTAGAAGGCGAAGTTTCCCCCCCGTGCATTGCCGATGATGGGCACCACGCCCTTGACATAGGAATAGGCCGTTGGTGAAATCACCGAGACTTCAGCCTGGGTTTGATTGGGGCCGTAAATGGTATCGTACTCTGTAGGCGGAACAAGCTCGGCCTTGCGCTCCTCCGGCAGACTGTTGATCCAGTCCTGGGCTTCCGGCGGCAGAACCATATACACGCGCTCCTCCACCAACTCCGGCGGTGTGTAGATCGTGGCCAGTTTGCCCGTCTCGCGGTTGACGAGGAAGACCTGATGAATGTTATCCACCTCGGTCGGTTCGGTGCCGGGGATCATGATTTCCGTGCGGGTAGGACAGTGACCGTTGGGCTTGAGGCCCGAAACCGCGCAGACGGTCACTTCGATCAAACCGTCAGGACGGGTAAAGGGAACGATCGGTTCATCCTTCAAGGCATATTCGATCAAGGCGTGCCAGATATAGGCCGCGCCACGGATGCCATCGGTATTGATCATATAATCTTCCGCGTCTTTGTTGCCTTGCCAGACCCCAATGGCGATTTGCGGTGTGTACCCCACCGCCCAGTTATCGGTAAAGTTGTTGGTCGTACCGGTTTTCCCGGCGGCCGGACGGTTGTTGGCCAATTCCAAGGCGTTCGGTGTGCCAAAGGTGGGGATGCGGGATTGGCGATCGGAAAGAATGTTGGTGATCAGATAGGCGAGCCGCGGATCGAGAATTTGGCGCGATTGGGGTTGATCGTAGCGGTAAAGCACTTTGCCGTTCCGATCTTCGACCCGCAGAATCGCCACGGGATTCAATTCACGGAAGTTGGGCCGTTTCTCCGATTCAGGAACCGGCTGGCCGAACATCACGCCGTTATTGGCAAACACGGTAAAGGCGTAGACCATATCAATGAGTTTGACTTCACCGCCCCCCAACGTCAAACTCAGGCCATAATGATCCAGGCTCTTATCGAGTGTGGTAATCCCCATGCGGTGCGCCGTGCGCAGTACGTTGTCAATGCCGGCGATGGACATGGCCTCTACGGCCGGAATATTGAGCGAGCGGGCCAGGGCGCTGCGCAGACTGACCGGGCCATTATAATTGCGGTTGAAGTTCTCGGGCACGTAAGGCGCCATCCCCGGTCCCTGCTCAAACGCTTGCCGCACATCGAGGAACATATAGGCAGCATTATGTCCCTGCGACAGGAACGTGACATACGTAAACGGCTTGAACGAGGACCCCGGTTGACGCAGTCCGTCTGCCGCGACATTGAACTTTCCATCAATTTCGTCGTTCCAATAATCGGCGCTGCCCACCATTGCCAGAATTTCGCCGGTCGTGGGCCGGATGATGACGACGGCGGAGTTCTTGATGTTGAAGTCCTTACCGATGCGGCTGGCCGGCACATCGGGGAGGTACTGTGCCGCCTCACAGCCCGCCGCGACTGCCTCCGGGATAACCACGGCCGGGTCCTCGCCTTTGAGGATGCGCAGATAAGCTTGCACGGTACACTGGGATTGATTGTTCAAGCTCAGATCGAGCGTGGTATAAACGCGCAGGCCGCCGCCGGCCACCATTTCGGGCGGGAACATACTTTCCAGTTGACGGCGCACATATATCGAAAAGTGCGGGGCCTGGATGTCGAAACGCTTATTGGATTGGGCTAATTTCCACGGCTCGACCTCGGCCGCTTTGGCCTGGTCGGCGGTGATACATCCCTCTTCGACCATGCGCCGCAGGATGATCTTTTTGCGCTCCAGGGCCTCTTCCGGCGCATCGAAAGGATTGAGCAGCGGATACTGAGGGATAGCGATCAACGTCGCGGCCTCGGAGATGGTCAGTTCACCGACCGACTTGCCGAAGTAAACCCGCGCCGCTGCATCAATGCCGTAGGCCAGGTTCGCGTACAGGTTGGTGTTGATATACCATTCCAGAATTTCTTCTTTACTGTACAGGCGGGTCAATTTGGTGGCGATGAGCACTTCCTTGATTTTGCGCGTATAACTCTTCTCGAACCGTTCCTCAAGTGGAATCACGGAGTTTTTCACCACCTGTTGGGTGATCGAAGACCCACCCTGAATATCCTCACCTTGCAGATTGGAATAGAAGGCACGCAGCAGACCACGCACATTGAAACCGGGGTTGGTCCAAAACGTTTTGTCCTCGGCAGCGACCGTCCCACAGACGACATAATCGGGGATAGCCGACAAGGACACCCAGTTTCGATCTCCGGCATTGGGATCAATCACCTCGTAGAGCAAATGCTGGCCGGTGCGGTCGTAGATTTTCGTTGTTTCGAAGGTTTGTACACTGGCCTGAGCCACCTCCGCGGGGGTCGGCAGGTTCGCGGTAATCGCATTGTAGGCGGCGGCGGCGGTGCCCACGCCCATGCCAACCGTCACGATGATGGCCAGGAGCGAAATGAGGGCCATCAAGCCGACGATCCGTAGCACCAGGTTGAGACCGGTGCCGCTCTTGCGTCTTTTCCGTTCACGGTTGATCACCACCAATGCCCGAATTAAGGGAACGGGGGTACGTTTCTCGGTCATCTTGTTCCTCACAAAATAGCTGCGTACGATTTAACCACCTATACCGCTATTATGCCGTGCTCTGAGAGTTTTGCAAGGTCGTCCGGAGGTTAATCTGCTCTATGCAGGGGGAGCATTTCACCGCAAGTCATAAAACGCCGAGAAAATTTCTGTTCTGCGGCCTCAGCGTGCTTTGCGGTGAGATATGGGTAATCAGCGGATGCTTTGAGATGACCTGCCGGTCGCATTTGTGAGTTGCCTGGTTGACGGTATAATGCCTTGACTGATGAAGCACTGCGCCGTCTTTGTGATGTTGATCGTACTGCTGATAGCCGCCGCGTTGCGGATGGTCATGGTGTCGGAACTGCCCCTGGGGTTGCACTATGACGAAGCCGCCAACGTCATCCTTGCCCGCCAAATCGCGGCCGGCACCTATCGCCCGGTATTCATCCGCGCTTACACCGGCAAGGAAGTGCTCTTCTTCTATACCGGCGCGTTTTGGGTGTGGGCGACCGGTGGTGCGCCGTGGGGGCTGCGCTTGAACGCGGCGATGTTCGGTGTGCTCACCGTTGCGGCAAGCTATGCGGTGACTTACGCTTTGTTCGGGCCGGGCCGTCGGGCGCGGGCAATGGGCTTGCTGGCAGCGGCATGGATGGCAGTAGCTTTCCCGCATGTCCTGTTCAGTCGGTACGGCTTTCGCGCCGTCTCGCAACCCTTGCTCCAGGCGTTGACGATAACCGCGCTCTGGCATGGTTGGCGGAGCGGCAGATACGGTTGGTTTGCGGCGGGCGGTATGTTTCTCGGCCTCACCGCTTATACTTACCTGGCCGCCCGTCTATTCCCCTTGCCGTTGGTATTGGCGCTGGGCTGGTTGTTCATCCGCTCCTCAGGCAAGGAACGCCGGCGCAGGCTGAAGCAATTAGGGTTGACGGTGTTGGTGGCATGGCTCATCTTTGCTCCACTGGGCCTCTATTTTCTGCGCAATCCGGCTGCTTTCACCACCCGTATCGCCCAGGTGGCCGCGCCAACGTGGCGGGATGCGTTGCGCGGCGTGTGGTTATGTGTCCGTGCGTTGGTCTGGCCGACCGCCGGTGATCCCTACATCCGCTTCAACATGCCCGGCCGGCCGATCCTGGACGGTTTCTCGGCCGTGTGGGCCGGCATCGGGCTAATCGGCCTCTTATCGGCTGCCCGCAAGGATGCCCTGGATACCGCCGCACGGCTTTTCGTCGTTGCCGTGTTGGCGACAATGGTACTGCCGAGTGCGCTGGCTACGGCGGAAATCACACCGAGTCACTTGCGTCTGATCGGTTTGTTCCCTTTTATCGCCATCCTGCCTGCCTATGGCGTCGTTCAGATGATGGATATATTCCAAACTCTTCTGCCTGCCCGAACGGTGCCGAATCGGCCTCGTCTTTTCACGGCGGGTGTTGTTTTTGTCCTGGGGGTGTTCCTCATAGGCGGCGGCTTGATGACTGCACGCACTTATCGGCGTTGGGCAACTTCGACCGCGCTGTTCTACGCCGCCGATGGGGAGATGGTGTTGGCCGCGCAGGCATTGGACACCCTGGATGTCTCGCATACCACGGTCTACATTGCCAGCGAGCATTATCGCCACCCCACGGTTGCGGCTCTGGCCCGCCAATATGCTCAGGCCAAATGGCTGACCGGCGGCGCGACCCTCGTGTTGCCGCCGAGTGGTGAGGCCGTCTATCTGCTGCCGCGTTCGCTTCTCTCCCCCACCTCCTGGCCTGACACCATAACCCAACAGTGGCAATCCGCGACCTTGAATGATCCGACCGGTGAACCGGCCGTGTGGGTGAAGCGGCTCACCGCGGCCCAGATCGCAGCCCTACGTCCAACGATACCACCCAGGGATGATTTTGCGCATGTGGTTCGGCTATACGATGCCCGGCTCGTCGGGCCATGCCGGGTGGCGGAAGCCTGCCCTGTTTTTCTCACCTGGGTGGTCGGTGCACCGTATAGCACGCTCCAGCCGCTCATCCGCTGGCTACACCCGGAGACCGGGGAGTGGACACGCACTACGGCCTTTCATTACCCACCCGAAGAGTGGACGGTAGGAGATGTGGTGTTTGACCGGTTTACGCTTGTGCCGCCGGTGGGGATTCCGCCGCTGGATGGCTATCTGTTGGGCGTGAGTTTCTTCAATCCCGACAGTGGGGAGGTTTTGCCCCGCCTCGAAGCAGAGCGGTTTGCCGGATTGGAAGCCCGTTTTTCGGCGGGGGCACCGTTGTTGCCGATGGTGGCTGCGCCCGACACGGCTCAAGCTGACGCAGCCTGTTTGGGAATTCCGCGCACTGCCGACATCACCCATAAGGGAGTACGGCTGATAGGCCATACGTCCTTGCCCGACACATTACGTCCGGGGGAAACGGTGTTGCTCCGTTTGTGTTGGCAGGCGACAGACAATTCTTTACCCCAAGATAATGTCACGCTGACATTGAGGGGGAGCGAGGAGAATGTGCTGTATAGCGGCGCTCCTGCGGGTGGCTACAGTTTTGCGCAATGGCCGGCGGGCAGCTTTGTCGAGGATCGCTATCGGTTGCGCATTCCCAAAACGACGCAGCCGGGGCATTATACGCTGGTGTTGTCGGTGGGGGAGACGCCCATCGTCACGCTGGGGGAGATTGATATTCCGCTGCTGGCCCGCAACTTCACGCTGCCGACGGTGCAACATCCCTTTGTGGCGGATTTTGGGGGGTATATTCGCCTGCTGGGTTATGATGTGGCTGCACTACGGCCCGGCCAAGTGTTGCCGGTGACGTTGCATTGGCAGACCCGGGCGGAGGTGGCGCAGGATTACCTTGTTTTCGTGCATCTGCTCGATGTGACAAGCGGACGCATCATCACCCAGGTAGATGAGGGACCGCAGAATAACACTTATCCTACCTCGTTGTGGGCAGTTGGCGAGGTGGTAGCCGATCGGCATACGTTGACCGTCCCATCCGACCTGCCGGCGGGCGACTATCGTTTACGGGTGGGATTCTATCGCCAGGAAGATGGGGATTACCTGCCGGTCAACGGAGAGGCGAGTGTGCTTCTGCCGTTGGACGGGGTACAGCCCTAGCCGGCTTAGGATTTACACATAAGCGGCCGTTTTTCCATACAGAAGCCGCCGGGGATGCCGAGAAAATTATAAACCGCAGTGACGCGATTGCCGGTTTTCTTACCGCCGAGATCGCTGAGAACGCCGTGAAAAAGCAGAAGGACTCTGCGTGCCGGTCTGAAAATAAACCGGTTGTAGCCACAGAGAACTCAGAGTTCACAGAGAAAAATCAGTCTGCTTTGCGCCGGTCTGAAAATAAACCGGTTGTTAGACGACCGCCGCATTTTCATGCTTTGTGGGGTCCGAGGGCAGGTTGAACTGCGGCAGAATTTAGCGCCCTCAGGTGAGGCCGGTGCTATCTCGTCACCGGCACTCACGGAGAAGTCCAAAATTCCCCCGGCCTACGTGATGACCTTGACCTCATCCACGCGGAAACGGAAACGCTCCCGTTCTACCCGTGGCCCGTCGGGAGGAATTTCGACGATGACTTCTGCCTTGAGAATATCCAGATCAATCACCCGTCCCAAGCCCTTCTCGGTCTGCACGCGGGCTTTGAGCTTTGGCAAGCTTTTGCTCTCCTCTTTGTAGACCTCATGTTCGTAGGCCAGGCAACAGCGCAAGCGGCCACATATACCGGTAATATCGGTAGGCGCCATGGAAATTGACTGGTCCTTCGCCATTTTGACCGAGACGGTCTGGAATTCGGTGAGGAAACGGCAACAGCAGCGTTCTTCTCCACAGACGCCATAACCACAAAGAGCCTTGGCATGATCGCGCGGGCCGACCGTTTTGATCTCCACCCGGCAATTCATGCGGTTCGCAAGACGGCGGCGAAGGTCGGTGAGGTCTTTCTTGCCTGAATTTCCCGTTGCCATTAAGAGCGCGTTGCTCCCATCCAACGTGAACTCTGCCGCAAAGACTTTCATATCCAGCTTCTGCGCCTTCACTTCTTCCTTGGCGATTTCGACCAGGCGCGCGGCACGTTCACGCATCAGTTGGAAATGGGCCATATCTATGGGGGTGGCCTGTCGCAAAACCGTTTTGAGACGCCTGATAGAGATACCTGCCGGGAGTTTGGCATTCGTTTCGCTTACTTGTCCGGCTTGTTCACCGTAAACTGTTTCCACCACCACCCAGTCGTTCTTTTTCAACTCCATGGCCACCGGCGCGGCGAAATGGTAGATTTTGCCGGCCGGTTGAAAGCGGACTCCGATCGGCATCATAGGGTCGCTTTGTTCGGTCTGCTTTGTTGCCGCCTCCTCGGCCGAGGCGGTGTCCTCGGCAGGCTCTTCCTCGACTTCCAGAAGCTCTTCCTGAACCTCATTGAGCCAGGTCTCGATCTCATCCGACCAGGTTTCCATTTCTTCTTCCGGCATGGTTGTATCGCCTGTGTCCATAAATCTTACTACTTTCACTCTATCAACTTTCAGCTTTCCGCCTTTATCGTAGACGCGGCTCTCATATTCCCACGGCTAACTATACCTCACAAGAGCTTTTTGGCAACCGGCGCGCTTGGGACGAACGTTTTGACAATCTTCTCGGTGTGCATACAATAGGCGTAATCGCCGACTAGAAATCCTGTCCGAGACCTGCACAGGTTCGGCAGCGACGTGGAATCAACGATGCAATACGTTTATTGGGTCATCGAAAATCTGTTAGCCGGGCGTCCTGGGCCGGTGATGGCCCCATGGCAACCCGCCGAATTCTACGCGGCAGGAATCCGGGTCATCATCTCCCTGGCCGAAGAAGAACCGGTGGATGATTTGAGTAGCTATGGATTCGAACATCTCCAGGCTAAGTTTCCGCCGCTTCTTCTTCATTCGATAGGGATGCGCAAAGCCTTCATCCATGAGGCGTTGCCGGTCTGGGAATTTATGCATGCCCGCCTCGAAGCCGGCAAGCCGGTGATGGTGCATTGTCATGCCGGAGCCGATCGGACGGGATTGATTTTGGCCGGCTATATGGTCCTCTATCGCAATATCCAGCCTGAAGCGGCCATTGCCCAACTGCGCGCGCTGAATTCTGCGGCGTTGTCGGCCCCTGGCTACGCCGAAGCCGTTGCGCTCTTGCAGCCCGGCCGGCTGCCGGATCCTAGAACGTTGCTATGATTGCGCCCACGCCCGCTTGAGGTGGACACAGATGATGCGCCGCCGGGGTGTTTTTTACGTCGCCGGGCGGCGTTTTTTTTCAGGCGATGCTATGCACGCTGTACAACTTCTTGTAGAAGACGTTCCAGTGTGTCCACTCCCTCTTGGAACGTGGTGCCCAAAAAGAGACCGGGGGTTCTCATCCGCAAGGCAGGGCGTTCGTTAAAAATGGGGCCACCGTACGCGACAATCGGCCTGCCTGTGCTGTACGCTTCGGGCAGCCAGCGCGGCCATTCGGCCATCGCCCGTGCCGGCTCTTCGGTCAGCGCGGTGAGCACAACGGCAGGGGACTGCATCTTCTGGACGAATCCTGCCACTTCCGACAAGGGGATGGACTGCCCGAGGTAGGCGATGGGCCAGCGTCTCCGTCGCAGCAATGCGCCGAAGATAAGCAAGCCGCTGTCGTGCCATTCACCGGGCGCACAGGCCAATACGGTGGGGGGTGTATTGTAGGGTGGTGGCCCGCTGCGCATCCACGTCAACAGGTACTGACGCAGGTAGTTGGTCACCAGATGTTCGGTCGCAATGGCAATCTGGCCTTGTTCCCACCCCAGACCGATATCGCGCCAAAGCGGGCCGATCACGTCAATCATCAGACTTTCCGGGGCATAGAGCGCGAGTCCCTCGGCGAAAATCTGATCGGCTTGCTCGGTGTTGTGCGCGCGCAGGGCGTCAAATAGTCTTTGGCGCAGCACGTTGATATAAGGATGGGCACTCTCTGCGATACGCATCTCACTGCCGGGCAGTAGCGCCTCCGTCTCGGCGGTGTAAGGAACGGCATTCTCCGCTGCTTCCGCAGCCTGCAAAGCCCGCACGGCCTGCCGGATTTGCATCCCTTCATCAAGTCGGGCCTTGACCCAGCGCAGACGTTGCACTTCTCGTGCGGAGTAGAGGCGATGTTTCCCTTCTGTGCGCATGGGTTCAGGAAAGTTGTAACGGCGTTCCCAAATACGCAGGGTGACCGGTGAGATGTCGGTCATCCGTGCGACGGCACCGATATTGTAGATCGGCTCATCATCATTCATTGCGCCGGTCCTCCATGTTGAGAATCAAGCCATTCTTGTTATCCTTATTCAACACCTTTATCTTATCACGAAACAGGAGATTTGTCAAGAATATATATACAAAATAAAATCAATATATCTACAGGATTATTGTGGGGCTTGTACTTCTGTACAGGCGTATGTAAAATCGCATAAGAGCTTGATGAAAATGACGATCAGACTATTTTCAAGGGAGGCGTTCCATGGACTGGATCAAAGTTTTGTCGGTAACAGAATTGCCCGAAGGGACCCGCCAAGTGGTGAAGGTGCAGGCTCATTCCATCCTACTCATTCACGAGAAGGGCAAAATCTACGCTGTGCTCAGCGCATGCCCGCACATGCGTTTGCCTCTCAAGGGAGGCCGCGTCACGGCAGATGAAGCCATCATTTGTCCTTTCCATCGCAGTGCCTTCGACCTCAATACCGGCGACGTGAAAGCATGGTCACCGTGGCCGCCGGCCGTAGGCAAAGTGCTCGGCGCAGTGTCCCGTGCGAAAGCATTGCGCGTCTTCCCCGTGCGCATTGACGAAGGCAGCATCTGGATCGGCCTCGACTAACGCCTATCTCTCTAACATCTATCTTCCTAATGAGTACCCGATTATTCAACGACCCGCGTAACTAGGGGGGGCCATTTCGCCGCAGAGGACGCGAAGCGCGCAGAGATTTCGGAGGTGAAATGCTGCCGAAGTGTTCCAAAATCTGCCAATCCATCCATCTCAGCGGTCTCTGTGACCTCGGCGGTGCAAGGTTTCTGACCTGCTGAGCAGTTACCTGCCCGCCTAACGACGACTTACCTAACGATGACCCGATTATTCCCGGAGGACCCATGACACAACCTGTAACAGAACAAGTAACACTCGGTATAACCGGCATTGCTATTTCACCCCTGGGCATCGGCACGTGGGCCTGGGGGGACCGCGTTATGTGGGGCTATGGCAAGGCATACACCGCTGCCGATGTGCAAGCTGCCTTTGAGGCGGCACTGACGGCAGGGATCAATTTCTTTGATACGGCGGAAGTCTATGGGCTGGGATACGCCGAACGGCTTCTCGGCCGGTTCATGCAGACGTGTGAACAATCGGTTGTTGTGGCGACCAAGTTCATGCCGTTTCCCTTCTGGCTCACGAAAAATGCCCTGCGTCGCGCGCTGCGCAATAGCCTGCGCCGGCTTGGTAGACCCTGCGTTGATTTGTATCAGATGCACTTCCCCCTTCCCCCTGTGCCCATAGAAACCTGGATGGAGGCGATGGCCGAGGCTGTAGAAGCGGGATTGGTGCGCGCTGTGGGCGTCTCGAACTACGATGCGCGGCAAATGGAAAGGGCCTATCAGGCATTGGCCAAGCGGGGCATACCCTTGGCCTCCAATCAAGTCTTCTATAGCCTGCTTCACCGCACCCCGGAGTTCAACGGCATCGCCCAGCTCTGCAAAGACCTCAATGTTACCCTGATCGCTTACAGTCCGCTGGAAAAAGGTATCCTCACCGGCAAATACACCCCTGAGAATCCGCCACCGGGTATGCGCGCGCGGATCTACAACCGCGCGTATTTGCAGAAAGCGCAGCCCCTGCTCCAGGCCATGCGACGCTATGGCGAGGCACACGGCGGTAAGACCGAAGCGCAGGTCGCCCTCAACTGGCTCATCTGCAAAGGTGCGGTGCCGATCCCCGGCGCAAAGAACACCCGCCAGGTTGTTTCGAATGTCGGAGCGTTGGGGTGGCGGCTCACCGCCGATGAAGTTGCCATGTTGGACGAATTGAGTCTGGCGGTGGGAAAGCCCTAGCGGGAAAAGCAGAATGGACACGGCAATTTGGTGGATACGGCGTGACCTGCGCCTGAGCGACAATCAAGCGCTGGGCGCAGCGCTGACGCACGGCCGCTATGTGTTGCCTGTGTTCATCCTCGATCCGGCGTTATGGAACTCCGCTTACAGCGGTGAGAAGCGGCGTGCTTTCCTGCTGGGCGGACTGCATGCCCTGGATGCCGATTTGCGCAGACGCGGCAGTCACCTGATCGTGCTTCACGGTCGTCCCGAAGAGGTGCTGGCGCATCTGTGCTCTGCGACCGGCGCCACGGCCGTTTTCGCCGAAGCGGACGTCTCACCGTATGCGCGACGCCGTGATAAGAAGGTAGCCGCACGATGTCCGCTGCACCTGGTAGGCGGGCTGACCCTTCATCCGCCGGAGGCCGTGCGCAAACCCGACGGCGGCGTTTACACCGTGTACACACCTTACAGGCGAGCCTGGCGCGCTCTCCCCATGCCGGATGCCCGCGAAGTGCTTCCTGCTCCACCGCTTATCCCTACCCCGCCAAACCTGGCTATAACAGGGGAGTTGCTTCCTGAGGCGCCGGCTTTACCCTCACCCATCCCCTTCTTGCCCGGCGAAGCAGAGGCGCAACGTCGGTTGCGGGATTTCATGGCGGAGAAGATCAACACCTATGCCACCGCGCGGGATTTCATGGCTTGCGCCGGTACGTCGGAACTGTCGCCGTATCTGCGCTTTGGGATGCTCTCGGCGCGGCAATCCGCCATTGCTGCGTTACAGGCCCATGATGCCGCCTCGACCGATGCAGCCAGAGAGAGCATCGTTGTGTGGCTCGATGAGTTGATCTGGCGCGAGTTTTACATGAGTGTGCTGTATCACTTCCCCAACGTGCGGCATGAGAGCTTCCGCGCCAAATTGCGCGCCATAGAATGGGTCAACGACCGGGCGGTTTTTGCCGCCTGGCAAGAAGGCCGTACCGGCTATCCCGTCGTGGATGCAGCGATGCGTCAACTGCTGGCAACCGGCTGGATGCACAACCGCGCACGGATGATAGTTGCCTCGTTCCTGGCCAAACACCTGCTCATTGATTGGCGCTGGGGGGAGCGACACTTTATGCAGCACCTCATTGATGGCGACCCGGCAGCAAACAACGGCGGCTGGCAATGGAGCGCCGGCACGGGCACCGATGCCGCGCCCTACTTCCGCATCTTCAACCCGCTGCTGCAAGGCGAAAAGTATGACCCCACGGGTGACTATGTCCGTCGTTGGGTGCCGGAATTAGCGCGTGTGCCGGCGGCTCATCTGCATCACCCCTGGACGATGCCGGCCGAGGTTCAACGTGAGGCCGGTTGCATCATCGGCGTTGATTACCCTTTGCCGATTGTTGACCATAAATGGACCTATCGGCGGGCGTTGGCCGCCTACAGACAGGCACGGGATTCGTCATTATGGTGATGACCTGGCGCGTTGGCTGTTAGCGGTATAGTGGAGCCTGTCGAGACAGGAGGCAGACCGAGCCGTTCCCGCTCTTTTTGTCGGGGCTTGACGTGCGGTACTTTACAGGCCGGCGGATTGGGATTACAATCCAGGTACGGCATAAAGAGAGGCCAATTATGATCCCGCTAGGTGATGATATACCATCGAGACATTTTCCTGTGGTCACATTCGTACTGATCGTGGTCAATACGATTGTTTTTCTGTTCGAAGTGCTTTTTGAACCGCAGGCTAATCAAATGGCGCAGATGTTCGGTGCCACACCTGTCCGCATCGTCACCGATTGGATCAATCCTCTAACGCTGCTGACGTTGATTACGGCGATGTACTTGCACGGTGGCTGGGCGCACTTACTCGGCAATATGTTTTACTTGTGGATCTTCGGTGATAATGTGGAAGATCGTATGGGGCATCGCCGATTTTTCATTTTTTACACTTTGTGCGGTGTGCTGGCGGGACTGGCACAGGTATTGGCGATGCCCACCTCAAATGTTCCGGCAATTGGGGCGAGTGGGGCGATTGCCGGCGTGTTGGGGGCCTATTTGCTGCTCTTTCCCCGCGCTCGCGTGCGCACGTTGGTTCCCCTGTTTTTCTTCTACACGACCGTCTATTTGCCGGCGGTGCTCGTGTTGGGGGGATGGTTCCTCGTGCAGTTTCTCAACGGTCTGGCATCGCTCAACATCAACGTTCAAATTGGCGGCATAGCGTGGTGGGCACACGTTGGTGGCTTCATCAGTGGGATGATCCTCATGCCCGTCTTTCGTCAAAGGCAGGTGCCGTTCCCTTACGACGACTTCTACTATGGTGGCCACTACTGGCGCGATGATTTTTAAGAGGTGTGATGAGCATTTCTGCAAACCTGGAAATTGTCCGAGCACGGATTGCCGAAGCAGCCTTACGGAGCGGGCGGCGGCCTGAAGAGGTGCGTTTGGTCGCCGTGACCAAGAGCTTTGCGCTAGAGGCCATCCGTGCGGCATGGGATAGTGGGCAACGCGACTTTGGCGAAAACCGTCCCGAAGAAGGGACCCCGAAAGTGATGGAATTCGCGGCGCAGCTCCCCGCCGGCGAAGCCAGACCGCTCTGGCACATGATCGGCCATATTCAGCGGCGCAAGGCCCACCTGGTGATTGCTCATTTCGACGTTATTCATTCCGTTGATCGGTTAGCGTTGGCCCAGAAGTTGAGTCTGTTAGCGGTGGAAGCCGGCCGTAGCTTGCCGGTCTTTCTGGAATGCAACGTCTCCGGTGAGGAGAGCAAATACGGTTATCGGGTCGCCGGTTGGGAAGCCGATGCCGACATCCGCGCGTATCTGTACGCCGAGGTGGCAGCCATACTGGCCCTTCCCGGCCTGCGTCTGGAAGGCTTGATGACGATGGCGCCGCCGGTCGAGGAAGCCGAGACCGTGCGGCCTGTCTTTGCCTCGCTGCGTGCCCTTCGGGATGCGCTGCGGGAACGTTTCCCTGCCGTACCGTTGCCGCATCTTTCGATGGGCATGAGCGATGATTTTGAGGTTGCCATTGCAGAAGGGGCAACCCTTGTGCGCATCGGGCGCGCCATCTTTGGCGCCTACCCCCACTAACGTCTATGTGATGTAATTGCTCAGCAGACAACATGAACTGCGCTCTCCACCAAAGATGAAAATGGTTCAGAAGCTGCCGGACGCCGATTTTCGCAGATTCACGCA
>FWPV01010988.1_pt1 | contig 14593 bp, 13 predicted proteins | sample 2228371 | NCBI WGS metagenome assembly FWPV01 (sample SAMEA103939776, study PRJEB20133) | metagenome
GCTTTTTTGTTTTATCATTTGTTTTAAAACGGATTTACAGCAATTAAAAGCACCAAGTAAAATTACGCTTATAATATTATCCCATGCTTCAATGGGGGTTTCTAAAAAGGGCCTATAACAAAAGGTGGCAGCATTATGGATCATGATATCCAATTTCCCAAATTTCTTTAAAGTCTTCTTACACATTTCTTCTGTTTCTTCCAATTTACTTACATCTGCTTTAATCAAAATAGCCTTTCCACCAAAATTTTCCACCTCTTTGGCAACCTTGGTGCCACGATCAGTATTGGTACTTGCAATAACTACTTTTGTCCCTTCTTTCGCAAGAGTGTGCACAATTATTCGCCCAATACCTTGACTTCCTCCAGTCACAATAGCTACTTTTCCTTTAAGGCCAAGATCCATTAATTTAAATTTTAAATGATTTTTGTTTTTAGATAAGTCTTTAAATCTTATTGCTTATGATAAACTCTTTATTCTTATTGCAAAATTTGTTTATATTTCACGAGATCATTGGGTTAAGGCAGGAAATTTATTACTTTATCAAAATTATTATAACATACAATACCCACCATTTACACTAATTGTTTGTCCTGTGATGAACCCAGCTTTTTCAGAACATAAAAAAACTACCAAATAAGCTATATCTTCAGGTTTCCCCAATCTACGCATTGGGTAGGCGGAATAAAGCTTTTGAGCTTTTTTTTCGTCGCCCAAACCATACATTTGTTCTAATATTTTTTTGTTTTCTTCTGTCTCTACCAAAGCAGGGCAGACAACGTTTACAGTAATTCCTTTTGGACCAACATCCTGGGCGATAGATTTTGAGAAAGCAATAATCCCCCCCTTACCACTAGCATAAATAGGCTGGTAAGGGTCACCTATCCTACCCGCATCGGAGCCAATAAAAATAATTCTACCACTTCTTTGCTCGATCATTGGTTTCAATACGGATTTACAGCAATTAAAAGCACCCATTTGACTTACACCAATGATATCCTTCCATTTTTCCACTGGGGTATCCATAAAGGGTTTGACACTAAAGAGGGCCGCATTATGTATCAAGATATCAATCCCTCCAAATTTTTCTAAAGTAATTGTAGATAGTTTTTCGGTATCTTCTAACTTACTCACATCGGTTTCTACAGCAATGGCTTCGCCACCAAGATCCTTAACTTCTTCTACAACTCTATTTCCACCCTCAGTATTGATATCAGATATGACCGTTTTTACACCTTCCTTGGCAAGGGTATGGACAATTATCCTTCCAATACCTTGAGCTCCACCGGTTACAATTGCTACTTTTCCATTTAAACCAAGGTCCATTTTGAAACCTCCTGATTTTTAAGTAATTTATTTATTTTTCCAAATGGGTTTCCTTTTCTCCAAGAAGGATTTTAAGCCTTCATTTGCATCCTCTGTTTGCATTACCAGACCAATATAAATATCATCTACTGTTTTTAAGGCTTTCACAAAATCCATGTCATAAGCCCTCAGTAAAGCATACTTAGATAATTCGAGTGCCTTTGTACTTTTTTTTATAAATCTTACAAGAAACTTTTCTAACTCGTCTTCAAGATGTTCTTGGGGTACTAATTTGTTTACCAACCCAATTCTATAAGCTTCGTGAGTATCTATAGAACCGCCACTGGTTATTAACTCAAATGCGATGTTTCTTGGAATCTTCCTTGGAAGCATTACAACAGCAAACCCAGGATAAAGAGAAAGGGTAATTTCAGGAAGAGAGAAGGTAGCCTTATCAGTAGCAAGAATCATATCACAACAGAGTGCAAGCTCAAACCCTCCCCCAGAGCAAACGCCATCGACTATCGCCAATGAAGGCTTTTTACCATTTGCCACTGTGAGCATCAACTCTTCAAATGCGTTGAGCATATCATTCATCACTTCGGGAAGATGGTCTTTGACATCAACTCCCGCAACAAAAGCCTTATTTCCAGTCCCCCTTAACGTAATGATAGATACATCTTGGGTGCCATCCGCATCCTTGTAGGCTTCTGTGATTTCACTCATCGTTTTTATATTAAGGATATTTAAAGGTGGACGGTTAATTAAAATCTTAGCAATACCATCTTTCTTTTCATATAAAATATTCTCATAAACCATTATTATACCTCCTAAAAATTAGTCTTGCTATTCGGATTATTTAGCCTTTTTAGAATTTCATATGGAATTTTTGTGGTTTTTTTAGTTTTTTGACTAATACAGATGAAAATAATGTATCCTTCTGCACAAATATTTTTTTCGGTCTTATTAAAACATACAACATGAAATATAATTTTTTTTTCCGATAATTCTTTAATTTCGAGTTTAATCTCGACAATATCATCAAAGAAAGCTTCACTTAAAAAACGACAGCTACACTCTCCAACAGCAAGAAGTTCATCGGCAATTTTATTATCAAGAATAAATTTGCCGAACGAATCAAAAACTATCCCTTTTTCACGAAAAAATTCTATTGTTGCGTCATCAAAGTATTCAAAATATTTTGGAAAAAAAATTCTTCCGGTGCAATCCGTATTGCTATATCTTATTCTTACTTCCATACTCCACCTTAGGAATCCATATTTTTAGAGGGGTTTACATGTAGATGCCCCCATTTATTCCTAATATTTGTCCTGTAATATAAGCAGCGTTATCACTTACTAAAAATGCTGCAAACTTAGCTAATTCCCAAGGATCCCCCATTCTTTTCAATGGTATTTCCTCTATTGATTTCTGTTTAAGGTCTTCTGGGATTTTATCAGTCATAGGGGTCCTGAAAAGGCCAGCCGCCAGAGCATTTACCGTAATATTGTAACGGGCAAGCTCTCTGGCTGCTGATTTTGTTAAGCCATGAACCCCTGCTTTTGCTGCTGCATAATTCGCCTGACCAGGAGTACCTCCCCTTTGACCTGCGACCGAAGAAATATTTAATATCCTTCCATAATTTTGTGGAATCATCACATCACAAACACATCTAATACAATTGAAATACCCTGTTAGATTTATTTTCAATACCTCATCCCAGGCTTCTTTGGTCATCTTATGGATCAACATTGGTTTTATTATTCCTGCATTATTGACAAGAATATCTATCCTTCCAAACATTTCTTTTACTTTTATAACCATCTCTTTTACCTGATCTATTTCACAAGTATCACAAGGAATGGCTATTGCTTGTCCCCCCATCTGTTTTATCTTCTCTGCAGCTTCGGCCCCTTTTCCCTTTGTCCTATTAACAATAACGACTGTTGAGCCTTCTTTTGAGAATTCTTCAGCCATGGCCAAACCAAAACCTTGACTCGCACCAGTAATTATAGAAATTTTTTTATTTAAAAGCATTCATTAATCTCCTTACTTATTCTTCCCTTCTGAGAATGATTGCTCCACCTACCCCCCCTCCACCACATAAAGTAGCAAGGCCAATTTTACCACCTGTTCTTTTAAGGGCATGGTAGAGAGTCACGAGAAGGCGTGACCCTGTACTTCCAGTTGGATGTCCCAAAGCTATTGCTCCACCATGAATATTTATTTTCTCTGGGTTCAACCCTAATTCTTTTATACCTGCGAGGACCACACATGCAAAGGCTTCATTATATTCAATGAGGTCAATATCATCTAGCTTGAGACCAGCCTTATTAAGTGCTTTTGGGATTGCATAAATGGGCGCAATGCCCATAATGGAAGGGTCCACTCCTACCGTGTGATATGAAAGGAAACTAGCCATAACTTTCAGTCCTAAATCCTTTGCCATTTTTCGAGAAGTAAGAATTACTCCATTTGCACCATCAGTAAGTGGACAGGCATTTCCTGCAGTAACCGTTCCTCCTTCATATACAGGTTGCAATTTAGAAAGCTTCTCAAGATTTGTATCCCTTCGTAAGCATTCATCTTTTTCAAAGAGCTCGAATGTTTTTTTATCTTGTAAAATTTCAATGGGAATGATCTCCTCATCAAACCACCCATTGTCTTGGGCTATAATTGCCTTCCTATGGCTCTCATAGGCAAAATTATCCTGAGCCTCCCTCGATATACCATATTGTTTTGCTAATTTATCCGCCGTGGCAACCATGTTGAGTCCGCTTAGTCTACAAGGAATATATAGGTCATCAATTAGGGTTTGATGTCCACTTCTAAGACCCCACCTTGCTCCCCTAATGATGTAATGACAACCAGACATATTTTCCATCCCTCCAGCCACCACGACATGAGCGTCACCCAGCATAATCGATCTTATACCCTCAATAACTGCCTGCATTGCAGAAATACAGGTCATATTAATCGTAGAAGCGGGGGTTCCGATGGGGATTCCTGACTTGAAAGCTACTGCTCTTGCGGGATTACCACCATAACCTGTTTGCCTCGTTTGCCCCCAGAATAGGAAATCAACCCAATCACATTTTATCCCTACTTTCTGAAAGAGCTTCCTCAAAAGCAACGCAGACATGTCATCAGCTTCAACGTCTTTCAAAGTACCACCGAATCTGCCCCTTGCAGTTCTGCCCATCCCTACGATCACTACATCCTCTATCTTTTCTTTCATCTCCGACCTCTTCTTTACATTAAAATTTATTCGTTTACATCTTCAGCCATCGTCGTTCAGTTTAGTCCTAATTCTTTAAAAAGTTGTTTTCTTACTGTAATACGATCCACTTTTCCACTTGGCAATAGGGGAAGAGAGTTCACAATTTTTATCAGATCTGGATTCTTATAGTCGGCAAGATTTTCTCTACATGCTCGCCTTATTTCCTCCTCTTTAACGACCACTCCCTGTTTAGGGCAAATAAATAAACATGTTTTTTCCCCCAATATAGGGTCTGGATAGCCTATTAGAACAGCATTATCAACACTGTATAGGTTCATTGCGAAGGCTTCGACCTCAGATGGGTAAATATTGAACCCACCCCTGATGATCACATCTTTAATTCGACCCATAAAACATATGTTCCCTTCGTCATCTACCACCTTCCCTAGATCTCCTGAATGCCAGTATCCTTCTTCATCTTTTTCTTTCTTTGTCAAATCGGGATTATTCCAGTAGTATTTGAAAATAGAAGGCCCTCTGTACCAGAGTTCACCCACCTCTCCTCTTTGCACCTCCTCCCCTTTATCTGGGTTGCATATCCGAATTTCTTTACTCGAAGTAGACCTTCCAACAGTAGAAAAAATTTTTTCTACAGGGTCATCTCTCCTATTAGCTAATAGGCAACCCCCTTCGGTACTCCCCACGATCTGGATAAGATCAACATTATAAGTTTCTTTTATCAACTTCATCTGTTCAGGTGGGCAGTAATAGCCACATACAATTGCAAATTTTAAGGATGAAAGGTCTCTTGCTTTTAAATCGGGTATTCGATAAATAGGAAGGAGAAACATAGTGGGGACTCCATCAAGCCAGGTCACCTTATTTTTTTCTATAAGGTCAATGAATTTTTCAGGGGTATAATATTCCATTAAAATATTTTTTTGTCCCAACAGAAGGCATGTATTATTAAAATTTTGATGACCTACCATATGGAACCAGGGCATGGACTGAAGTAGCACGTCCTCATCGGTGAGCCAATGAACCTCTGAGATATAGGCTTTGGCATCGCAGAACATGGAGTCATGAGTGTGAACTACTCCTTTTGGGATCCCAGTCGTACCCGATGTATACAATATCACTAAGGGGTCTGTTGCCAGAGGTCTATTCTTTTCAATCTTTCCATAATCGGGGGGGATATTCAACAATTCATGAAGGTATAACAAATCACTTTCCTTTTTTTCTTTTGTCTTGTGTACAATGATTGTTTTAAGAGAAGGGGTTTTTCTCTTCAACTCAATGATTGTTTCAAGAAAGTTAAAATTCTCATACTCATCAATGGTGACCACTACGGAGCAGCCTGCATTGGAAATCACATATTCGAGTTCCATCTTTCTGTATCGCGTGCTAAGAGGAACGGGTATAATTCCCACTTTAGCACTAGCAAACCAGCATATAAGCATCTCAGGATGATTCGGGCCGAGAATACCAATTCGGTCCCCTTTTTTCATTCCTAGATTAATAAATGCAGTGGCAAGGCTATCTGTAAGATTCCCCATTTGCTCCCAGGTAATCTTCCTCTCTTTAAAGATCAGAGCCTCTCCTTTTGGTTTTCTCTCTGCCCATTTATTTAAAATATCCCCAACTGTATCACCTGTGACTTTAGTCCAGTACTTTGAGTAGTCTTTTTTTCTCATCGTTTTCTAACCCAGTTTTGTTCCGCAATTCCCACAGTAAATAAATTCTTTAGGCAATCCTTTAACACCACATTTTGGACAATTTTTTAGGAGAGGTCCCCATAAGTACTCGGAGGCCATTCCTTCAGCAGCAAGTCTCCTAAGCTTAAGATAATCTGTTTTCCTTTTTTCAACAAAGGCGCCCATACCCTCGTAGGGTTCGGGTGAAGTGAAATGGATGGTAAGCCAATCGGTAGCATGACCACCGAGAATAGCAGCAGGAATATCCTTAAAGAAATTGATCTGCTGAAGGGTATATCTTGTACATTCGGGGAATTTATTAACCAACTCCTCTGCTATTTTTTCAACAGCTTCATCCAACTTTTCATACGGAACGACCTGGTTTACCAGCCCCCACTCAAGGGCAGTTTTTGCATCTATCCTTCTGTTTAAAAGAAGCATCTCCCGAGCTCTTCGATCGCCTATAAGTAGAGGAAGAAACCAGCAGGAAACAGCTGCAACAGAGCCAACATTAGTTCCCACTTGAAAAAATTGAGCATGGTCTGCTGCAATGGCAAGGTCACAGGAAATATTAAACTCATTGCCACCGCCTACAGCCATGCCATTGATTCGGGCTATTGTTGGTTTACCCAAATGCCTTAATAATTCGTTTACCCTCATGAAAAGGTTTCCCCATTTCCAAAAATCCCGTGGGGTGGTGGTGTAGCATTTAGTGTATTCCTCCACATCACCGCCAGTACAGAAAGCCTTCTCCCCTGCACCTGTTAATACGAGAACTGCCACCGAATCATCACAAGAGGCATCGAGGAAGGCTTGGGCCATTTCCCTCAAAGTTTCAGTCCGATAAGTATTAAACTTCTCAGGCCGATTTATAGTCACCTTTGCGACCCAATCTTTCTTCTCGTAAATTATATCCTGAAAACCATATTCAGCTGGATTCCTCGGTATAAACTTCCTTTGACCTTCCATTTTTTCCTCCTCATGGAATCTTAGTGAGAATGTCTATTTCTTTATCATACCTCTATGAACCTTCTTGCCGAGATAAAGATTTCGTATTTGTTCATCATTCAAAAGGATGTTAGCCAAATTCTCAACAACAATTCTTCCTGTTTGCATCACATAACCCCTATTAGCAACCGACAAGGCGACATAGGAATTCTGTTCAACGAGAAGAATGGTGGTTCCTTTTTTTTGAAGATCAATGATTACATCAAATATCGCCTTCACGATTAAAGGAGCCAGACCCAGTGATGGTTCGTCAAGGAGCAATAGTTTGGGTTTAGAAATCATCCCCCTTGCAAGCGCAAGCATCTGTTGTTCCCCTCCACTTAATGTCCCTGCTTTTTGGTCCATCCTTTGGCGCAAAACTGGAAATATTTCAAGCAGGGTTTCCATATCTTGCAAAATTTCAGATCGCTCACCTCTCTTGTATCTGTGATATCCCCCCACCTCCAGGTTTTCCCTTACAGTCATGTCAGTAAAAAGTTCTCTTCCCTCGGGGACCATGCAGAGGCCACGGGAGATAATCTTTTCTGCGGGACAGTGTGTGATCTCTTCTTGCTCTAAAAAAATGGCTCCTTCCTTTGGAGGGAGTAGACCGCAAATCGTTTTTAAAAGAGTGGTTTTTCCAGACCCATTGGCTCCAATAATCGTCACAATCTCTGATGCTTCCACTCTAAGGGAAACATCCTTAATGACGTGGACTTTTCCGTAAAAACTGTTGACTTTCTCTACTCTCAACATTTTGGTAAAACCTCAAGATTGTCCCGAGACTTAAACCTGTTTATTAAAACTAAGAAAAACCCTTACCCAAATAGGCCGTGATCACTTCATCATTATTCTGAATCTCTTTTGGGTTTCCCTCAGCGATCTTATTCCCGTGATTTAGAACTACAATCTCATCTGCAACTTCCATGACTAAATTCATATCATGTTCCACAAGTAGAATGGTGGTGTCCAGTTCATTTCTTAAGACCAAAATAGTACGGCTAAGTCTTTCTGTTTCAAGATCGTTTAATCCACCCGCCGGTTCATCCAAAAGTATAAAAGAGGGCGATGTCGCCAATGCACGACCAATCTCCAATATCTTCTGTTCCCCAATAGGCAAATTCACAGACAATGTACTCCATTTCTCTTCTAATCCTAAGATGCGGAGGATTTCCCATGAACGCCTTTCGATCTCCTTTGCTTCTCTTCTGCAGAAACGCGTTTTTAGGCCACAGGATATTATTTCAGATTTGGTCCAAGCGTGACAGCCCGTTTTGACGTTTTCCAGAACAGTCATCTGACCAAAAAGGCGTGGGATCTGGAAAGTCCTTCCTAATCCTAACCGACAGATATCGTGTGTTTTTAACTTGCTGATATTGATACCCTTGAAATAGATTTCTCCTGCCGTGGGGCGCAAGAACCCATTGATTAAATTGAAAAGGGTAGTCTTTCCTGCGCCATTGGGACCAATTAAGGCCTTGATTTGCCCCTTTTGAACATTGAAGGTAACTTGATTTAGCGCAAGGAGACCGTCAAATTCCTTAGAAATGCCTTTGATATTTAGCAACAGTTCACTCCCTTCTCTCCGATGAAGTCAATAGAGGACCTTCATAAACCAGGAAGGGCCGTAAGAACCATCCGACCCAGCCTGAAATCAATTTGGCGAGTCCTCCAGGGGCAAAGGCTGCGATGATGAAAAGAAGGATTCCATAGATAATGAGATGGTAAGAATATTCGTTCAAAATCAATCTAATACCTCCTGGAAGAAAACCGAATTTACTGCAGAAGCTTAAGAATTCAGGCAATAAAACAATGGTTGTAGCCCCTGCCATTCCACCAAATGGGTGTCTCACACCTCCTATCTCAACCATAATGAGCAATACAACGGAGAAATGGACGTGGAAACTCACGGGACCAATAAATCTTGAATAATGGGCAAAAAGGCTTCCAGCAATTCCTGTATAAAAGGCGCTCACCATAAATATCTTCAATTTATATTTGGAAACGTTAATACCAAGAGCAGACGATGCTGTTTCATCCAGACGGACTGCTGAAATAGTGCTACCAATTCTAGAATTGAGAAGGTTTTTATTAAATATAAAAATGATAAGGAAAACTAACCAGACGAGATAGAAATAAGAGACATCAGTATTTAAGACGAAACCCCAAAGATAAGGCCTTTTAATTCCAGTCAATCCACCTACTCCACCTGTGAGATTACCCAATTGCTCCACGGTGACAAGGAAAATCTCGTTGAAGGCGAGGGTAGCCATAGCCAAATAGGCATAGCGCAATCGGACCGAAGTCAAACCTACCAAATAGCCGAAGAGAGCGGAAATGATTCCAGCAAGGGGCATAGCTAACCAAAAGCTCAAAGACAGTTTGGTCGTCAACAAGGCTGAGGAATAGGCTCCAATACCATAGAAAGCAGCTTGACCAAGAGAGACCTGTCCGGTATTTCCTAAAAGAAGGTTTAAAGCTGTAGCAGCAATGGAATAAATCCCAATGAGGATCAGAATATTAATGAGATATTCTGAAACAAGATGGGGGAGAGAAATAAAAATAGTAACCCCCACAATGAATCCTAAGAGGTACTTCCAAAAAAAGAGATTTCTAATCATGACTTCATTCCAATCTAGCTGAGAACAATCCTTGGGGGCGTAGTAATAGGATCAGTAATAAAAGAGACATAATAATGACTTCTAAATAAGCAGTGCTGATCAACCCTGCCGTCATTGACTCCATCATTCCTAAAAGAAATCCCCCAAGGATCGAGGGGGTGGAACCTGCAATTCCACCCAAGACAGCGGCTGTAAATCCTTTTATCAAAATTGGGATAGCCATATAACCCCCTGCAAAGGTAATAGGGCTGATTACAACCCCAGCCATGGCACCCAAAGCCAGAGCAATGCCAAAAGCCACAGAGTAAGTTTTTCTTATGTTAATACCCATCAGCCTTGCTGCGGTGGTATTATTTGCCGTAGCCCGGATGGCTTTTCCTATCATGGTTCCCTTTAAGATCCAATGGGTGACTATTAAACTAATAAGGGTGAGGCCGATCACCCAGAGGCTCTGGGGTAAGAGGACCAATTTCCCGATAGGAATTGGGTTTTTGCTCCAAGGGAAAGGGGGAAAGGCGAGAGGCTCCTTTCCCCAGATTAAGGCGGCAATGTTTTCGAAGACCGTGCTCACCGCCAAGAGACAGATTATCTGTACCCCTGGGCTGAGGTACCTGATTGGTTCAATGATGATTCGGTTAAAAAAAATACCAGAGAGCCAACCGATCTGCAAGATTAAAAAGAGAACCAAAAAGAAATTAAGTTTTAGATGGACAATAAGAGTTAAACCAAGTAGCCCACCCCAAAGGACAATGACCCCATGGGCAAAATTTAATATCTTGGTAGAGATGTAAATAATATGAAACCCCAGGGCTATTTGTGCATATATCCCTCCAACCGTGATGCCAGAAATGAGCAGTTGAAGAATATCATTTAGATCCATCTTAACCTTAATCCTGCGTGAAAAACTATGGGTCAATATTTCTAAAAACATCAAGAAATATGGGTTTAATAAGCATTGGACCAAAAATAAGGCTTAGAATTTAACCCAACCTATGATATGGTTAAATTCCAATGCCAAAAACTCAAAAAATATCAGCATATTATTTTCAAATCCCAAGCAGTTGCATTATAGAGAGCAGTACCTCTTACCAAAGTTTTACAAAAAACCAAACTTCAATATCTCCCCTATATACTTTTCGATTTGCCAAGATCATTTTAAGTTTACTAAAAAGCTACTCATACTTAAAAATAGTTATGCAAATTCTATGAAATATCCGATGAACTATAATCAAAATGCTTTAATAATTAAAAAAGTCAGGGAGGATAAAGGTTAACTTTTGTTGTAATATTAATGATCCCTTCTCTGGGATTCTCATAAAAAATACCGTTGCCCAATATTCTCCTCATTCTTCAATATAAACAAACTTTCCATTCTCAACTTTTACATAGGTAAGCGTATCTGGACCGAGGCCGTTGTGGTCAGAGGGACTAAAGTTATACTCACCCACAGCCCCTTGGTATTTCTTAGTTTTTTCCAATTCGTCTCGGATCTTCAGTGGATCATTCCCAGCTCTCTTCATGGCATTAGCAAAAAGATAGATACCATCCCAGCCTAATGCATGGAAGAGGGTAGGGAAGACATCAGGTGCCTCTTTCTTCATATAATTGATAAGGGTCAATTCTCCTGGAGTCCATTTGGCATAATGAAAATAGGAGACCATGGTGATCCCTTCTGCAGCATCTACTGCCAGCTCGAGGAATTTATCATTATTTAACGATGGAGAAGCGATGACTGGTATGGTGATCCCTAATTGTTTGCGATTCTTCAAGGCTATGGCTGCTCCCATTGGAGGACCACCGACCAAAAAGATACCCTCCACTTCATCTTTTCTTAGGGTCAGCCATTGCGGAGAGACATCAGATGCCCGTGTTGAAAATTTAGCTTTTGAAACGACAATACCTTTCAAAGAACAAAATTCACTCAATCTTTGGGAAAGATCCATCCCGTATTCGGAGTCATCATGAAGGATACCCACCTTTTTCCACTTCTTGACCTCGAAAAAATTGCCTACTTTTTCAATTAAAAGTTCTTCTTTCCCAACGTTTTGAAAAACAAATCTTTTATTCAAGGTAAGTTTTGGACTAGGAGCAGGTGTTATAAGCGGAACTTTCATGTCTTCGGCAATCAGGGAGATGGCATGTGATACGATATTGGAAGAGCTACCAAAAATGGCCACGACCTTATCAACAGTGATAAGTTTTCGGATGGCCGTTGTCCCCTTTCCTGGATCTCCCTCGTCATCCTCGAAGATCATTTCAACCTTCCTTCCAGCCACACCCCCCATCTCATTAATCCTTTTGACAGCCAAAGAAGCTCCCAGTTTTTGACCAGTTCCCATGGCGGCATATCTTCCCGTAGTGGAGAGGACAACTCCAATTTTAATTGTCTCCTGGGCAATAAGGACATGGGAATCGAATAGTAAGAAAATAAAAGTTATTAAGAAAATAAAACCGATCCATCTTTTTTTGCTGTCCATTTTTCTTCCTCCTTTTTTCAACCAATTGCTTAACATATTTTTTAAATCAATAGGTTTTAATTCAGGCCATCAATTATTCATGCTTTGTAAACAATTTTGCCATCCACTAATGTCATGGCTACCTCATTCCTCAATAAATTTTCAGAGGTAAGGGTCTTTGGGTTTTCGGTTAACACTACTAAATCCGCTGACTTTCCTACTTCAATTGATCCTTTAAGATTTTCCTCGTGGGTTGCCCATGCCCCATTATATGTAAACATCAAAAGGGCCTCTTCAGTAGAGACTCTATGATCGAAAAAGGGGTTATTTACTGCTGCATGGATTCCCCTTATAGGGTCAATGGGTGTGACAGGGCTGTCAGAACCACCGCAGACCTTTATTCCTTTATCAAGTAAAAATCGATAATTTTCAATTCTCCTTGCTCTATCCTTCCCAAGATATTGGACATAAACTCCCTCAGGCCCACCCCAATTGTATGAAAACATGGGTTGCATTGAAACAACCAATCCAAGGCTTTTTGCTCTTTGGATATGATGGGGCATAGGAAGGGAAAAATGTTCAATCCGGTGTCGGTGATCAATCCGCGGAATCTTTTCTAAAGTTTTCTCATAGGAATTCAGGAGCTGATCAATTGCCCTATCACCCACTGCATGCATTGCGATTTGAAGACCAGCTTCATGAGCTCTCTGAACAAATCCTTCGATCTGCTGGTCTGTATAAAAAAGCATCCCATATGATTCGGGCATGTCATTGTAAGGTTCTTTTAATGCTACGGTATGTTCTGACCAAGCTCCATCTAAAGTAAGACAACCTCCAATTCGAGGTAATCCTAATTCTAAGACACGGTCTACATCCATCGTTTGAAAATATGGAACAATTTTAATTGGCATTTTAGGAATTGTTTCAAGAAGGATTAGAAAATTCCGATCGCTGTCTGGACTCCCGTCCATTGCATGAAGCGTGGTTACTCCTCTGGTTGCGGCAGTGTGGGAAACGATTTTGATCATATCCTGAATAATTTCTTTTTTGAGAGACGCTAAGATACGGCGACTGACTCCAAAATGAGCTGGGTCAGTGACAAAACCTCCGGTTGGTTTTTGGGTGATAGGATCTTTTTCCACCCCTGGAGCATCCTCGGGGAGGCCAATTTTTTGAAATCCAATGGAGTTGGTTACGCTGGAATGACAGGTATCAGAGATAAGCCAGATAGGGTTCTCTTCAGAGATCCGGTCAATTTCGTCCATGGTTGGGTTTCGTTTCTCCTTTAAATTTCGATAGGTTAAATTGGTTCCGAAAACCCATTCACCTCGCTCTGTCTTTAAAACCCGCCCCCTGACGATTTCGAGGACATTATCTATAGATTTAGCATCGCTTAGATCCACTGAGTTAAGAGAGAGACCAGTAAAAATGACATGAACATGGGAATCAATAAATCCTGGAAGCACAGTTTTTCCCTTAAGATCTATCATGCGATCTAAAGAAAGGTTTTTTCTAGGTAGTTCTCCTTCAATGATTTGAATAATCTTTCCATCAGCAATTCTTAAAGCGCCTCTTGGAATATCTCTTTCGCTAAGGGTGAGGATATGGCCATTCGTCAAGACTAAACTTTCAACCATTTCTTTTTCCCTTTACTGCCTTCCTACCACCCTTTTTTAGAGATCAATCTTGCGTATTCGCTTTGCATTTGGTTTACTGCATCAATTTCCTCTTTTGAAAACCATTTTCTTAGATCGATTCGATCAACCGGGTAATGGGGGCGCTCAAAAACCACTGTTTTTCTCAACTGTAAAGGTACGGTGGCATCTATTCCAATAGGACCTTCGAACACGCTTTCTTGAATTGTAGTACCAAACCCTTCCTGGGGCTGAAAACTAATCCTTCCGATACCAATCGGCCCCCTTACAATGTCTTTATTAGGCTCAACACGAGTGGCAAAAGCCCACAATAAATCTTCAGCATTATAGATATCCACATCATCATCCACAACCATCACCAGCCTTAACCCATAAGCACTGAAGCTATCTCCTAAAACACTCATCAATAACATCTTTTGATATCCCTCTTCCCTCATCCCTCTTTTTCTCACTTGAAAAATGAGTCCACCCCCCCATAAAAGTGAGTCAGGCATATGAACATCTTTTACAAAACCAGGGTTCATCTTTTCTGCCAGTTCAAAGAAGCAACCCTCTGTAAAAGGATGTCCCAATCCACATTCAAAAGACCTTGCAAGAGGGGTATAAAAGATGGGTTTATCCTTTCGGTGAGTGATAGCTGTAACTTTGAATTTTG
>FWPV01010991.1_pt1 | contig 14591 bp, 10 predicted proteins | sample 2228371 | NCBI WGS metagenome assembly FWPV01 (sample SAMEA103939776, study PRJEB20133) | metagenome
GACGGAATAATAGACCTGCCCCGTCGTCAGGTTGTTCGACTTCCCCATGCGGGTTCCGGTGAACCGCTCGTAGTGTCCGAGATCGAGGTCCGTCTCCGCGCCGTCATCGGTCACGTAAACCTCGCCGTGCTGGAAAGGGTTCATCGTGCCGGGGTCCACGTTGATATAGGGGTCGAGCTTCTGGTTGGTGACGTTGAGCCCCCGGCACTCCAGGAGGCAGCCGATGGAGGCCGCCGCGAGCCCCTTGCCCAGGGAGGAGAGAACACCCCCGGTGATGAAGATGTACTTCGTGCGCATCTTGATGCCTTTCCGTAAGGTCTGTTGGGTCTACCCTTTACGCCAGTGCTCCCTTCCTTTTATTCCCACTCGATCGTGCTCGGCGGTTTGGTGCTGATATCGTAGACCACACGGTTCACGCCCTTGACCTCGTTGACGATCCGGCTCGAGATCCGCTCGAGGACCTCGTGGGGGAACCGCACCCAGTCGGCCGTCATGCCGTCGGTGCTCGTGACGGCCCGCACGGCGATCACGTTTTCATAGGTCCGTCCGTCACCCATGACGCCCACCGTCCGGACCGGGAGGAGCACCGCGAGGTCCTGCCACACGTGGTTGAAGAGACCCGCCTTCCACACCTCCTCACGGACGATCGCATCGGCTTTCCGCACGACGGCAAGCTTTTCCCTCGTGACGGGGCCGAGGATGCGCACCGCGAGGCCGGGGCCCGGGAACGGGTGGCGCCCGACGAGAGACTCGGGAAGCCCCAGCTCCCGGCCGAGCTCCCGGACCTCGTCCTTGAAAAGGACCCGGAGCGGTTCGACGAGGGACATGTTCAGCCTTGCGGGAAGGCCTCCCACGTTGTGATGGCTCTTGATGACGACCGAAGGCCCTCCGAAGGACGACGTGCTTTCGATGACATCGGGATAGAGCGTCCCCTGGGCGAGATATTTGACCCGGCCCAGTCTTCGGGCCTCCTCTTCGAAGACGGCGATGAACTCGCGGCCGATGATCTTGCGCTTGCGCTCGGGATCGGAAACACCGGCAAGCTTCCGCAGGAAGCGCTCGCCCGCCCGCACGAGGCGGAAGTTGAGGTGGTACTGGTCTCGGAAGGTGGAGACGACTTCCTCCACCTCGTTTTCCCGCAGGAGGCCGTTGTCGACGAAGATGGACGTGAGTTTTCCGCCGATGGCCCGGTGGAGAAGCACGGCGAGCACGGAGGAGTCCACCCCGCCTGAGAGGGCGCAGAGCACGCGCTCCCCTCCCACCTGCTGCCGGATCCGATGGATGCTTTCCTCGATGAAGGAGCCCATGGTCCAGGTGGGACGGCAGCCGCAGATCCGGAACAGGAAGTTCCGGAGGACGGCGATGCCGTTCATCGTGTGATGCACCTCGGGGTGGAACTGGACGCCGTAGAGCCTGCGCGACGGGTTCTCCATGGCGGCAACGGGGCAGTTCGGCGTCGTGCCGGTGATCCGGAAACCCCTCGGCAGCTTCGTGATCCGGTCGCCGTGGCTCATCCAGATCCGCTGGCGGCTCTCGAGGCCGGCGAACAGAGGAGAGCTTCTGCCCGCCTGGTTGAGTGCGAGTTCCGCAGGGCCGTATTCCCGAAGCGGCGATGCCGTGACTTTCCCGCCCATCCGGTGGGCCATGAGCTGCATCCCGTAGCAGATACCGAGGACGGGCACCCCGAGGTCGAAAATCCCCTCCCGGCTCACGGGAACCCCCCTGTCGAAGATGCTTGCAGGGCCGCCGGAGAGGATGATCCCTTCCACCTTCTTCGTCTTCAGGGTTTCAGGGGAGGTATCATGGGGGAGGATCTCGCAGTAGACCCGGCACTCGCGCACCCGGCGGGCGATGAGCTGGTTGTACTGGGATCCGAAATCGAGGATGGCGATCATGGGAACGTCTTGCGGGCCTCCCATGGAATTTTCGGATTTGTCCGGCCCTGAAGGGCAGGCGCCTGCACCGGACGCACCGATGGGCGGAAGGCCGTGATCACGGCATCCCGGATCCGTCTGAGTTCTTCCATGAAGTCACCCGGTATCGCGGCGGCAGCCGGACGGATCCCGGATTCGAAGGGTTTATATCATACAAGGCGTATCGTCGGACAGCGGAAATCAAGGTTTGCACCCGGTGAGATCGTTACACGAATGTAACCAGGCTCCGTCGCTGCGGCGGCGTTCATTTCTGCCCGTAGATCAAGGACGAACACCCCTCCCGGCCCCTTTCCGCCGTGCGGGACTTCTTGTCGCACCCATCGACATCCGCAGAATGGTGTCGATGGATCTCGACGTCCGGACCGCGGCATCGGGATGCGGCGGTCCGGAGAGTGGATCGGGGCGCCCGGAGCGATTCCGGGGGGATCAAAATCGTCACAGGAATTTTCCCGGCGTGGGCCTTGCGGTGCGCCGGTTGGATGGGCGGAGCCGGAACCCCTCGCCCGTTCATCCGGCTGGATCTGGGAAGCGCTGTCGGAGGGGGTTTCGCGGACAGAGGCGTCGCCGGAGCTGCTCGGCGGGCCCCGTGCGGATTCGGCCGGGGATCTACGTTTCGGTCAGGTTCTTCACGACGATCCCCTTGTTCTTCAGGGTCTTGAGGTTCGCCAGGAGCTCCTTTCCTGCGATCCGGTCGATCACGTAGATCAAACGGCCCCCTTTCGCGGCGTAGGCCTGGCCGTAGGACAGGGGCACTTCCGGTGTCACGCCACCGAGAAGCGAGCGTGCCACGGCGGAGATTTTCCGTTCGCCGTTTGCCAGCAGGAGAACCGTCCGGGCCTGGTAAACGAGTTCGGCGCCCATGGTGACGGCGTACTGCGGGGAGTCGTCGACGGCGGGGAAATGGCCGTCTTTGACAGCGTTGTGGATGGTATCGTCGTCCAGCTTGACCAGCATGACGGATGACCCCCTGAAGGGGATCCCGGCCTCGTGGAAGGCCACGTGGCCGCGGCCGCCCACACCGATGATCTGCAGGTCGATTCCCCCTGCCGCCCGGATCTTGCGACGGTATCCATCCAGGATGTCCTGCCGGATCCAGGCGAGGTAGTCGGAGGTCGGGCTCTTCCGGATGGCGATCGCTTTGCCAGCGTCGGTCCCCAGGAAGCCCCAATCCGCCCTGTGGTTCTTCAATTCCCGGATCAGCCTTTTCTGCTCGATGAGCGCACCGCAGGGCACGCTGGTTTCGATGAATTTCTTCTTCAAAAGCCCGAAGAATTCCTGGATCATGAAGTAGGCATAGCTCTCCGGGTGGAGCACCCGCTGCTGAGCGTTCTCACCGGGCAAACCCACGTATTCGTCGAGATTGAAACTCCGGATGCGGCCGGAGTCGAATCGTCCGCGATTGGCCGCATCGGCGAGGCGCTTGTAGAGCCCCGTGGGTGTGTGACCCGTGGCGAGCCCCAGTACGGCCTCCCTTTTCTCCCGAAGCGTCGCGTTGATCCCGCGGATGACGATCCCCGCGGCGATCTCGCTCATGTGATCGAAATCGTTTGTGACGAATACCGTGATGGCCACCGCTTTTCCCCTCTCGGGCGGGAATCAGCCGAGTTCACTCTTCACGACGTCGGCGATCTGCGTGCAGTACGTTTCCGTCAACGCCTTCGTCGGCCCCTCCACCATCACCCGGCACATGTTCTGGGTGCCGGAATAGCGGACCAGGACGCGACCCTCGTCTCCGAGGGCCTGCTCCACCTGCCGGATGACCTCCACCAGGCGCGGGACGGTCTCGATGTCGGGCTTGCGCTGAACGTTCACGTTGATGAGCTTCTGCGGGAAGATGTCCATCATGGCCGCCAGCTCCGACAGGGGCTTTCCTTCCCTGACCATCGCCGCGATCAGCTGCAGGGCGGCGATGATCCCGTCGCCCGTGGTGTGATGGTCGAGAAAGATCATGTGGCCGGCTTCCTCGCCTCCGATGACCGCGCCCAGACGCAGCATGTCCTCGAGCACGTAGCGGTCGCCCACCTTGGAGGCGTGATGCTTGAATCCGTATTTCTTACAGGCGACCCTCAGGCCCAGATTGCTCATGACGGTGGTCACCAGCAGGTCGTTTTTCAACTTTCCGTCTCGTTTCAGCATATGGGCGCAGATGATGAGCACCTGGTCGCCCGTGATCTCGTTTCCCTTTTCGTCGACGGCGATGAGGCGGTCGCCGTCCCCGTCGAAGGCCAGACCGATGGCCGCCCCGGACGCCACCACCCTCTTTTTCAGGTCCTCGGTGTGCTGCGAGCCGCACCGATCGTTGATGTTGATGCCGTTGGGGGTGTTGTGGATGACTTCAACGTCGGCGCCCAGTTCGACGAACGTCTCGGGTGCCACACGGTATGTAGCGCCGTTGGCCGTGTCCAGAACGATTTTCATGCCCTCCATGGAGAGACGCCGGGGAAAGGTGTTTTTCAGGAAAACGATGTAGCGTCCCTGGACGTCCTCCATGCGAAAGGCTTTTCCCATGCCTTTCGCGGTCGGCAGAAGGTCGTTGAGCTTGTTGTTGAGGATCAGGTCTTCGATCTGCTCTTCCTCCTCGTCCGTCAGCTTGAAGCCGTCGCCGCCGAAGATCTTGAGCCCGTTGTCCTGAAAGGGGTTGTGCGATGCGGAGATCACGATGCCCGCATCGGCCCGCATGCTCTGGGTGATGAAGGCGATGCCCGGGGTCGGCAGAACGCCGACCAGGTAGGGATGCCCCCCCATGGAGGTGATCCCTGCCTCGAGGGAACTCTCCAGCATGTATCCCGATAACCGGGTGTCCTTCCCGATGATCACCCGCGCGTGGTGGCTGTTCCTCCGGAAGACGTGGGCCACCGCCTGGCCGACACCGAAGGCGATTTCCGCGCACATGGGATATCGGTTTGCCTCTCCTCTGATTCCATCCGTTCCGAACAGTTTGCCCATGGGTTTTCTCCTTTATGCTTTCTTCCATGAGAGATGTTTGAACAATTTCAAGGACGGCACGGCCGTTGCGGCCCCGGTGCAGAGATCCTCCACCAATCCGCTGAGCCACCGGACGCCTTTGGACGAGATCTCCTCCGGGAGGCCCTGAATCGCCGCGATGTAGTCGGAGCGGCCGCGGCCCACCGCCTTCTGAAATTCTGCGAGGAATGTCTCCCGGGATCTTTCCGTTTCGGCACTCGGGCGCCGTTCCGTCAGGAAGGCCGCGACGGTTTTGAAGTTCGAATGGAACTCCCGCCTGGATCGGGCCGACTTCGCGGGCCGGCCCGAGGGAGCCCCGGAAGCGGCTTTTTCGACCATCGCCTCGAGTCTTTTCAGGCGCTCCTGCCGGGCCAGGTTCAGCAGATCCATGACGCCGTCATAGAGGAGAGGGCCGAATTCCAGCGTTTCCAGAAAAGGCTTACGGATCTCCCGGTACCACGCTTCCAGGGCCGCCAGGTTGGCGAGGTACCGCAGGTTGTTCTCCAGGATGCGCTCGTAGCGGGGATAGGCTGCCGGCACGAATTTTCTCACGTTTCCGTCACCGGTCCCTTCCCGGATCAGCCGGTTGCTTTCGGGGTGGTCGTTTCTCAGGACGCATCCGGCCGCAACGACGTTGCCGAAACCGAGCTGCAGCGGCCCGACCATGCCCCCCTGGCCGCCCAGAAAAATCGGCGGCTGGTTCAGCATGACGCCCCGCGGCACGTCGCCGATCAGCGAGGGGGTCGCCTTGTCCGCATCGGGGGTGAAATTGAAGTGGATGTAGGAACTGCCGACCTCGCTGTGATTCCTGCGGCTCGTGCCGCCGGCCATGAGGCAATCGCAGAAGTTGATGAGGCTTCCCAGCGTCACGAACGGAAAGAGGATGGTCTGTTTCAGCCCGACGCAGTGAGCGCCCCCGGCCTCCTCCTCGAGAAGGGTTCCTTCCCGAACGTGGGCGCCCAGGCCCATATTGGCCTTCTCCAGGAAGACCGACCGGCTGAAGAACCCGCCCTTCAGTTCAACCCCCGCCCCGAGCTGGCAGTTCTCAACGGTGACCGGACCCTCGTATCCGATTTTGCAGCCGGCCGAAATCACCGTTTTCCTTCCGTAGATTCTGCAGCCCGGGTAGAGGGTGACGCCCTTCGCGGAGATCTGATCGACGGGGACCTCCTCCCCGATGTCAACCGTAAGGGGGTTGGGGATCTCCACCCCTTTTTTCAGCAATTCAGCAATCTTGGATTCGGCTCTCGGCTTCAGTTCCATCGGACCTCCCGGTTGCCCCTGCGGCTGATGTTCAGGGCGGGTCTCTCTATCAAGGAACGACCCGTTTTGTCAATTCTTCTTTCCGACCGCCGCAGCATCGAAAGCGCCTCTTCATGCCCTCAGTTTAACCCTGATCTTCTCGGCGACGTATTCGACGGACTCACCGAGCAGGATCTCGATGGGGATCTCCCCGAGATAGGCGTCGTCCCAGGGGAGATTGTACTCGTTGACGAGGTTGCGGATGTCGCGGTAACGGTCGCCCAGGATCTCCGCCTTGTCCGCGACGGACAGCGCCGAATCGAATTCCACGTGAACGAGGAGAAGCCCCCGCACCCCCCCGGCCCCCTTGAGCAGGGGGAGGATGACGAGCGGACTGCCGTCCACCCGCCCCAGCCCGACGTAGAGATTTCCCGTCCGGACGAGGGTGCGCTTGGTGCCCATGAGACGCCTGGATGTTTCGGCCCGGGAGACCATGCCCACGGAAACCCCGCCGCGGCTGACGATGGAGATCGTCGTTTCGTCCGTGGGTTGGCCGTCGGCGTCGAGGTGGTCGATCTCATAGAGCGTGTAGCCCCGGATGCCGGCGATGGCCCTTTGGATCCGGTCGAGGGCGAGGATGTTCTCGGCCTTGAGGTTCTTGGCGGTGAACCGGAGGCCGGCCAACAGGTCGAAGAGAACGCCCCTCGGCATCTCTTCCTTGCGGCTCGTGCCGACGGTGACCGTCTTGGCCTGGTGGCGGATGGCGTCGATGGGCCGCGACAGCTCGTCGATGGCATGCCCGAGAGCGATGTTCAGGAGCTCGATCGGGGAGGTGTCTTCGTCCCCGCCGAAGTCCGTCCAGAAGTCCTCCAGGGGGAGCTTGCCCGCCACGTATTTCGTGAGCAGCGAGATGTCCGTCAGGGTGCGGGCGTTCATCAGGGTGAAGGCGCCGCGGTTCTTGCGTTCCGTGAACTGGCCGGAGAAATCCTTGAGCACCCGTTGGAGGTTCCGGTCGAGGATCCTCTGGTAAAGGGTGTAGTTCTTGTGGTCCTGCTCGACGACGGCGAGGCTGATGGCGTTTCGGAACCCGCGGAAGAAGTCGGCGTCGTCGTCGATCGACGAAGCGGCGTAGTAGCCCCAGAGGTGTCCGGCCAGCGTGTTGAGGATCACGGGCAGCGGCATCGGTGACCTCGGGATTCGGATGACCGAGTCGGCGATCCGGTCGAAGCGGGTTTCCCCGTCCTCGGCGAAGACGACGACGGAAGCCTTGTGGGCCTTGAAGATGGCCGTATCCTTGACGACGTCCCCCGTCACCGTCTCGGGGTTGCCGGCCGCACAGACGAGAATGAGGGGCTCCGAGGAGAGATCGATGTGCTTCTTGTCCTCGATGAAGTCCGTCGAGATCGTCTTGTAGCAGAGCTCCGAGAGCTTGATGCGGATCTCGTCCGCAGCCGCCTTGCTGGGGCCGCTGCCCACGACGGCCCAGTATTTCCTCTGCCGGGCCAGTTGCTCCGCCGACCGGCGGATCTCGTTCTTCCTCTCCAGCACCTGTTGCATGAGGGTCGGAGCCCGCTCCAGAGCGGCCAGCTCTGCGGCGATGAACTCGTCGCCGCGCGTCTTGAGGATCTGCGCGAAGGCCAGCGCCAGCACATAGCCCGCGACGATCTGCGAGTAGAAAGCCTTCGTGGAGGCCACGGACATCTCGATGTCGCGGCCGTCGCTCGTGTAGAAGACGCCGTGGGACTTCGTCGTGATGTCCGACTGCCGGCGGTTGACGATGGAAAGGATCGTGGCGCCCCGCTCGGCCGCCAGGACCACGGCGCGGTTCGTGTCCGTCGTGGTGCCCGACTGGGATACGGCCACGACGAGCGTATCCGAAAGGTCATCGGCGATTCCGAAGCCGCTCATCTCCGATGCCTTCCTGGCCTGGACGTCGACGGGCGCTCCCTTCAGGGTGTGCGCGAAGCCGTCGGCGATGGCCTGTCCGGCCACGGCGGCTGTGCCCTGCCCGATGACGAAGATCTTTCGAATCCGCTTCGACCGGAGGTTCTTCACGAACCCCTCGGGCAGAATGTCGGCACCGAGGTTGAAGACGACCCTGGCGCGGCCGTTGCGCCTGCGCTCGACGCGGTACTTTCCGCGAAGGGTCTTGCGGACCGACTGGACCGACTCCGTGATCTCCTTCAGGAAGAAGTGGGGGAAATCGCCCCGGTCGATGTCACGGGTGGTGATCTCGGCCGTCTGGATCACGGATTCCGTGAGGTTCACCGGGTGACCGTCGTAGGAAAGACCCCGGATGCCCGAAAGGCCCCCCGCCGAATGCTGGTCGAGGATGAAGATCTGCCCGGCCGAGTCGGGGTTGTCCGGGTCGCGGGGCCGCTCGCCGTCCATCTTGATGAAGCGCGACGTGCCCTCCACGAGCCCGTAGAGCTCCGAGGCGAACACGTACTGATCCTCGCGCAGGCCGACGAAGAGCGCCTGACCGCTTCCCTTGAGAGCAAGGTAGATCTTCCCCGGTTCCACGTTGCTCATGAGCGCGATGGCGTGGGAGCCCTCGAAATCGTTGACGGCGAGCCGGAAGGCCTCCTCCAGCGTCTTTCCCGCCAGGAGGTAGTGTTCAACCTGCAGGGGGATGATCTTCGTGTCCGAGGTGACCTCCGGCGCGATCTCATAGCCGTAGGCCGACTCGAGCAGTGATCGCAGCATCCGGTAGTTGTCGATGTCGCCGTTGAGGATGACGCTCAGCGTCCACCGTCCCGGTCCGTAGGCGGGGTAGAACTTCGTCCCGGCCGGGGTCCCATCGGCGAATTTCTCTGCAATCGTCTCGGGGATCGAGCACAGACCCGCCGGCGGAATCGGCGCGTCGGCCCGGGGCCTGCGGAGGGTGTATCCGCTGATGGGGTGGCAGTTCTCCTCGGTGATGGAACCCACGGAGGCCCAGCGGGTGTGAGCGAAGGTCGACTCGGAGACGACGGCCTCACGGGCGAAGGCGTGAAAGATGCGGTCCGTGCGGATGACTTCGCGGAGTTTCCCGACGTTCTCCCCGAGTTTGCCGATGATGGCGGCCGTTTTGTAGACAAAGGAGATCCACACACCCCCGTCGTCGTGAGGGTGATCGGCCACGAGGATGGAACCGTTGATCAGGTCACGCTCGACCGAGCGCCGGACGAACTCGTCCAGCAGCCCCTGTGCGCGAATCTCTTCGACGATGCGGCTCATCGTGTCGCGGTCCGGGAGTGTGAAGGCGATCTGGATGCCTGCGGAGTCGCGACCCCGGACTTCGAGCCGGTCGATGCAGTTGAGCAGGAAGTTCATGCGGGCGAATTTTCCGAAGCTCTCGGGGGTCAACTCCTCCACGCGGCGGGCGCCGGAGAGGTGAAGGATTTTCCCGATGTTGTCGAGCAGGTCCCTTTCGAGCGTCCAGGCGATGTCCTTGAGGAGGATGAGGCGGCTCGTCAGGATCTCCATCTGCGCCGTGCTGAATCTTCCCGCTTCGGACTCCAGCTGACCTTCTTCCTCCGTGAGGAAAGCCGTCATCCCGGAGACGAGAGCTCGAAGTTCTGCAGCCCTGTCGGGGTTGAAGAAGAGCGCCTGGAAGTGGGCTTCCTGCTTGAGCCGCTGGAGCTCCAGCTCCATCTCCCTCAGCGGGCCGTCGCCGGCGAGGTAACCCTCCGGCCGCGACTTTCCGCCGATGATCCTTGAGAGGGGGGTCCTGCGGATCTCATCGAAGCAACGTGCGAGTTTCGAACCGGCCTCGACGTCGGAAGGGGCGGTTCCTTTCTTGACGGCCAGGATCCCGGCGATGCCGCAGCAAAGAAGCGTCTCGTCGGTCGGAAAGACAATAATCGAGCGTGGGGGCGCCCCGCGGAGGGAGCGGCCGAACAGAAAATGCCATTGTTTCAGAAAGGATAAAACCCTCTTCGTGAGCGTTTCAATCAAGGTTTCTCATCTCCCGGGGCTCCGTGACCGGCCGTGGAGACCCTTCTTCCATGAATTTCGTTGTTCTGACTAAAAATGCCGCCCTCGTCGGCCTCTCGGATTGGATGGAGGTTCGACCCGCAGACTTCCATTCTGAATATCAAGTGATTTCAGGATCTTGCCGGAGAGGTCTCGTAGGAGATATATCTACAATTTTCATGCCTTTTCCCGGATCATGTCCAGGAAATATTGATGAATCCGGGTGTCATCCGTGAGCTCGGGGTGAAAGCTGCAGATCAGGATGTTTTTCTGCCTCGCCAGGACCGTCTCGCCCTCGTAACGGGCGAGGGATTTCACGCCGGGGCCCGTCCGGCGGATCCGGGGTGCCCGTATGAAGACAGCCCGATAGGGAATCGAGGCGTCGAAATCGATCACCAGGTCGACCTCGCGGCTGTCCACCTGCCTCCCGTAAGCGTTTCGCTCGACATCGACATCGATGAGGTTCAGATGCCCGCTCTTGCGGCCGTCGATTTTCTCCGCCAGCACGATGAGACCGGCGCAGGTTCCGAAAACGGGCGAACCCTTCCGGGCGAATTTTCTGATCTCCGCCGGAAACCCGTAGGCCCGCATCATCTTGTTGATCGTGGTGCTCTCGCCGCCGGGGATGATCAGCCCGTCGAGGTCGCTGAGTTCCGATGGAAGCCTCACCTCCACGGCCTCGACCCCCAGTTTTCGGAGGACCCCGATATGCTCCCTGAAGTCGCCCTGAAGGGCCAGAACCCCGATCTTCATATCCCGACGATCACCGCGCTGACCGCGCGCTACTTGCTTTTCTTCCGGTCGTTCGTGATACCCAGCTGGCTCATCTTCTTCTGGAAGGTGTTCCTGTTGATGCCCAGGTAGGCCGCCGCCGCCGTCTTGACCTGATTGGATCGCCGCAGCGCGATCTTGATGAGACCCCTTTCGACGATGTTCAGGATGTCCTCGTAGAGGCGGCTTTTCTTGTCGTCCCCCGAGCGCAGGACGAGGACGAGCTCCTCGAGCTTCTTTTCGAGCACCTCTTCGATTCCGGGAAGCGGGCGGGAAGAGGCTTTCTTGGAATCACCGGCACGCACCATAAGGGAATCCCTTTCATGCATCCGGGCAAAGCCCGGTCGTTGGAGGTCAGTTCACAAACAGTTTGAAGAGGATGATGACGCAAAAAAATACGGCGGCAGCCCAGGCCGAAAGGATGTTGGCCCTGTTCTCCACCGGGTTTTCCAGCAGGTTCAGAACTTCTTTTTCCACGCGGTCCGGCTCCACGTGATCCACGATGTGCCTCAGGAGTCCGTAAAAGTCCTCGTACGAATTCGACAGGACGTGAAACCCCTTCGTCGTGGTCAGCACGGCGTAGACCTTGGTCCGCATCATGACGACGCCGACGTCGGTGATGTTCGACCAGGTAAGTTCCCGGGTCCGGAAGAGCTTCGTCAGGCGGAGGGTGTCTCCCTCGATTTCGACCCTGCGGACGACGGCCTCCATGCACAGGTAGAGAACCGGTATGAAGAAGGCGATCAGCAGGATCCTCTCCGGCAGCGTTCCCTTCACGGAGAAAGAGAGGAGAATCAGGATGAGGAGAAGAACCGAATCCAGGACGAGAGGGATCCTCAGCGCCTTTGTGATGCGGTAAACCGACGTGGCCATAATTTTACCTGAAAAAAACGGCCGGATCGATGCCGTGGTGTGCCCCTGTGGTCCCTATCTCCGGAAGGTGCCGCTCTTGCCTCCCTTTTTCTCCATCAGCCGGATATCGGAGAGGATGATTTCCCGGTCGGCGGACTTGCACATGTCGTAAATCGTCAGGGCCGCGACGGCGACAGCCGTCATGGCCTCCATCTCGACGCCGGTGCGTCCCGTCGTTTTCGCCCGTGCCTCGATGTCGATCTCCCCCGTCTTCGCGTGGACGGCGAAATCGATGTCGATATCGGTCAGCTCGAGGGGATGACAAAGAGGGATCAATGTCCAGGTTTTCTTCGCCGCCATGATGCCCGCCGTCCTTGCGACGGACAGGACATCACCCTTGGCAAGGGTCATTTCCTCGATACGCCCGGCCGTCGAGGGTTTCATCAGGACCCTCCCGCGGGCGACGGCTTCCCGGTGCGTCACCTTCTTCGCGGTGATGTCAACCATCCGGGCTTTTCCTTTCTCTCCCACATGGCTGAACTTGGTCATGCCGCACCCGTCGTCCTCCCGGTCGGATGCATCGTACCCCCGGGGAAAAAGATAGCGGACATTAGCACATCTCTCCCGGCCCGTCAAGAAGCCCGGCCGGGTCGGGAAGCCCTTCTTCCGGAACCGTCGGGGGGGGTCAGTCCAGGGAAACCAGGCGGGATTCGACGGGTCGCCCGTAGAAGACTTGGGCAAGCCGATCGAATTTCTCTGATGTGTCGGTGGTGGTGAAGAGCCGCTTTCCCCCCCGGCCGAGCCGTCGCTCGATCTCCGGGTGACGGGAAAGGTAATCATCGAGTTTTTCCGCGATGATCGGACCCTGCTCGAGGATGTCGATGTGCGGCGGGAGGCTCTTCCGGAAGAGATCTCGGAGGATGGGATAGTGGGTGCAGGCCAGAATGACCGTGTCGACCGAAGGCGCCCGCTCCAGCAGTTCCGCGAGGTAGCGCCGCACGATCATTTCGGTGCCCTCCCAGTCCTGCTCCCCCGCTTCGATGAGAGGGACCAGAAGCGGGCATGCCTGCTGGTGCACGGTGATGGCCGGATCGAGTTTCTCCAGTTCCTTGATGTAGGCACCCGAGAGGACGACGCCTTCCGTTGCGAGGATTCCGACATTCCGGCTGCTGGTCGCCTCGACGATCTTCTCGACGCTGGGTCGGATGACGCCCAGGACCCTCCTGTCGGGATCGGTCCGGGGCAGGATCTCCTGCTGGATCCTGCGGAGCGCCTTGGCCGAGGAGGTGTTGCAGGCGATGATGACCAGGGGGCAGCCCCTTTTGAAGAGAAAATCGACGGCCTGACGGGTGAATTCAAAGACGATGGCCTCGGAGCGCCCGCCGTAAGGGGCCCGGGCGTTGTCGCCCAGGTAGAGGTAGTTGTACTGAGGCATCCGATCGACGATCCTCTTGAGGACCGTGAGACCTCCGAATCCGGAATCAAAAACGCCGATCATGCCGATGATTTCCCCGACGGGCTGAAATCCCGCCCCCTGTCGTCCCCGTGCGGGAGGGACGACGTGGAGGCGACCCTTTCATTACAACAATCCGCACCAAAGATGAAGCTGAAATTCCTTGATAAAACCCCGTCTTTTTAATAGTATTCCCAACTCAGTGTAAACGAAAGAAAAAATCACGATCCCGGTGCCCGGTGGCGCCGGCGGGAGGGGGCACCCCTTGATCGTAAAGGTCACAAGCAGCGCCGTCATCGGCATCGATCCCTACCCCGTGGATGTGGAGGTCGATATCGCCCCGGGGTTACCCCAGTTTTCCACCGTGGGGTTGCCGGACACAGCCGTCAAGGAGAGCAAGGACCGGATCAAGGCGGCCGTCAAGAATTCCGGTTACCGCTTTCCCGAAAAGAGGGTGACCGTCAACCTGGCCCCGGCGGACATTCGGAAAGAGGGAACGGCTTTCGATCTGCCGATCGCGGTTGCGATCCTTTCGGCCGAGGGTCTTATCGACCCCGTGAAACTCAGGGATTACATGATCATGGGGGAGTTGTCCCTCGACGGCGGAATCAAGGCCATCCAAGGTGTTCTTTCAGCCGCCTTTCAGGCGAAGGCCTCGGGCGTTGCAGGGTTCCTCGTCCCGGGTGACAATGCCCGGGAGGCGGCCATGGTGGAGGAACTGCCGGTTTACGGGGTCCGGAGCCTCTCGGAGATCGTCGAGTTCCTCGCCGGTCGCAGGGAGATCCGGCCGACGAAGGTCCAGGTGGCCGATATCTTCAGGAAAAGCCTCCAGTACAGCGTCGATTTCAACGAGATCCAGGGGCAGGAGCAGGCGAAGCGCGCCTTCGAGGTGGCCGCAGCGGGCGGTCACAATATCCTGATGGTCGGCCCTCCCGGTGCCGGTAAGACCATGCTGGCCCAGCGGATTCCCACCATCCTCCCGGATCTGACCTTCGAAGAGGCCATCGAGGTGACCAAGATCTACTCCGTGGCCGGTCTGCTCGGTCGCAAGGAGATCTTCTGGGGCACACGGCCTTTCCGGGCGCCCCACCACACCATATCGGACGCCGGGCTCGTGGGAGGCGGCCACGTTCCCCGGCCCGGCGAGATCAGCCTGGCCCATCACGGCGTCCTTTTCCTCGATGAGCTCTCGGAGTTCAAGAAGCACGTGCTCGAGGTGCTGCGGCAGCCCCTCGAAGACGGCTGCGTGGTCATCACCCGTTCGGCCATGACGACGACCTATCCGTCGCGTTTCACACTGGTGGCGGCGATGAACCCCTGCCCGTGCGGTTACTACGGCGATCCCCGGAGAGAATGCGCCTGCACCCCCCGGCAGATCCGGCAGTTCAAGTCGAAGATATCGGGCCCCCTCCTCGACC
>FWPV01010992.1_pt1 | contig 14591 bp, 11 predicted proteins | sample 2228371 | NCBI WGS metagenome assembly FWPV01 (sample SAMEA103939776, study PRJEB20133) | metagenome
CACCGCACCCGACCATGCCAGCATCGGTGATCACGAAGACCAGGTTGGCCGGGCCGAGGGGTATCACGTAGCCCGCCCCGCTCTTTCCCTTCAGGGGAACAAGTATCTGACACATGTTCGCCGGTTGGATGCGGCTCGCCAAAAAAGATTCTCTTGGGAGGGGGGACCGGGCCGGAGGGGGGAACCGGATACCCTTAGATGAACCGCGGCTTCTGTGAGAGTCTCACGGGCGTGTAGAGGGGGCGGTATGGCATGCCCTCTGTCTCTTTTTTGACCGTGGCGATGAGGTCCTGAACGCTCATCTCCGTCTTGTAGGGCTTCTGGGGGTCCGAGAGCCTCCGCACGGTGACGGTCAGGGTTCCGCGTTCCGCCTCGCGATCGCCGATCACTGCCACGTAGGGGACCCAGTCCATGCCGGCCATACGCACCTTGCGGTTCACGCTCTCCTCACGGTCGTCCATGTCGGTGCGTATGCACGCCCTGTTCAGTTCCTGCGCGTACTCCTCCACGACCGGCTTGTGCCGGTCGGCGATCGGTATCAGCCGCACCTGGGTGGGGGACAGCCAGGTTGGGACCATCGGAACCTTCCGGGCAGAAGTGTTCTCCAGGAGTGCGCAGATCACCCGCTCGATGCTGCCGGTGGGGGAGCAGTGCAGGATGGGGGGATGGATCTCGGTACCGTCCTGATAATATTTGATATCGAAGCGGTGCGAGCTCTCCACATCGATCTGGACCGTCGGGTTCTCGATGGGGCGCCCCTGGGCGTCGATCGCGGCGAGATCGATCTTCGCCACCCAATAGTGCACCCGCTCGGACAGGATCTCAAGGAGGATGGGTTCGCCGATATCGCGGGCGACCTTCCGGATCCAGTCGCCGTGCTGCTCGAAGAAGTCCCGCGTGCATCGGAACGCGCTCACGTAGGGGATCTCGAGATCCCTTCCGGTCCGGTATCCGATGTGGAGCTGCTCCTCGAAACTCTGGAGCGCCTGATCCATGTCACGGCAGAGGGTATGCATGTCGGGCATCGTGAACGCCCGCAGCCGCTTCAACCCGATCACCTCGCCCCGCTGCTCATGGCGGAAGGAGTAGGTGGAGAGCTCGTACATCTTCAGGGGCAGCGAATTCGGGGAAATGTACATCCCGTGCATGATGGAGAACATCCCGAAGCAGGCGGCAAACCGCAGCATCATGTCCCGCGTTCCGCTCTTGAAGCGGTACTGCCGTTCGCCGAACTTCGCCGCATGCTCGCAGATTGCCTTCTCCCCTAGGTCGTACATCACCGGCGTCTCCACCGGCATCGCACCGTAGGGGAGAAGGATGGTGAGCACATAGTCGGCGAGCAGATCCCGCATCAGCTTTCCCCTCGGCATCCAGCGGAGGTGACCCACGTCGCTCACCTGCTCGTAGTCCACGAGCTCCTTGCTCCGCATCAGATCCACGTGGATGGGCTCCCCGCCGGGGGAGACGGGCAGACCCAGCTCCTTCTTCAGCAGACTGCCGAAGGGGGTGTCATCGACGTACTTCCCCGGGTCGTGCAGCTTCCCATCTGGGGTGAGGACGAAGAACTCGTGCAGGACCTTCGACTTCTCCTGCAGGCGGGTCTCGCCCCCGGGGAGAATGGTTCTCGAGAGCTCCGAGAGGGGATGACCCTTGCAGGAGAGCCGGAACGCCTTGTACCACCCGAACGGCGCTCGCTTCACCGTAATGCCGTCCAGGGATCGGAGCCGCTCCTCCAGGGTACGAAGGGTCGCCACGGCAGTCTCCGCAGGGGCGAGTTCGCTGCTCAGATGCGCGTAGGGATACAGCATGATGCTCTTCGCGTTCACCCGCTGTGCCGAGGCGGCGATCTCGTCTGCCGCCTGGCGGATGACATCGTCCAGATCCTGGGTATCCGACTCCTCCACGGCGCAGAAGACAACAAGCGCCTCTTCTAGCGCATCCTTCAGTACGGCACCGGATTCAGCCACCGGTGTCTCTTTCTGGGCCTCGTATTCGATATAATCGGAATGTATCAGAAGAAGCCGCATGGTAGTGACCTCGAAGTACTCCGGTAAAGTATTGGAGAGAGGGGTTTATTAATGCAAACAGTCTCTCGGGTTCTCGTGGTAGCGGGAGAGCGTCGCCTGGCGCTGGTCCCGGTACTTCGCATCCTCCTTCAGGTTGTAAGGCCGTTCGGCGCGCTCCGTCGTGTAGAATACGAGCTGACCGATCGGCATCCCCGCGTACACCCGCACGGGGCGCTGGTTGACATTGCACATCTCGAGCGTAATCGTGCCGCGAAAGCCGGCGTCGATCCAGCCCCCCGTCTGATGCAGTTCAATGCCGAGCCGGGCGATACTGCTCTTGCCCTCGATGCTCGCCACGATGTTGTCCGGGAGTCCGATCGTCTCCAGCGTCTCTGCCAGCACGAACAGACCCGGCGGGATATCGATCGAAGGGGCGTGCATCTGCCGGACGCCGCAGACGACGGTTTCCCGGTCATAGGGATCGATAACCGCATCCCCCCGCTCGTACCAGACGAAGTGATCCCCGAGGCGGATATCCAGGGAGTTGGGCTGCACGTACTTCGCGTCGAAGGGCTCCACGCGGATATGCCCCCTGCGGATTCGATCAACGATCTGCCAGTCGACAAGGATCATCCGGATCAGATCTCGGTCTTTCTGGTCTTACCCTTATTGATATGCCACTCGGCGCGGCGGAGAATCCCGTGCAGGGTGCTCACCTCGCGGGTGGTGAGTTTCGTTCGGGCCAGGATCCTGCGAGCCATGAGCATGGTGTTCTCCCGTTTGAAGGCGGGATGCTCGATCCGATTCAGAAACTGGTCGATATGGCTGTAGAGGTGGTCCATCTCAAGCCGGCTCGCAACCGGATAGGCGCCGCGGGGAAGATTGGCCAGTTCGTAGCAGACGATGGCAACGGCATGGGAGAGGTTCAGGATCGGGTATGCCTCCGATGCGGGAATGGTGCAGATGAGATCGGACATCGCCACCTCGTCGTTGTTGAGGCCCCAGTTCTCCCGCCCGAAAAGGATGGCGACTCTTCCCCCGATCTCCTCCAGGATCTCCCGTAGTTCCCGCGGGCTGTAGTAGGGCATGCGCATGGAGGTGCATACGGATCGGCTCACCTCGCCCGTCGTCGCGACCATGATGTCAGAGTTCTCGTACACCTCCCCGAACGTGGCGATTCGGGCGTTCTCAAGAACGTCTCTCGCATGGGATGCACAGGCTCGTGCCATGCCCCCGAGGGGGCAGGGGTTGACGAGGACCAGGTGCTCGAAGCCGAAGTTCTTCATGGCGCGCGCGGCGAACCCCACGTTCCCTTCGTTCAGGGGCTCCACCAGCACGATCTCGACGTCGGCCATATCCCGGGACTCTACTGGACGGCCCTGACCGTCGCCTTCAGGATCTCGGCACCGTGCGTGTAGACCGCGTTGCCGATCACGATGGTGTCCGCGTACTTCGCCATCTCGGCAGCCCGCTCGGCGGAGTCGATCCCGCCTCCATAGTAGAGAACCGCGTCGCCCCCCAGGCAGTCGGAGATCGCCTTCACCATGGCGGGATCCCCGTACATGCCGCTGTATTCCACGTAAACGATGGGAAACCGGAAGTAGCGTTCGGCGATGAGCGCGAATGCGGCCGCTTCGCGGGGAGAGAGGCTGCAGGTGGATGCGGTCACTCTTCCCACCGCCGAGTTCGGGTTGAGAACGATGTACGCCTCCGGAATCACCCGGCTCCAGTCCACGGCGTGGTTCATCACCCAGTCCCGGTGCTTCCCGACCACCCACTGCGTATCCGTGCTGTTCAGGACACTGGGCACGAAGAGCAGGTCGACGCCGTCGAATCGCGCCCCCTGGGGATCCGCCGGCTCGACGACCAGCGGTATCTGGTAGGCCTTCACCTGTTCGAGGAGGTTCGCCAGATTCTCCCGCGTGACGTTCAGGGTGCCGGAGAGCATCAGTGCATCGGTGCCGCTGGTGATCACCGCCTCGAGCTTCTGCGGGGGCAGCGTCTTTTCGGGATCCAGCTTGGTCACGTGGACCCAGTTCTTCCATCTCGGGAGCATCCGCATCTCACCGTGTAGCCGCCTGCCCGGCCGGACCGGCCGGTTCGGTGCGACTCGATCTCTTCAGCGCTAAGATGTACTCATTGAGTGCGTTAATAGGAATGCCGCTTTGGATCGAGACCTGCTCCGGATCGGCGCGGGCGAGGCCGTCGGGATCCACGATTCCCGCCCGGTACAGGGATTCCAGAGTCTTCTCCCCGATGCCGGGGATGCGCAGGAGGTCCTTTCGCCCCCGCTCCACCGCCGCCTGGCCGATTCTCTCGGGACTCCTCCTGCCCAGGAAGCTGCACACCTTCTCCACGTGCTTGTATACCGTATCCAGGCGGATGCCCGTCCGGCTGCTTATGTAGACGGGATGCAGGGTGCAGAACTCTTCGGGATCGACGATCCCTGCCTTCTGGTACTTCTTCAGGCTGACCATGGGGATGCCGCTGTCCCGCAGGATGCGCTCCCGGCAGAGCGCACGGGCATCGTTGAGCAGGGCACCTGCTTCGCTCTCGCTCATCCCGGCCTCCTGCAGGATTGCCGCACTTGTGGCCGAGAGGGCGCGGATATCGCAGATGTTTCTGGTATAGAGCCGGTTCATCAGATCCGAGAGGCTCCGACCGCGCCGCGGTCGGATGTGCTTTCGCACGAAACTGCGGAGTTCGGAGCGGCGGCGCAGGAGGACGAGCACTTCTTTCGCCTCGGCGATGAGCGTGGCGGCCTCCACGAGTCCGATCTCGAGGATATCGGAGAGGCCTTCCGGAAGGCTCCCCGCGATCTCGGATGCGGTGTAGATATGGCGGCGATGCAGTTTCTCCAGCAGGGTCTGTGTCATGTGGGGCATCATGAACAGCGCCTCGCGGCTGGAGCTGATGTGGGAGCAGAGGGGGCATCCGAACTCCCAGGGGCGTGCGCCCTTCCGGACGAGACGGATATGATGGAGGGCGTGCTCCGGGCAGATCGCGTCGCATCGGATCGCCTTGCCCCACTGGGAGCCCGGGAGGTTGATGTTGAAGCCGCAGTCGGGGTACCGGCTGCAGCCGATGAACTGGCTGGGGCCGCGCGGTGTGCAGATCCGCAGATCGCCGCCGCAGACCGGGCACCTGCCGAGAATCCGCTCCTGGTCGGTCTTCTCCATGATCTCGTCGCCGATCTCTCCTCCGTGCGACTCGAGCTCGTCGAACACCTGGTCGAGCATGCGGCGCGACTCCTCGACCACGTCGTTCCGATGGCGGCCGCGCTCACGGATCTGCTGCATGTGCTGCTCCAGGGTGCGGGTCATATCCGGTTTCGTGATGGTGTCCGCATGGTTCTCAAGGGTCTCGGTCACTGCCCGTCCCACAGGCGTCGGTTTGAGGGGATTCCCCTCGACGTAGCGCCGTGAGAGGAGCTTACCGATCACCTCGTGGCGGGTGCTCTTGGTGCCGAGTCCGAGTTCCTCCATCTGCTGGATCAGGCGGCTCTGCGAGTATCGGGAAGGGGGAAGGGTCTCCTTCTCCTCGAAGATGACGTTGCGGATGGGAAGCCGCTCGCCCCCGGCGAGCGCAGGGAGTATGTGCTCCTCCGCCCTGCTGTAGGGATAGATCCTGCGCCACCCCTCCTCGAGCAGCCGTGCACCGGTGGCGATGTAGGGCTCTCCTCCCGCCTTCAAGGAGCACTTCACGGTGCACCAGCGGGCATCCGGGGAGAGTGTCGCCAGGAAGCGGCGCACCACCAGTTCGTAGATGCGCCATCTCTCTTCGGAGAGCTGCTGACGGTTCGCGGCGCCCGTGGGATGAATGGGGGGATGGTCGGTCGACGACTTCTTGCCGCGGGTGGGTGCAGGGCGGAGGTGGGCGGAGACCCACTCCGCCTCCGCACGAAAGTCCGAGCCCTGAAGTGTCTTCAGGATACCTCGAAGGTCGAGGGACGGAGGATATACAGTGTTGTCCGTACGGGGGTATGAGATGAACCCGTTCATGTAGAGATCCTCGGCAATCGACATGGCGCGGTTTGCGGAGAATCCGATCCGACCGGCCGCGACGATAAAGGCGGTCGTATCGAAGGGGGCCGGGGGGCGGTCCGTCTTCTCGCCTTCGACGACCTCCGTGACCGTGAGAGGCTCGACGGTGGCATCGCGCGCGCGCACGGCAGCCTCCCTGTCAGCGAACCGGTTCACACGGTGCCGCGCCTCGAACGGCTGGCCCGCCTTCTCCGTCTCCAGGCGGAGCGTCCAGTACTTCTGCGGAACGAACTTTTCGATCTCCCTCTCGCGGTCCACGATCATCGCCAGCGTGGGGCTCTGCACCCGCCCCACGGAGAGGATGTTCTTCCCGCCCCGCCGTGCGGCAATGCTGATGAACCGCGTGAGGGATGCCCCCCATACCAGATCGATCACCTGCCGGGCTTCGCCGGCGGCGGCGAGGTCGAAATCAAGGTCGGTCGTCTGTTCGAAGGCCCGTTTTATCTCCGTCGGGGTGATGGCGCTGAACCGGGCTCTGTCGATCCGCACATCGGGGTTCGCCGCGCGGATCAGTTCAAAGGCCTCCTTCCCGATCAGCTCGCCTTCCGTGTCGAAGTCAGTCGCGATGGTCACGCGATCCGAGCGCCGGGAGAGCTTCTGGATGAGGCTCACGATTCTCGTCTCGGTCGGCACCTTGATCGTCGGGGCATGGATGAGGCTCCTCGGTGTGTAGCGTTCGCTCCTCCAGTCCGCATACTCGGGGACGAAATCTACCTCCACCACGTGACCCTTCAGCCCGACGACCACGGTTCTGTCGAAGGCGTAGGTGAATACGCCCCCTTCTTTCCGCGTGGCGACGGGGCGTCCATTTGCCAGGATATGGGCAATGCGCTGCGCTGAAATGTTCTTCTCGGTAATGATCAGGTGCACTGTTCACTCCACCTCGCCCTGCTGCAGTGTGCCTTTCAGGAGCTCGCGGATCTCTTTCGGATCCGCCCGTCCTCGGGTCTTCTTCATGACCTGCCCTACCAGGTAGTTGAATGCCTCCTTCCTGCCGCCCCGGTAGTCCTTCACCGCCTGGGGATTCTCGCCGATCACATCCCTCACCGCGTCCGCGAACGCGGAGCCGGCGGCTTTCGCCAACCCCTGCTGCTCCACGATCGCGGCAGGCGGCTCGATCTCCCGTCCCTGGAGCCCCTGATCGAGCATGACGCGCAGCACCTCGACCCCGGCCCGATCCGTGATCGTCCCGCTCTTCAGGAGCATCAGGAGCTCGGCGAACCGTTCCGGCGGCAGGATGCCGATATCGATGCAGCGGTAGTTCAGTTCTCCGAGGAGTGTGTCCGCCACCCAGGTGGCCGCGAGGAGCGGATCCACGTGGGCGACCCGCTCGTAGAAGTCGGCAACGGAGAGTTCGCCCGTCAGTGTGCGGGCATGGTTGGCCGAGATGCCGTACTGCCGCATGCAGCGGGCTCTCCGGGCGGCCGGAAGCTCGGGGAGCACGATCCCATCCGCCCAGCCCCTCACGTGGAGCGGCAGGAGATCCGGTTCGGGGAAGTAGCGGTAGTCGTGCTCCATCTCTTTGCTCCGGGCGGATGCGGTGACGCCCCGACCCTCCTGGAAATGGCGAGTTTCGCGCTCTACCATCTGCCCCCTCCGGATCAGGTTCTTCTGCCGCGTAATCTCGTAGGTGAGGGCCTTCTCCACGCCTTTGTACGAGGATATGTTTTTTACCTCCACACGCTCGTGCCCCTCCAGGGAGACGTTGGCGTCCACCCGCAGGGATCCCTCCCTGTCGGGATCGAACACGCCCAGGTACTCGAGCGTCGCCCGCAGGACATTCAGGAATCGCCGGGCCTCCTTGGGAGAGCGGAGATCGGGTTCGGTGACGATCTCGATCAAGGGGACGCCGCTTCTGTTGTAGTCCACGAGCGAGTAGCGCGGGCGGTCGGCGGCACCGACGTGGACCAGGCGCCCCGGGTCCTCCTCCATGTGGACGCGGGTGATGCGGATGCTCTTCTCGGTGCCGTCCTCACCCTCGATCTCCAAGTGGCCTCTCACCGCGAGAGGTCTGTCGTACTGCGTGATCTGGAATCCCTTCGGGAGATCGGGGTAGAAGTAGTTCTTCCGGGCGAACTCCGACTCTTCCAGGACCTCGCACTCCAGCGCCTTCGCCACCCGCAGCGCATACTCGACCGCCCTTCTGTTGAGGAGAGGCAGGGCACCGGGGAGCCCCATGCAGATCGGGCAGACGTGGGTGTTGGGCTGATCGTCGCGGTAGTCTGTGGAGCAGCCGCAGAAGAGCTTGGTTGCCGTGTTCAGCTGGCAGTGCACCTCGAGCCCGATGATCACCTGCATGGTCCCGCCTCCTGTTCGTACGCATAGGCCGCATCGATCACCCGTTCGTCCTCGAACGCCCTCCCCATCAGCTGCAGACCGACCGGCATCGCATCCACGCTCCCGCAGGGGACCGAGATTGCGGGAACGCCCGCCAGATTCGCAGGGACCGTGAGGATGTCCGAGAGGTACATGGAGAGCGGATCGGACTTCTCCCGGAGCTTCCAGGCGACCGTGGGCATGGTGGGGCCGGCGATCAGGTCCACCGAGTCGAAGAGGCGTGCAAAGTCAGCCTTTACGTTCTGGCGCGCCACCTGGGCTTTGCCGTAGTACCTGCCGTAGTAGCCCGACGAGAGTGCAAACGTCCCCAGCATGATCCTCCTTCGCACCTCCTTCCCAAATCCTGCCCTCCGCACATCCTGGAAGGCGTCATGCCAGGCCCGCTTGTAATCGGATGGGAGGCCGTAGCGAACCCCATCGTACCGGGCGAGATTGGAGGATGCTTCGCTCATGCAGGTAACATAGTAGGCGGCGAGGGCATACTCCATGCTGGGCATCCGGCATTCCGTCACCTCCGCCCCCAGAGACGCCAGGGTGTCGATCGCTTTCCTGACGGCATCTGCCACCCGGGGATCGACGCCGGGACCGAAGAACTCTGCGGGGACGCCGATGCGGATCCCCCGAATGTCGCCGGACAGGCGATGGGTGTAGGGGGCGCAGACGGATGTCGAGTCCCAGGGATCATGGGCGGTGATGACCTCCATCATGCGCGAGACGTCCTCCACCGTCCCTGCGAGCGGACCGATCTGCTCCAGGGAGTTTGCGTACGCCACCAGGCCGAAGCGGGAGACCCTGCCGTACGTCGGCTTCAGACCGACGATCCCGCAGAATGCGGCAGGGCAGCGGATGGAGCCTCCCGTATCGCTGCCGAGCGCCATCCGCACCATGCCGGCGGCAACCGCGGCGGCGCTTCCTCCGGAGGAACCCCCGGGGACCCGGGTGGTGTCGCGGGGATTCAGCGTGGGGCCAAAGGCGCTGTTCTCGGTGGTGGTGCCCATGCCGAACTCGTCCATGTTCGTCTTGCCCACGATCGCGGCCCCGGCTGCCTCGAGGAGGGTGACCACGTGGGCATCGTAGGGAGGCGTGTAGCCTTTCAGAATTCTCGAGCCGCAGGTGGTCTCGAACGCACGCGTGGAGATGTTGTCCTTCACCGCGATCATGCACCCCGAGAGTCTCCCCTCGCCGCAGGGCACCCTATCCCGCCGGGAGATGAAGGCGTTGTAAGGATCCTCCGCATCGAATACAAGAGTCTCTGCCATCACATCACTCTGGGGGCCCTGATATACCCGTCCTCCGTCTCGCCGCCCAGGCGCACCACGTCCTCGTGGGACAGGGAGGGGACGACGTCATCCTCCCGCATCACGTTGCACGCCGCGGAGCGGACGGATCCCGCCCCGGGCACCCGGTCCAGGATGCCGAAATACTCCAGGATGCCGTTGAACTGCCGGGTGAACTCCTCGAGCTCCTCCCCCGTGATCCCGATGTCCGCCAGTTCCGCGATGTGCTTTACCTCTTGACTGGATACCACGCCACTTCCTCCCTTCCGTGATCCATGTACCGCTGGGGGTTTTATAACCGTTATGTTTCGCCTGGACGCGTAAATTTCTGTCATAATCCCGAAAAGGAAAGACTGCAACAGATATTTTCCTGGAGCATATCAGCACGTGTCAGAATACATGTGCTCGGTACCCTCTTAAAAGAATCGGGCTGCCGGAGGGGAGCGCGCGATGCCGCCCGGCAGGAAGGAACCCGTTGCGGTTTCCGTGCGTGCGCACGATCGGGATTACCCTCCTGATCCGCTCTCGTACGGAGGCTGATGGACGGGGAGGCGGCGGGCTGCCGGGCCGAAAGTGAGGATGAAAACCTTCCGCCCCCTCCGAGCATGTCGTGACCTGCAGGGTGAGGGGAGGGGGTGCGCCTCCTTCCCTCTTGATATCCCACGAATACGATAGGGCTTGCACGTGACGAGACGGAGGGATGCAGCTTTCGAACGTAGGTTTGCAGCCTGGATCCCGCATCCGTCCTGTCGGCCGCACGGGTTCCGATATCCTTCCCGGCCGATACGGCGGATGGGAGGTCTCTCGCCAAGGGGACAATGGATCGTCCGGGAACGAGCTTCCATCCATCCCTGTGATCCCGATTCCACCGATCACGGAACCGGGGCCGGCCGGAGACCCGAATTACGGAAAAAATGCTGCGATATTCCCCGGCGCAACCGAGGCATATTCAGAGTATCTTCAGTGGGGGGTGGGGGGACTATCGCCGGGAGGTGTCTCTCTCAACGCACCCAGATACCGAGCGACCGTTCGGTGCCCCTTCCTGCGTGCGAGGGTGCGGATTGCAGGCCAGATGCCGCTTCCGTACTGCATTGCCTTCTTCTCGTACCACGCGATGTCAGAGGGCAGATGCCGCTCCGCCACGATCCGGAGGGGAATTTTGCGGAATCCTCCGGCGATCTTCTCTTCAGCGGGAACTGCGCGTGCCGCCCGCACCACCCGCACGTCCATGTAGGGCAGCGATAGGCAGACGCCGTGCAGGCGAGCGACGGCCTGATCGCGGGCCACCTGCTCCTGCAAAGCGAGAAAGTCCCGTTCCAGGTCTGCCTCCAGGTCGACCGATCGCAGGTACCGCGAGTAGCCGCCGAAGAGCTCGTCGGCCCCCTGGCCGGTCAACACCCGACGGTAGCCCAGCTCGGCCGCATGCCGCGCAACGAAGAAGAGTGTGGTGGCGATGGAGGCGGTGAGCGGATTTACCGAGGGGATCGCCCGCACCACCACATGCAGGGCTGCCTCAACGTCGGAGTGCAAGACGGCGACCGAGGTATGGGGCAATCCCAGCCGGTCCGCAACATGTTTTCCTCTCAGCAGGTCGTGCGAATCCCGAATGCCCACGGTGACGCACTCCAGCCCGGCGAGGCGGGCGATCAGGCTCGAGTCCAGGCCGCCCGAGAAGGCGACGATCCCCTCGTCGCTCCGCAGATTGACTGCCGTGCAGATCGCCGTCTCGAGATCGAGGGGCTCCGGTGCCGGATCCACCTCCCCCCTTATCCGGCCGTCGCACACGATAGAGCCCGGAGGGATGCTGCCCGGGACGATCCCGAAGCGATCCCGGGCCTGGCAGTTCCCGAAGGCGAGGAAAAACTCGCCGCCGAACCTGCGTATACTCCCGGGCTGCGAAGCGACAGCCTCTTCGACTTCGGAGCGGGTCAGAATCCGTCCGTCGACCTCAACCCAGCCTATAAGCCGCATAGAGGCGTGAGCTTCTCGATCACGCGATCCACCTGCTGGACGGCGGTCCCGATGTACTGGGCGGGATCCAGCAGGTTCGCGATCTCCTCCGGGGACAGGTACCGGAGTACGTCGCGGTCGGAGGCAAGAACGTCGGCAAGCCCCTGCCCCTCCTCCAGAGCCCGCATGCTGGCGACCCGGAGGCGTTCGTGGGCCTCCTGGCGGCCCATGCCGCGATCGGCCAGACGGATCATGACCGCCTCCGCCATGTTGACGCCCTGAAGCAGGGCGAGGTTCCGCTCGATGTTCTCGTGGTTCAGGCGCAGCCCCCGCAGCACGGACTCCATCACCCGGAGGATGTGGTCCGTCAGGATCGTGGCCTCGGGGAAGATTACCCGCTCGGCGGAAGAGTTGGTCAGATCCCGCTCGTCCCAGAGTGTGTTGTTCAGGAGGGCGGGTTCCACCGCCGAACGGACGATGCGGGCGAGGCCGCCGATCTGCTCGCTCTTGATGGGATTCCTCTTGTGCGGCATCGTGCTGGAGCCCACCTGCCGCTCTCCGAACGGCTCCTCGACCTCTGCGATCTCCGTCCTCTGGAGCGTCCTCACCTCGATTCCAATCTTGTCGAGCGTGGTGGCGACGTTGGCGAGGAACATGAAGTACTCCGCGTAGCGATCCCGCTGGATCAGCTGGTTGGACACATCGACGGCGGAGAGGCCGAGGATCTCCATCATCCTCCGCTGCACCACCATCCCCGCCCTGCCCAGCGCCGCCTGCGTTCCGACGGCCCCGGTGAGCTGCCCCACCTCGACGCGGGGACGCATCTCGCGGAGCCTTTCGATGTGCCGCCCGACCTCGCTCGCCCATATGGCAAACCGAAGCCCGTACGTGGTCGGCACCCCGATCTGCCCGTGCGTCCGAGCGGCGGCGACGAGCGTCCGCGTCTCCCGGCTCCGGGCCAGCAGGACGGAGAGAAGACTGCATAACCTCTCCTCGATCAGGGCGAGAGAAGCCTTGATCTGGAGACCCGTGGCGGTATCGAGCATATCGTTGGACGTGGCGCCGTAGTGGACCCACTGCCCGGCGTCCCCGCATACCTCGGCCACGGCCTTTACCACGGCCATCATGTCGTGGTGTATCTCGCTCTCGATCGCCTTGGCCCGCTCCAGGGAGGCCGCAGGAGAGCGCTCTTCGATTGTCCGTGCCGCCTCGGGCGGAATAAGGCCGCATTCGGCTTCCGCAAAGGCCAGCGCTACTTCAGCCTGCACGATGCAGCGGAAGCGGTTCTCCTCGGACCAGACCGCACGCATCTCCGGCGACCCGTACCGGAACTCTATCGGATGGACTGCCATGATTGGATAAGATGTTGGCGCCCGGGTATAAAAAGAAGGCCGGAGCATTCCGGAGCGGCAGGGACCGTCTAGCGGTAGGGATTGCCCCCGTCTGCCAGGGGGAGGAGCAGCCGCATTCCGGGGCGGACGCCTGCCCGACGGCACTATCGTCGGAATCCCGAGCTGCTCCAGGCTGGTGGGGACAGCCAAGGAGTTGAGGATTGATGGAGGATCTGGCGCTACCGCATCCCCGTCCGCCTTCTACGGCTGCTCCAGGCGGACCCGGTGCCTGCCGGTTATCGTCATCGTCTCGCTGGCGATCTGCAGGGATCCGGATCGCTCCACGGCCTCCAGAATGCGGCGGCTCAGGTGGTCACGGAGTACTCGTCGCTCCCGCACCGGGGTGACGTACCGCAGAGAGAACGTGATCCAGTTGTCCGTTAGCGTGACGAACAGACGAGGATCGACCACTTTTCTGGGAAAATAGTACTTCTCTCCGATTCGTTCGATCTCTCCCCGTGCATAGGCCGAGACTTCCACAGTCTCCGTCTCCAGGATTGCTGAAAATATCGAGATCGCCTGCTTCCAATCGCTCTCATAGGTGATCGGGACGGCAATCTCGTCCCAGATGAAGTTGTAGTCCTTGGTATAATTGTACACGGTGTTCGAGAGTGCATAGCCGTTCGGGATCAGCGTGATCCGTCCGGTCGGCAGGTCGCCCTCCACCCATCCCCCGAACTCCATTAATGTGGTGTTGAAGATCCCGATGTCGATGACATCGCCAAAAACCCGGTTAATCTCGATCCTGTCACCCACGGTATACAGCCTTGAGACGAGAATGAAGACGCTTCCAGCGAAGTTCCGGATGACATCCTGAAGGGCGATGGCCACTCCTGCAGCGATAATACCGTAGGATACCAGCAGGGCCTGGGTATTTTGTACCCAGATGGCCAAGACGGTTACCGTGATAAGAGAATAAAAGAGAACAGATACGCCCTTCCGGAAGGAATACCGCATCTTGGGATCTTCGATACTGAAGAGGGCAAGGTTTTCAAACAGGACCCGGATAAAGAGGTGAATGATGGAGATCCCAAGGAATGTGAGGACCAGTCTGCCGAGCCAGAAGTCTGGATAGTTCAGATAGAGGAACCAGAGGATAAATGTTATCGAGACCAACCCGATCCAGCGAAGCGCGTCTTCGGTGATGGGGCGCATGCGCTCTCACCCATGCCGTGGCCGGATTCCCTGTTCTGCTTCAGGCTTCACGTTTGGGCTCCTCGAGGTGACGGAAGAATTATTCGCCGGCTTCTCTTAGCGGTTCCTGGAGATCGCAATACATCCTATCCCCTCCATATAAATATCCCCTTGCCGAGCCGTCTCTGGGGAGGCAATACTAAAAAGCATCTTCAGAACACATGCATAAACAATGAGTGCTCTTGAGGACTGGTTCCCCTACCCCAGCTTTCGGCCGTACCAGCGTCGGATGCTGGAAGCGGTGGCAGAGACTGCCAGGAGAGGGGGCATCACCCTCATCGATGCGCCGACCGGCAGCGGCAAGTCGAGCGTCGTGTCCGCACTGCTCTCGGAGAGCCGCGGAAGACCGGTTTTTGTGGCCGTTCGTACGGTGAGCCAGCTGAATACTTTCAT
>FWPV01010997.1_pt1 | contig 14581 bp, 8 predicted proteins | sample 2228371 | NCBI WGS metagenome assembly FWPV01 (sample SAMEA103939776, study PRJEB20133) | metagenome
CATGCCGGAGAATGCTGCATCCCGCAATCTATCCGGTGAAGAACCTCCGCACCGCCTCCCGGGTGCCGGACAGCCACGGACAGCCTTTCTTCCCCGGATCCGCACCCCCGGGAGCGGGATCCCTGTCCCTCCTGCGGAAGGGAATCGCGATGATTCTCTTCTCGCCGAGTCCATCGATCGCCCCCGCGGGGGGCATCTCATCGCCGGAGAAATGGCGTTGTTACGAGGTGCTTTCCGCAGCCGCCTGCTGTCCCTGGCCGCCGGGGACTCCGTGGCATACGTCTTTGTCCGCCGGGCAGGTATTGGCGGGAGAGGTATTCGAGAGTGCGCTCGCCTTGCCGGATCACCACATCTGCCTCATCTCCCTCGTCGGGCTGGTCACGTTCTACGGTCTGGAGAAGGTGGTGCAGCCAGGGAGATCGGGAGGAACGGAGCGGGATGTGCATGCAGGCGTCTCCTGGGTGCACAGCGCATCCTTTACCTTCTGCAACACCCATAGCGGCTACCTGCCGGTGCATCGGGTGGACCCGTGACCCCTCAGCCTGGCGTTCTTCTCCGTCGCGGGCTGCACTTTTTCGTGAACGATTATGCTCTCCGATAGGCTCACCGCGATCCCTACGAGCAGACCGGGCAGTGGATCCTGGCCATCGCCCTGATGTGCGGATGGACGATCGGGACCCTGACCCGGGTCCCGGAGATCTCATCGCCGTGCTTACGGCCTTCCTGGTGGGCGGCATCATCCCGAACACGCTCAAGGAGGAGCTGCCCGAAGGGCGCGAGAGCCGGTTCATACCCTTCCTCCCGGGAGCGCTGATCTACGCCGTTTTGCTACTGGTCGTATAGGCCGCATGCAGGATCCGGACATAGAGCGTTCGAAGGCGAAGATACCCCGGTGCCCCCGCACGGTTCGTCCCGGGGCAACCATCGCCGCTGCTCACCTCCATCGAGCGGACAGGCCGAGGGGACAGATTTTTATGGTGTCGCCGCACGGAAGAACCCATCATAGGAGAGTGCGACGGTTGGGAGCGAGGACGGCGGGCATCGGCTACCATGCATCCCATGAGCAGTTCCCTCCCGGGCGGCTGCTCGATCTGACCCGCGCGGCAGAGTCGGCCGGGTTCGAAACCGCCATGGCATCCGATCACTTCAAGCCCTGGAGCGAGAGCCAGGGGGAGAGCGGCTTTGTTTGGTCGTGGCTCGGAGCCGCGCTGCAGGCCACACGGTTCCCCCTGGGCGTTGTGACCGTTCCGGGGTACCGCTACCACCCGGCGATACTTGCCCAGGCGGGGGCCACCCTGGCCGAGATGTTCCCCGGGCGGTTCTGGATGGCGGTCGGGAGCGGCGAGCAGCTGAACGAGAGCATCACGGGCGAGCGGTGGCCGACCGGAACGGAGCGTGATGAACGGCTCCTCCGCTGCGTGCAGGTGATGCGGGCCCTCTGGGCCGGAGAGACGGTGACATCAAAGGGATTGGTTCGTGTGGAAAGTGCGCGGCTCTACACCCTCCCCCGCCAGCCGCCGCTTCTCCTGGCAGCGGCGACCTCCAGAAAGACGGCGGAATGGGCAGGCGGCTGGGCGGACGGTCTGATCACTGTTGGCGGACCGAACTCGGATATCGAGGGGACGATCGAGGCATTCCGCGAGGGAGGAGGCGAAGGCAGCCCCGTCTACCTGAAAGCGGACATCTCGTATGCGCGGACCGAGCAGGAGGCGCTGGAGGGCGCCTGGGACCAGTGGCGCTACCTCGTGCACGGCGGGAACACCATCGTCAACACCCGGAGCCCGGCGCTGTTCGAGGCCTTCTCCCGGCATGTGCGGCCCGGAGATATGCCCAATCACCTGTGGATCTCGTCGTCTCTGGAAAGATACACCGAATGGCTGCGGGAATGCCTCGCGCTCGGCATCGACCGGATCATCCTCCACAACGTGAACCGCGAACAGGGAGCCTTCATCGAGGACTTCGGCCGCGAGGTGATCCCGGCTCTGCACGCGTGAGGTACCGTCATGGTCCGTGCACGGGACTACAAGCCGATCTCGGCATACGGGGCGATCGGGAACATGCGCACTGCTGCCCTCATCGGGCGGGACGGCTCCATCGACTGGTGCTGCCTCCCCCGCTTCGACAGCCCGAGCGTCTTTGCCGCGCTCCTGGATGCGCAACGGGGCGGACGGTTCCGCGTCTCGGCGGAGGCAGCCGGCATGGGCGAGCAGCAGTACGTCGATGGGACGAACGTGCTGAAAACGAGGTTCAGCGGCCCGGAAGGAGTTCTGGCGGTGACCGACCTGATGCCGCTCGCCGGCGATCTGCGTCAGCCCGGCACGTCCAGCACCCGCCCGGAGATCCACCGCATCCTGGAGTGCGAGGACGGTGAGGTGCTCGTGGACGTGGAGTGGTCCCCTCGGTTCGACTACGGCCGCATTCTCCCCCGCATCCGAACGGCAGGGAGAGGCTGGTTCGCCTCCGGGGGCAACCAGGGATTATCGCTCTCGCCGCTGGAGGAGGGCAGGCTCCGGGACGAAGGCCGCGGTTATATCCTGCGTGCGCGGTTTCGGATGGAGAGTGGGGATAGACGCGCTCTCGTTGTCCGCTGGAACACGGAGGAGACCGAATACACCCTCCGGGAGGCGGACGAGACCCTGCAGCAGACCGCCGCGGCCTGGCGGGCATGGGCATTCACGACGAGCGATGCGGCTGGCTGGGCCGGGAGCTATCATCCCCTCCTCCTCCGCTCCAAACTGGTACTCAAACTGCTCGATCACGCAGAATCGGGTGCCATCGTGGCCGCGCCGACAACCTCCCTGCCGGAGGCGATCGGGGGACGGAAGAACTGGGACTACCGCTACGCCTGGATCCGGGACGCCTCGCTGACGGCACAGGCCCTCATCCCGCTCGGGCACGGGGAGGAGGCGGTGTCGTTCCTGGCCTGGATGGAGGAGGTCGAAAGGCTGCACGCGGATGCGGCGCTCTTTCCCCAGCCGCTGTATGCCGTCGACGGGCAGGAGGCTCCGGAACAGGTCGAGCTGCCCCACCTCGAGGGCTACCGCGGTTCGAGGCCGGTGCGCATCGGCGGGGTATCCCGGGGTCAGCTTCAGCTGGATGTCTTCTTCTACCTCCTGGATGCCGCCCTCGCACTCTCCCGAATGGGCCGCCCGCACGGTCCGGACACCATGGGTTTCCTCCAGAGGATGGCGAACCGCATCGGCGACCTCTGGAGAGAGCCGGACCATGGGATCTGGGAGTGCAGGGGCAGGCCACGCCACTTCGTGCACTCCAAGGTCATGGCATGGGCGGGCCTCGACAGGGCAATTGCCCTTTTCGAACTGACCGGGGCGGAGGGAGACGCGGATCGGTGGAGGCGGGAGCGGGAGAACGTGCGGAGGGATGTCCTGGCGAACGGCTACGACGAGGAACTGGGATCATTCGTCCTCTACTACGGATCGAAGGGCCTCGACGCCGCCAACCTCCGCATTCCCATCCTCGGGTTTCTCCCTGCAAAGGACTGCCGGGTGCAGGGGACGATCGGGAGGACCCTGGAGAGGCTCACCCGGAACGGGTTCGTACATCGCTACTGCACCGATGCGGGTCTTCCGAAGGGGAATGGCAGCATGCACGAAGGTGCATTCGTCCTCTGCACCTTCTGGCTGGCGGATGCGCTCTTGCTCTCGGGGCGGCTTCGGGAGGCCCGGGGCATACTGGAGAACGTCGCCCGATCGGCAAACCACGTCGGCCTCTTCGGCGAGATGGTAGACCCGGCCGATCGAAGCATCCTTGGCAACTTTCCCCAGGGATTCAGCCATCTCGGTCTGATCACCTGTCTCCTGTATCTTGCCTGCGCCGAGGGGAGGGAGATTCAGGGGTTTGCTCCGGCGCACCGGCTGCGTCGGGAGCAGCCAGGAGTGGCAGCAACCCGTCGGGTGCCGGAGGGCAATCCGTCCGATCAGCCTCCATCCGCACGGAAGAGCCGGCGGAACGGGCGTGCCTGAAGGGTCGCGCATTCGCGCGGCAGCCGCGGAATACCGTGCATACCTGCGGCGAATCCCAAAATGGCGGAGCTGCCGGTCCCGCCCTCACCCCCACTCCCCAAGGCTTGAGGTGCCGGCTCGGGGCGATCGCCGGCACATCCGGATCGCACGGGAGAGAAACATTATTATGCGTTCTCTCTATGGAGTCCTGCCGTAGCGTTTGAATGCACGGAGGAGGACAGGATGGACAGGCTTGAAATTGGCTATCACGCCTCTCACGAGCAGTTTTCTCCAAGTTCCCTGCTGGAGCTGGTGCAGCTGGCAGAGGCTGCCGGTTTCCAGGCGGTAACCTCGTCCGACCACTTCTACCCCTGGAGCGAGAGCCAGGGGCAGAGCGGGTATGCCTGGTCCTGGCTCGGGGCGGCGATGCAGGCGACGGCGATCCCCTTCGGGGTGGTGACGGCGCCGGGATACCGCTACCACCCGGCCATCGTGGCGCAGGGAGCTGCAACGCTCGCGGAGATGTTCCCCGATCGGTTCTGGCTCGCCCTCGGGAGCGGCCAGCTGATGAACGAGGGGATCACCGGCACCCGATGGCCTCCCAAAGCGGAGAGGAACGAGCGGCTGCTGGAGTGTGCGGAGATCATCCGCAGGCTGTGGGCCGGAGAGACGGTCACGCACCACGGCCTTGTCAGCGTCGAGTTGGCACGGCTCTATACCCGACCGGAGACGCCGCCGCTGCTGTTCGGCGCGGCGATCACCCCGCAGACGGCGGAGTGGGTGGGGGGCTGGGCGGACGGGCTGATCACCACCAGTCGTCCTCCGGAGGATCTGAAAGAGGTGGTAGACGCGTTCCGCCGGGGCGGCGGCGGCGGGAAGCCGATGTACCTGAAGGTGGACGTCTCCTATGCAGCGGACGAGGCGGATGCCCTCCGCGGGGCATGGGAGCAGTGGCGTTACAACGCCTTCCCGAGCTCGGTGAACACCGGCATCCGCCTGCCGGAGATGTTCGATGCGGCGTCCCGGTTCGTCCGACCGGAGGACATGCGCGAGAGCGTGCGCATCTCTTCGGATCCGGAGCAGCACATCGCGTGGCTGCGGGAAGATGCGAGGCTCGGGTTCGAGCGGCTCTTCATCCACAACGTGAACACCGGGCAGAGGGAGTTCGTCGAGTTCTACGGCTCGGAAGTCCTTCCCGCCCTGATCGGCAAGGAGGCTTCGCATGCCGCCGCAGTATCAACCGATCGCTGATTATGCCGCTATCGGGAACCTCCGCACCGTCGCGCTGGTGAGCCGGTACGGTTCGATCGACTGGTGCTGTTTCCCCCACCTGGACCGCCCCAGCGTATTCGCGGCCATCCTCGACGCCAAGCGCGGCGGTCGGTTTCGAATCGGAGCCGCCGGAGCCGATAGGGGGGAGCAGCGCTATCTCGGCGACACGAATGTGCTGGAGACCCGCATTCAGACGGGTACAGGTCTGCTCACGCTGACCGACTTCATGCCGCTCCGGGGGCGCATCCACGGTACCGGGAACTCTCACGGGGGCGAACGCTCCATCGCCCCCTCGGAGATCCACCGCATCCTCGAGTGTTCCCAAGGAGCGGTCACGGTGGAGGTCGAGTGGTCCCCGCGGTTCGATTACGCCCGGGCCCCGACACGGATCGAGCCTGCCGGGGAGGGATGGGTGGCGGCGAGCGATGCGGGGATCCTGGCCCTCGGGGGAGCTGTTGATGCGGTTGTCTCGGACGGGGAATTCGGGCCTGTCCTTCAGGCGCGGTTCCCGATGCACGACGGCGAGAGGCGGGTGCTGGTCACGCGCTGGGGCACGCGGGACGTTTCGTTCGACCCGGTATCGTCCGTGGATCTGCTGCAGCGGACCGCCGCGGCCTGGAAGAACTGGGCGCACCAGGAAGGTGCGCTGCACTCGGAGGCATGGGCCGGCGGCTGGCTCCCGATGCTCATCCGCTCGGAGCTCGCCCTCAAGCTCCTGACGCACGCCGAGAGCGGGGCCATCGCCGCCGCCCCGACCACGTCTCTGCCGGAAGGCATCGGCGGGGTGCGGAACTGGGATTACCGCTACGCCTGGATCCGGGACGCCTCGCTGACGGCGCAGGCGTTCATCGCCCTCGGTCACCGCGAAGAGGCGATCGAGTTCTTGAACTGGATCGTGCGGGTCTCCGAGCAGCACTTCGAGCAGGGGGAGGCGCTGCAGATCATGTACGGCGTCCACGGGGAGGCTGATCTGGACGAGCTGGAGCTGGATCACCTTGACGGCTACCGGGGTTCCAGGCCGGTGCGGATCGGGAATGGGGCGGCAAAACAGAATCAGCACGAGGTGTACGGGGAACTGCTCGTTACGGGCTATGAACTCCTCCGGCGGGGGGAGACGCTAAATCCTGAGATCCTGACCTTCCTCGGCTGGATCGCCGACCACGTGTGCGCCGTCTGGAAAGAGCCGGACCATGGGATCTGGGAGGTCCGCGGCGAACCGCGCCACTACGTCTATTCCAAGCTGATGAGCTGGGTCGCCCTCGACTACGCCGTGCATCTCGCCGAACGATTCGGGCTGCAGGGGGATGTCGGGCGGTGGAGGCGGAACCGGGATGCGATCCGTGACGACATCCTCGAGAAGGGCTACGATCCCGACCTGCGGTCGTTTGTCATGGCCTACGGTTCAAAAGAACTCGACGCTGCCAACCTGCGGATGCCGATGTTCGAGTTCCTCCCCTTCGAAGACGAACGCGTGCGGGGGACGGTCGATGCGACGATGGAGCACCTGATGGAGAACGGGCTGTTGTACCGCCATAACGCAGAGGACGATCTCCCGGGAGAGGAGGGGACGTTCGCGCTCTGCACCCTGTGGCTCGTGGATGTGCTGGCGCTCTCCGGGAGGCATGCAGAGGCGCTGGAGATCTACGAGAACATGCTCGGGCATGCGAATCACGCGGGGCTCTTTGCAGAACAGATCGATGCAAAAACAGGCGAGTTCCTCGGCAACTTCCCCCAGGCCTTCACGCACATCGGCATCATCAACAGCGCCCTCTACCTCGCCTATGCCGGGGGGAGGGATGTTCCAGAGCACGCCCCCATCGGCACTCCCGATCACCGAAGAACGCTGGGCCGCGCCCATGCGGCTTACCATCAGGCTGCAGTAGAGACTTCGGCCGACGGGAGACAGAGGTAGAATGCCTGGAGCACCAGGGCCTCCAGGGGAGAGAGAGATCGCGGCACCCCCTCCACGGGGGTGGGAATCATCTGGATGATCTTTGCCATCGCGACGGGAGAACTCCTGTTCACGCCGAGGATCGCCTCGCTCTATGGTTACACAGTGCTCTGGACCCTGATCCTGGCGATCTTCCTCAAGGCGCTTCTGGCCCGCGAGATCGGGAGATATGCGGTGGTCACGGGAGGTTCTCTCCTCCAGGGCATCCGGAAGCTGCCGGGACCTGTCAACTGGGGAGTATGGCTGATCGTCCTGCCGCAGCTCTTCGTCGCCGTCACCACGATCGTCGGCATGGCCGGTGCGGCGAGTTCGGCGATCATCCTCGCGGTGCCCGGCGGCTTCACCTTCTGGGCGATCGTGTCCCTGCTGATCTCCATCGCCCTGGTATTCTTCGGGAGGTACCGGGGCGTGGAGCGGGCCTCCATCGGGATGGCGCTCGTCATCATCGTGGCTCTGGTTATCACCGCCGTGGTTGTATTCCCGGGGGCGGCCCCCCTGGCAGCGGGGCTGGTGCCGGCGCTTCCCCCGGATGTCGACTTCACCGAGGTCCTCCCCTGGATCGGGTTCATGATGTCCGGCGCCGCCGGCCTGATCTGGTACTCCTACTGGCTCACGGCCCGGGGATACGGTGCTGCGCATTACACCATCGGCAGCCGGAGAGGGACCCTGGAAGAGCCCGAGGAGGCGGTGCCGGTCATCGAGGAGGGCGAGAGCGTCGACATCTCCGCTCTTCCCCGCGAACAGCAGCAGCGCCTCAGGGGGTGGATCCGGATCATGACCGTCTCGACCACCATCGCGTCATCGATTGTCCTCGTTCTCCTCATCTCCCTGCTGATCCTGGGAGCCGAGCTGCTCCGTCCGCAGGGTCTCCTTCCCCAGGGGCCGGAGGTGACGGCGGTTCTCTCGGTGCTCCTCGGGGATGTCTGGGGACCGGCAGGAGCGTGGCTGATGATCCTCGCCGCATTCTTCGCGTTCTGGAGCACGCTCGTTGCAAACCTGGACGGCTGGACGCGGATGCTCGGGCAGGGATCGATCTTCATCGCCCGCCAGTACCGGGCGGCGGGAAGATGGGTCTCGATGGGATTCTACCGCTGCGTTTACCTGTTCGGTCTCATGGGGGCGATTCCCATCGTCCTGATCTTCTTCATACCGGAGCCGGTGACGTTCCTGATCATGGCCGGCATCGTCGAAGCCATCCACATACCCGTGGTCGCGTTCGCGACTCTATACCTCAACTGGAGCACCCTCCCCGAGGAGTTCCGGCCCTCAGCGCCGGTCGCACTCCTCACTCTCGTCGTGGGGATCTTCTTCTCGGGCTTTGCCCTGTACTACTTCTCTGTCGAGTCGGCGGCACTGCTGTAACGGGCAGGCCCGACGGTGGCGGGGTCGCCGCTGGTTCGAGCGGATCGTCTGCCGCCCGTCTCCGGGAAACGCCGCATCGGTAAGCGGGCGCCAGAATACCAGGAGCCTTACGGAATGGTTATTTATACGAACAGACCCAGGTGCTGGAGAGAGATGGCCCGGGAGAGATGGTCGAGCGGAATCGGATTCATCCTCGCCAGCATCGGCTCTGCCGTGGGGATAGGGAACATCTGGAGGTTCCCCTACATCGTGGGGACGAACGGCGGCGGGGCGTTCCTGGTCCCCTACCTGATCTCCGTCTTCCTCTTCGGCCTGCCCCTCATGCTGCTCGAGTTCGCCGTCGGGCGAAACCTGCAGACCTCGGTCGGCCCGGCCTTCCGGGCCATCGGAAGGAGGTTCTTCCCCGCGGGCATCGCCATCATCGCCATCCTCGGCCTGATCCTGAGTTACTACCTGGTGATCACCAGCTGGGTCCTTGCCTACGCGCTCTTCTTTCTGATCCAGCGGCCGGTGGACTTCGGTGACTTCACCGCCTCCTACTACCCCCTCGTCTTCTTCCTAGCTTCCGCCCTTGTCGTGTTTGCCACGGTGCGGTCCGGGGTCCAGGAGGGGATCGAGCGGATCTCGCGGTTCATCATCCCGCTCCTCTTCCTGCTCCTCCTGCTCCTCGTCGCCTTCTCCCTCGCCCAGCCGGGCGCTCCCGCAGGCATATCGTTCTACCTCACGCCGGATCTCGCATACCTCTCCGATCCGCTCGTCTGGGCGGCCGCCTTCGGGCAGGCGTTCTTCTCCCTCTCCGTGGGGATGGGCATCCTGCTCACCTACGGGAGCTACCTGGAGCGGGAGAACCTGTTCCGGAGTGCAACGATCATCGTTGTCGCCGATATCCTGATCGCGATCCTGGCGGGGCTCATGATCTTTCCCCTGGTCTTCACCTACAACCTGGATCCGGCCGCCGGGGTGAACCTGGCGTTCGTCACCCTGCCCGCGGTCTTCGGGGAGATCCAGTTCGGAGCGCTTCTCGGGGCGCTCTTCTTCTTGATGCTCTTCCTTGCTGCACTCACTTCCGCGGTCTCCATGCTCGAGGTTCCGGTGGCAACTGTCATCGACTCGTACGGGATGCCCCGAAAGAAGGCGACCCTTCTTGTCTGCGCCATCATCCTCCTGCTCGGGCTCCCGTCCGCCCTCAGTTACACGGCCCTGCGGCTGGAACTCTTCGGGGTTCCCTTCCTGGACATCTCCGACTACGCCTTCGGGACGCTCGGGCTCATCGTCGCAGGGCTGATCGTGAGCATCGTCGCGGGCTGGTTCTTCGAGCCGGCGCGGCTTTTCGAGGAGCTGGGGGGGAGCGCGAGCCTGCAGCGGGTTTACCTGATCCTGGTCCGCTACTGCATTCCGTCCGTTCTGCTCGTCACCCTGATCGCCAGGCTCTCCGGGATCACTGCGTAATTGCGCGAAGGATAATGGCCGTTGAATCGCTCCATGCGGCCAGCGCTGTTGAAGGATTGGCAAAAAGGAGAGATGGGAGAAGCCCGCCTATATCCGCGGAGATGGGGAAATACAATCATCGGATGCTGGATTCCCCAAAGGATCATCATAAGCGGTTCGAGCCGGGTTGAAGTGTAGAGGCCAGCCATTCCCTCTTCAAAAAATGGTTCTATCGCACTTGTGGAGGGAGGGGGGCCAGAGGGGGAGGGGGCGCGCCCCCTCCCCATCCCCCGCTGGTACGATACCCGGGATGGTCTGTCCGATACCCCTTCCTGCGATGGCCTTGATGGCATGGAGCCGCAGGTTCAGTGTGCCAGGAGGGTTGAGCGGGCCTCAGGCCCCGTTCCACGGGCGGCGTACGAACTCGCCTGCGTCTTGAGGGCCTGCCATATCGTGGCGTAGTATGCCAGACCAGCCTTCCGGAGAGGCTCTATCCATGGTATGCCATGCACCCCATCGGGGGAGAGGGTGCGATGCGCGGGACGAGAGGCGAAGTCGAACCGTCACCCCACGATATGAGGCATCTTTGAGAGAAGACGCCGGACGGCCCTTCTGCCGAACTGGCTCCCCACCAATGTAGCCCGTGCCATCCAGAGCCGATGCCAGGATCGCCCGGCGGCCCTCTTCAGCCAGGTCTTCTCGCATCCCTGTCCACACAGTACTCCACCCACTTGATCAGCTCCACGAGCGCAAAGGCGATGACGGAGAGGAGGGCGACATACGCCCACTGCGACGGGGCCAGGGGCACGGCGTTGAACCAGCCGGGAACCAGGTAGATGGCGATCAGCTGCAGGACGAGCCCGATCAACACCCCGAGGAAGATGAGAGGGTTGATCGTCAGGCTGCGGCGCACGTTCATGAAGAAGGGTTCGCGCTCCTTCTGCGCCTGGATGCCGTTGAACCACTGGAATCCCACGAATGCGGTGAAGAGGATCGCGACAGCGTTCTCGTAGGGAAACTGCCGGAGCAGGTGTTCGAAGAGCAGGAAGCTGGCGATGCCCATCACCAGCCCGAAGAGCAGGATCCTCGTTATTTGGCTGCGATCGAAGAACTGCCGCTGGGGAGGCGTCGGGGGGCGGTTCATCATGTCCCCTTCCTCTTTTATGAACGGGAAGAACTTGTCCTGGACGCCGTCCGTCACCAGATTGATCCAGAGGATCTGGATGGGGAACAGGGGGAGCGGGAGCCCGGCAAAGATGGTCGTGCTGATGAGCGCCACTTCGGTGATCGAGGTGGAGAGGAGATAGTAGATCACCTTCCGCACGTTATGGACGATCACCCGCCCGTTCCGGATCGCATCGACGATCACCCGCAGGTTGTTGTCCACGATCACCATCTTGGCGACGCTTTTTGCCGCCTCGGTCCCGGAGCCCATCGCGATCCCGAGGTCGGCAGCCTTCAGCGCCGGGACATCGTTCACCCCGTCGCCGCTCACCGCGACGATCTCGCCCCGGTCCTGGAGAACCCGCACCACCCTGTACTTATGCTCGGGAAGCACCCGTGCAAGCACCGTTGATGTCTTGAGAGCGGCGAAGAGTTCGCCGTCGCTCAGGGACTCGATCTCTCTGCCGGTCAGCACTGTCTCCCCCTCCTTCCAGATCCCGACCGCGGCGGCGATCGCCCGGGCTGTCAGCGGATAGTCGCCGGTGATCATCGTCACGTGGATGCCCGCCTTTCGAGCGGTGAGGACCGCCTCGCGCACCCCCTCCTTGGGGGGATCCAGGAACCCGACGAGGCCTACGATATCGTAGCGCCACATATCGGGATCCTCGCCGTGCCAGTCCCCCGCACCGAAGGCCAGCACCCGCAGTCCCGCCCCGGCCATCGCCCTGAGCCGCTCCTCCAGTTCGGGAAGCCGTTCAGGGTTCTCCGCGCGTTTTGCCAGCTCCTCGAACGCCCCCTTGATGAAGAACCGCCGTGTGCCGCCCACATCGTTTGCCGCTGCCATCAGCTTCATCGACGTATCGAACGGGAAGACCCAGGTGCGGGGGTAGCGCTTCCGCAGCGCAGCATAGTCTGCGGCCCAGCGGGAGAGGGCGACATCGATGGGGTCGCCCATGCCCTCGCGGGCGTCGTTGCAGAGCGCCGCCGCCAGGACGAGGTCGTCGGGATTGAGGGCATAAACGTCCTGCACGGCCAGCCGCCCCTCGGTGATCGTGCCGGTCTTGTCGGAGGCGATCACCGTGGCGCTCCCGAGCGTCTCCACGGACGGGAGATGCCGGGTCAGGGTCTGCTTGCGGCTGAGGGCGACCGCCCCGATCACCATCACCAGGGTGACCACGAGGGGCAGCCCCGCCGGCACGGCGGAGACCATCTGGGCGACCAGGAGGTAGGCGATGCCGATCGCCTCCCTTCCCTGCAGGAACCCTATCGTCCCGACCAGGGCGAGAAGGATGATCAGGAGCACGGCATACCGTACGGAGAAGTGACGAATCGCCCGCGTAAAGGGGCTATCCGGGGACGACTCCTGCGCCTTCTCCGCAATGGTGGCAAGGTAGGTGCGGTGACCGGTGAAGACTACAAATCCGCTTCCCGATCCCCGCACGACGGTCGTGCCTGCCAGCACGCTGTTGACCATCTCGTACGGCTGCGCCTCGGGGCCCAGGAGGATGCGGCTGTCCTTGGTGACCGGGATCGACTCGCCGGTGAGCGTCGCCTCATCGACCATCAGCCCGGCGCTCTCGAAGAGACGGATGTCCGCGGTGACGAGATCCCCTTCTGCGAGGTGGATGACATCCCCCGGGACGAGCTCCGAGGACGGCACCTGGATACGTTGCCCATCCCGCACGACGGTGACTTTGCTCTCGGTGAGTTTCTTCAGGGCCCGGATGGATGTCTCGGCACGGAGTTCCTGCCAGTATCCAATGAATCCGTTGACCAGGATGATCGCGACGATGAGTCCGAAGTCCTTGATATCCGCGGCGAACAGGGAGATGGCGGCGGCACCGATGAGAATGTAGACGAGAAAATTCCGGAACTGCTGGAGAAAGATCCGGAAGCGGTTGATCTCCTCTTCCTCGAGGACATTTCGGCCGAACCTCTCGAGCCTGGCACGGGCTTCCTCTGCAGAAATCCCCTGAAGGGTTGTATCGAGCCGTTTGAGTACCTCATCGGTGTCCATTGCATGGTATATCTCTCGCTCAGCCATCGCCGTACAGAATAAACACCCGTGCTCCTATTTATGCGTACCCCGTGCGGGAAATGCCGGTACAGTTAGCCCATCTTTACACAAGGCTGCACCAGAGGGGGGGGGTGAGGGCGGGAATCCGATCGTGTGCGGGAGCGTGGGGAACGGCAGAGGCCCTCGATATCCCAATATGCCAGTTCCGATCGCCTGCACCGGCACCGTGCCAGCGACAGATGCACCAGGACGAGTGAAAAGGCAGGGGGAACCCATGCACCAGATGGATAGCAAGAACGAGCAATGTTTGCCGCGGCTCATCTCCTGGAACCTGACGCACCGCTGCAACCTCCCTTGCGCCCACTGTTACCCGGATGCCGGTGCAACCGGGGATGACGAACTTTCCACGGAGATGGCGAAGCGGCTGATCGGTCGGATCGCCGCCTTCAGCTTCCCGATCCCGGTACTGAGCGGCGCTCCCACCGGCTCGGACCGAATCTGCCATGGCTCTCCTGCAGGCATTTCGGGATCCGTTTTCATGATGCTTCGCGACAAACCAGGCTGGTGGCGGCATCGGCGTCCTACAGCTTCAGGCCCCTGCGCCCCACCCGGGAGGATCCGCAGCGTTTCTGTCTTGGCAAGACGAAGCGTCCCAGCCGCTATGACGGCCGTCAACCCGAGGGGGAATGTCTCTGAATTTCCTGGATGAAAGAAATCCCGTATACCGGGCAGCGGGTCGAAGCCGCAGTCGCTTACCGGCCTGAGGCGCCGATAGGCAGGGGGTATACAAGAGTATCCTCAAAGAGGTGTGCACCGAACCCGATTGCCGGCAGGATGGACCCTCCGCACGGGGCACCCCCAACCGCGAGAGCGGGCACATCGCGAGAATGCCAGATCCAATGAGTGCCGCACAATCATGCAACGCCCCTGGAAGAGAGGGGAGAACTGCGATACAGCTCCCCCCCGAAGCCAGAGAACTCCCAGATCGACGACGTCTGCCGATGCCCACAGGTCAGGAGCAAGCGCACTCGCGACGATGATCCATGCATGATCGCGGCCGACCAGATGCAGAGGGACCATGTCCGCAACGATGGCAATCGCCGGCGAGACGAGGATGCGCTCAAGAAACATGCGTGTTATCAGGATAGGCTATGCAAAACGATAACTCGAATGGGCGCTGTCGAGTCATTCGAGAAGGCGCAGAGAGACACCCTTCTGGATGTCAGGATTCTCGAGGGGCAATCTCTCCTGAAGGGTCAGGGCGGTGCTTTCACCCCTTGCGATAGGGCGTGTAAGGCATCTGGAGAATCAGCCCGGAATTCTCTCCAAGCCTGAGTAGCACAAGGAATATCCTCAGCATTGGGGTATATCCCGCTGCAAGGGCGGGCGTACTTGGCAGGAGGACGCTGGATCTCCAAGATCGAT
>FWPV01010999.1_pt1 | contig 14577 bp, 15 predicted proteins | sample 2228371 | NCBI WGS metagenome assembly FWPV01 (sample SAMEA103939776, study PRJEB20133) | metagenome
CGCGCCGGAAAGGCACGGCCATGTGGCGGCGTCTCATTCTGGCGAGTGTCTGCGTCGTTACCATCGTCCCCATCCTTGCAACTCCCACGGGGGCGAAGGCACAGTCGGGCGGGGCGGCCCCGCGAGGCCGCCCCGCCCTCGCCATTCGATCATGCGCGCCTCTCGCGAACGCCTTCTGGCCGTGCTCCTCATCCTGCCCTCGGCCCTCGCCGTGGCCGTGTTCGTCTATGGCTTCATCGGCTGGACCGTGCGCGCGGCGGTCTCCAAGTGGCAGGGCCTGATCCCGGACTACACCTTCGTCGGCCTGGCCAACTTCGAGTTCCTCTTCCGCAACGCGCGCTTCCAGATCGACATCCGCAACACGGCCATCTTCACGGCGCTGTTCCTGGCCGCCTCGCTCAGCCTGGGCCTGCTGCTGGCCATCCTGCTCGACCAGCGGCCGAAGGGCGAAGGGATCTTCCGCAGCATCTACCTCTTCCCGATGGCCATCTCGTTCATCGTCACGGGGGTCGTCTGGCGCTGGCTGCTCAACCCGGCCACCTCTCCGGACCGACTGAGCGGGATCAACCTCCTCTTCCACCAGGCGGGGCTCGATTCCCTGGTCAACCAGTGGTACACGCATCCGAAGCTGGGCATCGCCGCCATCGTCCTCCCGGCGGTGTGGCAGATGTCGGGCTTCACCATGGCCCTGTACCTGGCTGGGCTGCGCGGCATCCCGGAAGAGCTGCGCGAGGCCGCCCGCGTCGATGGCGCGAGCGAGTTCCAGATCTATCGTCACATCGTGCTGCCGCTCCTGCGCAGCGTCACCCTGAGCGCGGTCATCGTCCTGGGGCACATCTCGCTCAAGATCTTCGACCTGGTCATGGCCATCACGCAGGAGGGAGGCGAGGGCTACTCGGCCGACGTGCCGGCGCTGAACATGTGGTACACGGCCTTCCGCGCCCTGCGCTTCGGCCGCGGCGCCGCCATCGCCGTGATCATGCTGGCCACGGTGGCCGTCCTCGTCATCCCGTATCTGACGTACACCATGCGCACGGAGGTGGAGCAGTGAAGGTGAGGGGAACGCGCCTCCTGCTCTACGCCGCGCTCATCGTGGCCGCCCTGTTCTACCTGCTGCCGGTGTACGCGCTCCTGGTGACCGGCTTTAAGAGCTTCCAGGAAGTCAACCTGGCGACGATGTGGAATCTGCCGTCGGGGCTCCACGTCGACAACTTCCGCCTGGCCCTGGCCAAGCTCGACCCCCACCTGCTGAACAGCCTGGCGCTGGCGACGACGGCGGGCGTGCTGTCGTCGCTGCTCGGGTCCCTGAACGGCTACGTGCTGTCGAAGTGGAAGTTCCGCGGCGCCGACTGGCTCTTCGCCGCCCTGCTCTTCGGGATGTTCATTCCCTACCAGAGCATCCTCATCCCCCTGGTTCGCTTCATGCAGAGCCTGCGTCTGTACGGGACGCTGTGGGGCTTGGTGCTGACGCACATCGTCTACGGCATCCCGATGACCACGCTCATCTTCCGCAACTACTACGCCTCGATCCCCGGCGAAATGGTCGAGGCGGCCCGGATGGACGGCGCCGGCCTGCTCGGCATCTACCGCCACGTGATGCTGCCCCTGGCCATCCCCGGCTTCGTCGTGGCGCTGATCTGGCAGTTCACCTCGATCTGGAACGAATTCCTCTTCGCCGTCACCCTCACCCGGCCGCAGTTCTGGCCAGTGACCGTGGCCCTGCAGAATCTCGCCGGCAGTCAGGTCGTCGAATGGAACGTGCAGATGGCGGGGGCGCTGGTCGCTGCTCTGCCCACCCTGGCCGTCTACATCGTGCTCGGCCGCTTCTTCCTGCGCGGGCTGATGGCCGGAGCCCTCAAGGGCTGATCGGCTCCCAGCCGCTGGCGCGGAACAGGGCAGAGAGCAGCGCCGCTCGCTCGTCGGGCGTCATCGGGCGCGGCTGGGCGTAGTTCTCGACCAGGGCCGTGAGCACCTCCGTCCCGATGAGGCGGCCCTCGTAGAAGACGTGGCGGTCGATCAGCACCTGGCGCGGGGCCAGGTCCTGCGACTGGTAGAAGAACAGGTTGCCGAGGCCGTAGTGGATGAACGCGCCGCCGAAGAACTCGAAGCCCATCGGGTTGTGCGCCTGACTTCCGCTGACGATCACCGCCCCCGCCTCGGCAGCCGAGCGAAACCCCGCCGCTTGCCTCCTGTCGGGCATGACCGTCCCCAGCTCCCACCACTGGAAGGTGACGATCGGCAGGTAGCCGTCGGCGCGCAGGCCGGCGATCTGGCTGGAGAGCCCTTCGAAATCGCAGGGTGCAGCGCCGGGCCGCGCCTCGTCGGCCCAGGCGGTGGCAGGGCCTGCGGGGTTGCAGCCGAGGAAGGCGAGCCGATTGCCGTTGTGCTCGATCAGGGCGGGCTGACGGGCGTGCTCAAGGTCCTCGCCTCCGCCGAACGTCAACCAGCCGCGCTCGCGGTACAGCCCAAGGGAATAGAGGAACGCTTCGCTGCCCCAGTCGAGCACGTGGTTGCCCGTCAGTTCAACGATGTCGACGCCGATATCCTCCAGCAGTGCGAGGTGTCCCGGCAGGCTGCAGAAGCGCAGGCCGCGCGCGTTCAAGGTCGGCGCCGGGCACTGCGGCCAGAACGACACCTCATTGCTGACGTGCGTCAGGTCCGCCTGGCGCAGCCAATCGCCGATGAGGGCGGAGGGATAGGTCGCCCCCTGGGCCTCCATCACGGCCGCCGTGGCGCGCGTCAGCGCCGTCACGCCGGTCATGGCCAGGACCGTCAGGTGCGCCGGATCGCGGTTGACGGAGGGCAGCCCGGCCAGGAGCGACTTCAGCGCAGCGACCGCCCACGCCTCGCCGCTCAGGCCGAACTCGATCTTCAGAGGGTAGCCGTCGTCATCGAAGGCGCGGCGCAGGGGCGAAGCGCCGTCCACGGCAAGCACTTTCCAGCGCGGGTCCAGAGCCTCGAAAGGGACGAGGGCGAGGCGGGCGGACTGTGCCCAGGCGCGGTCGAGCAGCTCATCTGCAGGGATGGGTGTCGGCGCAACCTGTGGCGGGCCGAACAGCGCCTCCATGGCCGCCGCGGTGTCGGGCGCGGCCCACAGCGATCCCTGCCTCCAGGCGTCGAGCACCTCAGCCAAGGCGACGTCGTCCCGCAGCGTCGGGAACGGAGCCACCACCGCGTACGTCCAACGGGCAAGGCCTTCGCGCCCGCCAGGTTCCAGCCGGATGTCGGCGTCCTCGGCCTTAGCGACCAGGACCACTTGCCGCGCCGGGTGCGCCAACCGTGCCGCGACCGCGTCCCTCAGCAGGTCGGGCACAGCCGGGGAGATCCACAGGCGCACGGTGGTCGGCGTGGCGGTAGCGGGCTGGAACGCGGTGGGGGTTGGGGTGGAGTCGGCGGGCGCCGGCGCGGCGGTGAGGCTGGCCCGGTCCGGCAGACACCCTTGCAGGAGAAGGGTGAGCACGAGGGCGAGGACGCGAGAGGAGTGGCGCTGCATTGCCCTGGCGTGTGGCTGCGGAGATGACATTATACCGGTCGACGTCGGGGAAGGCTCAGTCCGCGGCGAGGGCGAGGAAGACGTCCTCCAGGGAGGGTTCGGCCGGCTCGACGGAGACACTCTTAAGCCCTGCCTGCTCGAGGGCGGCGCGCAGGTCTTCCGCCGGCAGATGCGCCTCGCTGATGGCGCGCAGGTGATCGCCCGCCAGGCCGGCGCGCAGGACGAGAGGAGAGCGCTGCAGCGCGTTCAAGCCTTCGAGGAGAGGCTCGGCGAAGACATCCCACGCTCTGCCCGGCAGCGCCCGGCGTTTGAGAGCCGAGGGGGCATCGGCGGCCAGCAGTCGGCCGCGCCGCATGATGCCGACCCGGCTGCAGTACTCGGCTTCGTCCATGTAGTGGGTGGTGACGAGGGCGGTGACGCCGCGTTCGGCCAGCGTGTAGATCAGGTCCCAGAATTCGCGCCGAGCGACGGGATCGACCCCGCTTGTGGGTTCGTCGAGGACGAGCAGGGTCGGTTGGTGGACGATGGCCGTGGCCAGCGCCAGCCGTTGACGCCAGCCGATCGGCAGGGACCCGGCGCGCTCGCCCTCGCTGCCTCGTAAGCCGACCAGATCGATCACCCGCCTCAGGTCCTCCGCCCGGTGCACGCCGTACACGCCCGCGTAGAACGCCAGGTTCTCCGCCGCCGCTCCTTCGTCGTACAAGGCGAACTTCTGCGACATGTAGCCGACCTGGCGCCGGATGGCTTCGGTCTCCCGGACCACGTCGTGGCCCAACACCCTGGCCGACCCCCCGCTGGGCCGCAGCAGACCCAGGAGCATGCGCAGCGTGGTCGTCTTGCCTGAGCCGTTGGGCCCCAGGTAGCCGAAGACCTCGCCGGGCGCGATCTCGAACGACACCCGGTCGACGGCGGTGAACTCGCCAAACACCTTGGTGAGATCGTGGGCCACGACGATCGGTTCCGCCATCGGTTCAGGTCACGCTTTGCAACGCCGGCGCCGCCGACGACCGCGCCTGCAGCAAGTCGAGGAAGACATCCTCCAGCTGCGGATCCACCGGCCGCAGGCGAGTGACGCGCACCCCTTCGGCGGCGAACTGCTCGGCGAGCCGCGCCGCCACTTCCTCCGCCTGTCCCGGCGAAACCCGGACGTGCAAGCGGTCCCCAAAGGCGTGCACATCTTCCACCAGCGGGCTGCGGCGCGCCAGGGCCTGAGCCCGCCGCCGCGGTTCCGCCGCCACCTCCAGGATGCGCCCCGCGAGGCGACCGGTGATGTCGGACGGCCGACCCTCGACCAGCAGTTGGCCGCGCGAGAGGAAGCCCATGCGGCTGCAGCGGGCGGCTTCGTCCATGTAGGGCGTGCTCACGAGCACCGCCACCCCTTCGCCCAGCAGCCGGATCAACAGCTGCCAGAAGCTCTGCCGCGTCACCGGATCGACGCCTCCGGTCGGCTCATCGAGCAGCAGGATGCGCGGCTGATGGACCAGCGCTGCCGCCAGTCCCAGCTTCTGCCTCATCCCACCCGAGAGATCTTCGGCCCGGCGGTGCGCGAACTCCGCCAGGCCAACGAAATCGAGGATCTCCTGCGAACGGCGCGCCCAGCGGCTGGCCGGCAGCCCGCGCACTTCGGCGAAGAACTGCAGGTTCTCCGCGACCGTCATCTCGCCATACAGGCTGAAGCGCTGGGGAAGGTAGCCGATCAGGGCACGTGCCGCCTCCAGGTGGCGGCGCAGGTCCAGGCCGCCCAGACGCACCTCCCCGCGGTCGCAGCGCAGCGCGCCGCACAGAAGGCGGATGGTCGTCGTCTTGCCCGCGCCGTCGGGGCCGAGCAGCGCGTAGATCTCGCCCGCCTCCACCACCAGCGAGACGTCCTCGACGGCGCGCTTTCCGCCGAAGGACCGCTGCAGGTTCCGAGCCTCGATGAGCGGTGCCACCCCCACCTCTCAGCGCGCCGCGAAGACCACGTCGGCCGGCATGCCGGGCTTGAGCTTGCCCTGGGGATCGCTCAGCCGGAGGTCGACGGCGAAGACGGTGGTGCGCCGGCCCTCCTCCGTCTGGACGTTGCGCGGCGTGAACTCGGCACGGTCGGCGATGTGGACCACCGTCGCGGCGAAGGTCTCCCCCGGATAGGAGTCCACACGGACCTCGGCCGCATCGCCAAGGCGGACCTGGCCGTAGCGATCCTCCGGAAGGTAGACGGTGATGGTGAGCGAGTCGAGACGGGCCAGGGTCAGGGCCGACCCTCCCGCCAGCATCACCTCGCCGGGCTCGATGCTGCGCGTCAGCACCACGCCCGAGATCGGCGCGCGCACGGTCAGCCGCTCGATCTGGACCTGGAGGGCCTGCAGCTCCGCCTGGGCCTGAGCCAGGGCGGCTTCGGCCTGAGCCAGGGCTGCTTCGGCCTGCTGCACAGCGAGCCTGGCCGCTGCGACGGAGAGGGCGTCTTCGCCCACCTGGAGTTGTGCCAGGCGGTCGCGCGCCGCCTCAAAGCGCGCCCGCGCCACCGCCACGCGCGCCCGAGCCTGCAGCACGTCGTCTGCGGTGTCCTCGGCGAGCGCCTCCTCGTAGGCCGATTGGGCCGCCTCGAGTTCGTCCGCAGCCGCATCGTACAAGTCCTGCGCGGCGTCGAGCACCTCCTGCGGTTCACGCGCCAGCCGGGCGCGCGCGAGCACGTCCTGCGCCACAAGGAAGGCCGCCTGCGCCCGACCCAAGCGCTCGACGGCCCGCTGCAGGCGCTCCCCGCCCGAAGTGCGGATCGTGTCGGCGAGGTGGGCTTCCTCGTCGCGCAGCGCCTGCTCGGCAGCCTCGACTTCCTTCTCCGCCGACGCAAGCTCCTCGGACGGCGCGAGATACCATGAGGGAAGCGTGAACTGGTACGGCACGGCCAAGCGCCACGACTGCAGGCGCGACGGCAGGCTCTGCAGCAAGGCGGCCTGGAGCGCCATCTGCTGCTGGACCTCGGCCATCTGCTTGCTGACTTCTGCGGTGCGCACCGCCGCTCGGGCCGTCTCGATGGCCGCACGGACGCGATCCTCCTGGGCGCGGAGCAAGGTGTCGTCCATGCGGAAGAGGGGGTCTCCTTGGGCCACCGCCTGACCCTCCTCGACCCACACCTCGGCCACACGACCGGCCATCTCTGGCCCGACCACCACCTCCATCGCCGCAACCGTGCCCGAGGCGCGCAGCGGCCCGGCCTCCGCCCCCGACTGCCGCGCCAGGTAGACCACCCCGGCCACGACCAAGGCCAGCAGGAAGACCAGAGGCAGGAAGCGGCGGATGTTGTTGTGCCTCATGACCACCTCCGCTAACTCAGTCAAGCCTCTTACGGAAGCGCAGCGCGGCCGCACCCATCAGCGCTGCGCCAAACACGGCCAGGGCCACGATCTCCGGCACCAGGCTCTCCGCCCCCACGCCCTTCAGCAGGACGGAGCGGATGATGATGAGATAGTAGCGAAGCGGGATCAAGTACGAGATCGCCTGCAGCGCCTTGGGCATCGCCGCCAGGGGGAAGAAGAACCCCGAGAGGAAGACCGTGGGCAGCAGCGTGAACCAGGTGAGCATCATCGCCTCCTGCTGCGTTCGCGCCACGGTCGACATGAACAACCCGATGCCGAGCGACCCCAGCAGGAACAAGGCCGACAGCGCCAGGAGAAGCCCAAGACTGCCGCGGATGGGAACCCCAAACCACAGCGTTCCTACGACCAAGACCTCCAGCGTATCGAAGAAGGCGATGAGCACATACGGGATGATCTTCCCCAGGATCAGCTCCCAGGAGCGAATGGGGGTGACGATCAGCTGCTCGATCGTCCCCCGCTCCCGCTCGCGCACGATGGCGACGGCGGTCAGCAGCGAGGCGAGCAGCTGCAGGATCATGCCGATCAGCGCCGGCACCATGAAGTAGGCACTGATCATGTCGGGGTTGTACCAGACCTGGGCGCGCACCTCGAGCGGGAAGCGCACGCTCTCGGCCAGGCCGGCCCGCGCCATCCGCTCGACGAGCAGCCGTGTGGCGTGCGCTTGGCCGATCAGCTCCGCTGCCGCCAGGCTGGTGGAGGCGACGTTCGGATCCGATCCGTCGAGCACGAACGCCACCGACGCTTGGCGGCCGGACTGCAGCATGGCCGCGTAGCCGGCTGGGATGATCAGCCCGGCGCGCGCTTGGCCGCCGTCGATCAGCGCCCGCAGTTCGTCTTCCGACGAGACGTCGAAGGTCAGGGCGAAGTAGTCGGCGGCGCGGTAGGCGTCGAGCAGGCGGCGCGAGGCCGGGGTGCGGTCCTGGTCGAAGACTGCCAGCGGGACGTTGCGCACGTCGGTCGTGGCGGTGTAGCCCAAGAGGAAGATCTGGATGACGGGGATGGCAAAGGTGATGTACAGCGTGCGCGGGTCGCGCGCAATCTGGATGAACTCCTTGCGGATGAGGGCCAGCAGACGGCGGCTGATCATGGGCAGCTCACCTGGCACTGTGCGATGGCGGGTGCAGCAGGCCGTGCAGGAGCGCCTCGCCGAGGCGCTGCAGATCCTCCGGACCGGCCTCCAGGCCAGGGGCCTGGCGGAAGAAGACTTGCGTCATGGAGTAGGACATGAACAACCCCAGGATGGCGCGGGCGACAATCATCGGCGGCCAGCGCCGCACGCCTTCGTCGAGCGCCGCCAGGCGTTCGACGAAGGACCGCACCTCGGGCAGCAGCACGCTGGCCAGGTCGAGCGCGTGGCGGCCCTGGAACTCGAGCAGCTCGACGAACAGCAGGCGCATGTTGGGGTACAGGCCAGAGGTGACCTCCTCCATGCGGCGTAAGGCGTCGAGCAGAAGCGCGGCGGCATCGCTGCCCTGGGCGGCGCGCAGGGCGTCCATCAGGGCCCAATGCGGAACGCGGTCGCGCAGCAGGGCGCTGAAGAGCGCTTCCTTGCTGGCGAAGTGGTTGTAGATGGCGGCGGGGGAGATGCCGGCGGCGCGGGCCACCTGGCGCATGGAGGTGCCGTGGTAGCCCTGGCGGACGAAGAGCTCGAAGGCGGACTGGAGAATTGCCTGGACCGTGTGTGGGCCTGCAGTCGGGCCATCGGCTCCGGGCGTCAACGAACGTTCGTTCACAGCGCAAGGATACGCTCGGAATGGGTACAAGTCAAGCACCAGAAGCTCCATCCCCACCTTCGAGCTCGACCGGCCTGGACCCCCCTCTCGGGACCCCCTGGCACCCAACCCGGCTCGGCCCGGCCCGCAGGAGCGGCATCCGGGCTCCATGCCTCCCACAAATCACAGACAGCGGGTCGGGATTTCGATCCCCGGCCCGTCCTGGGCGTACTCTGTCCAGCGCCTGGCCACCCCGTTGTCTGGCGTGCAACCAGGCAACAGTGAGCGGACCCTGGTGGGCCTCCTCCAGCGGCGCCAATTCCGAAGTCGGATCCCCCGAGCCCCTGCATCGGCATCGTGCCGAACGCGCAGCGCCGCCGGCAGATGCGCCAGCGGCGTCCTCTCCGGATGGTCGTCAGACCGATGGAAGCGGCGGGAAGCGCCACGGCCGCGGGCGTCGGATCAGCCGCGCCGCTCGCCCAGCTGCGCAACTTCCCGAAGCAGCCCCAACACCATCGTCCCCAGGCGAATGCCCTCGCCGGTGCTCAGCTCGATACCGCCCCCCGCACGCTCCGCCCGGCGCACGATCAGGTATGCCGCGCCCAGGCCCGTCAGCGCCCCGAGCAGCGCGCCCAGGAGAAGCGTCTTGGCCTTCCAGCGATCACCTTCGCTCATCTTGGCCTTCCCGTCTGCAGCCCCATCGTGAGGCGATCCGTGTCCCGACAAGGCGGCTGGCGGCCTCAACGCCGCTCAACCATAGGATCGGCTCCAGCGAGAGGTCCGCGCCGCGCTGCACCGCCCGCCCGGCCCGACCCACAACCTCCCCTCCCCTGCCCCCCCCCCCCAGGCGCCCGCCGCTCAGCCGCGCCCCCCCCTACACCAACAAACCCAGCACCACCCCGCCCAAGAGCAGGGCCGCCATGGCGAGCAGCGTGAGGAAGATCAGGGAGACATCCGCCCACACGCTGACGTCACCGCCCCCGCCTCCTGCCGCACACAGCACCCCACCGGCCAGGAGCGCAAGCCCCGCCAGCACGGGCCCGTAGACCCAAGCCCAGAGATCGCCTCGTGCCCTGGGGCTTGGCGCCGAGCGATCCCCAGCCCAAAGGCTCTCGCGGTCATCCATCGCCTCGTCATTGTAGCACGCCCGCGCCCTCCTCCCGCGAACCGCTACCTCGTCGGGCCTGGCTGCGATACAATCTGCCCGACTGGAGGAGGCATGGCAGACTTCCCGGGCAAGGGCACGGTGGCTGTGCTGAAGACCAGCCCCAAGACCGTTCTGGAGGACATCCGCCAGGTGATGCATGGGGCCGGCCTCGAAGCCGCGCTGCCCAAGGGCGTGACCACCGGCCTGAAGATCAACATCTCGTGGCAGACCTGGTACCCGGCGTGTTCTTCGACACCGTGGCAGATCGAAGGCGCCATCCAGACCCTGCGCGCCGCCGGATACGACGACCTCGTCGGCGTCCACAACGACACCGTCGTCGTCGACACGCGCGTCGGCGAGTTCAACAACAAGCATCGCTTCGTCACCGACAAGTACGGCGTGCCCTGCATCTACCTCTATGAAGAGGACTTCGAGTGGTTCGAGTACAGGCCGAAGCGCCCCTTCCTGGTGCTCGACAAGGTCTACCCGAAGGGCGTCTTCATCCCCAAGGCCTTGCTGGGCCTGAACATGGTCCACTTGCCCACCGTCAAGACCCATGTCTTCACCACCATCACCGGCGCCATGAAGAACGCCTTCGGCGGCCTGCTCCACCGCAATCGCCACTGGACCCACGCGGTGATCCATGACACGCTGGTGGACCTGCTGGTGATTCAGCAAGACATTCACCCGGGCCTGTTCGCGCTGATGGATGGCACGTTTGCCGGGGATGGCCCCGGGCCGCGCGCCATGCGCTGGCACCAGAAAGACATCCTGCTGGCCTCGGCCGATCAGGTGGCCATCGACGCGGTCTCGGCTCGGCTGCAGGGCTTCGACCCCATGTCGCTGCGCTTCATCCGCCGGGCGCACGAAGAGGGCCTGGGGATCGGCGATCCGAAGCAGATTCGCATTGTGGGCTACGACATCGAGCAGGAGCCGCCTTGGGGGTTCAAGCAGGAAGACACCTTCGCCAGCCGCGGCCAGAAGATGATCTACCACGGTCCGCTCAAGCCCTTCGAGAAGCTTCTGCTGCGAACGCCGCTGGTCCCCTGGGCCTACTTCGCCAGCAACTTCTACCACAACGTCTACTGGTATCCGTTTGTGGGCCGCAAGCGCGTGCAGGCCGCCCTCGCCACCCCGTGGGGCGAACTCTTCCGCTCCTATGGCGACGGCCAGGTGGTCATGCCCGGCATGGAACCGAAGACGGTCATCCAGGCGGCAGTCGGGCTGATCGTCTTGGCAGCGCTGGCCGCCGTGGGGCTCGTCGCACTTCTGCAGTGAGCCGCGGCAGCAGCCTGCGTCGGCAGTTGGCGGCCGGCATCGTGCTGGGGTTTGTGGTCGCCCTGGCGGTGATGGTTGTGGGCGATGTGCGCCAGGTGGCGGCCCACCTCGTCGAGTTCGAGTGGCGGCTGGTCCCTCTGATCCTCGGCTGCACTCTCTTCAACTACAGCCTGCGCTTCGTCAAGTGGCATGTCTACCTTGGCCTGATCGGCGCCCGAGGCATCCCGTGGTGGGAGAGCGCCCGGCTCTTCGTCGCCGGTTTCCCGCTGGCCGTCACGCCCGGCAAGGTCGGCGAGGCGCTGAAGGGAGTCTGGGTGAACCAGCGCACGGGCGTTCCCGTTTCCCGGGCCATTCCCGTCGTCGTGGCCGAGCGCGTCAGCGACGGGATGGCCGTGCTCCTGCTCTCCACGCTGGGCGTCGTCGCCTACCCTCGCTACTGGTCCGCTTTCGCCCTGGTGCTCGGAGGGCTGCTCGCCCTGGTGATCGTCTCGCAAGTGAGGCCCCTGGCACTGGCGGCCATCGGCCTGGCAGAGCGCCTCGGCCCCATGAGGGGGGCGGCGGGCGCGCTGCGGGGTTTCTACGAAGGCGCCTACACCCTGTTCCGGCCGGGGCCGCTTGCGGCGGCGGTCGCCCTCGGCACCGTCTCCTGGCTGGGGGAGGGCGTTGGCTTCTACTACGTACTGCGCGGGCTGGGCCTTCCTTCCGAGGAACGCTTGCTGCCCCTCGCCATCTTCATCCTGTCGTTCTCCACCGTCGTCGGAGCGGTATCCGCCTTGCCGGGGGGCCTCGGCGCGGCGGAAGCGAGTATCGCCGGCATGCTGGCTGTGCTCGTCGGCCTGACGGCGGACACCGCGGCTGCAGCCACCCTCCTCATCCGCTTCGCTACGCTCTGGTTCGGCGTGGGCCTCGGGCTCCTCGTCTGGTCGATCTCGGCGGACCTGCTCGGGCTGCGTTCTGCGTCGGAAGAGACTCCCGGTATCCGGTCGTGAGGCCCGTGATGTCGCTGCTGACGGTCGATTTCCACTGCCACACCTCGGCCTCGGGCGACAGTCTGATGCAGCCGCAGCAGCTGCTTCGCTGCGCCCGCCGCCGCGGCCTGGACCGCATCGCCATCACCGACCACAACACGCTCGCCGGCGCGTGGGAGGCGGCGGAGATGGATCCGCAGTTCGTGATCGTCGGCGAGGAGATTCGCACGACGGAAGGAGAGATCCTCGGCCTCTTCGTCAGCGAGGAAGTCCCCGCCGGCCTGAGCGCGCGAGAGACGATCGAGAGGCTGCGAGCGCAGGGGGCGTTCGTCTGCCTACCCCATCCCTTCGACGCGCTGCGGTCGGGCGGCTGGCGCGAGGAGCAGCTCCTACCCCTCCTGCCGCTCGTCGACGCGATCGAAGTGCTGAACGCCCGCGTGTGGACCGCCTCGGCCAATCGCCGCGCCGCCGCCCTGGCCGCCGAGTTCGGTCTGCCGGGGACGGCCGGATCGGATGCACACTCCTACGGCGAGATCGGCCGCGCCCGCGTCCATCTGCCAGCCTTCAGCGATGCCGAGACCCTGCGCGCAGCGCTCCGGAGCGCGCGGGTCAGCGGCTCCCGCTCCAGCCGCCTCGTGCACCTCGCCAGCCGCTGGGCCGCGGCCCGTCATTCCCTCGGGTGGAGGCCGGCGAGTGAGCCTCGCCCGCAGGTATAATCGCAGCCCGTGGCCACCGTTCGGCGCCTGCTCTTCGTCTGCTACGGCAACATCGTCCGCAGCCCCCTGGCCGAGGCACTCTTCCGCCGCGAGGCTGCATCGACCGGCGCCGAGGACCGCTATTCGGTCGATTCCGCTGGGACCTCCGGCCTCTACCACGGCCAATCCGCGCATCCGGCCGCTCAGCGCGTCGCCGAGGCGCACGGCCTGCAGCTCACGCACCGCTCACGGTCCTTCGTCCCCGAGGACTTCGATCGGTTCGATCTCATCCTGGCACTCGACCAGGCTGTGGCCAGCGACCTCGAATCGCTCGCCCGCTCAGCCGCACAGCGCGACAAGATCCGCCTGCTGCGCACGTTCGACCCTCTCGCCGCGGACCACCTCGACGTTCCCGACCCCATCGGCTCCGGCCCCGAAGCCTTCGAGCGCACCTTCGAAACCCTCGAGAGATCGGTCCGCGGACTCCTGCAGGCCCTGGAGGCGAGCCGGACCTGATCTCACGGACGACCGAGCCGGGCGACCGGCATTCATCGACGGAGGGACTTTGCCATGACGTACCGCTATGCCATCCTCGGCTCCGGCCGACAGGGAACCGCCGCCGCGTACGACCTCGGGCGCTTCGGCCAAGCCGAGCGCATCCTCATGGCCGACAGCGACGTCGACCAAGCAGCCCGCGCCGCCGCCAGGGTGAACCGCCTGCTCCGCTCCGAACTGGCCCACCCGGTCCAACTGGATGCCTCGGACCCTCACTCGGTGGCGGGTGTGCTGCGGCGGGAGGGCGTTCATGCCTTCGTCAGCGCCGTCCCCTACTTCCTCAACCTCGGCCTGACTCATGCCGCCATCGAGGCCGGCTGCGGCATGACCGACCTGGGCGGAAACAGCCAGGTCGTGCTTGCGCAGCTGGCGCTCGATGCCGACACGCGCCAGGCCGGTGCGTGCGTCGTTCCCGACTGCGGGCAAGTACCCGGCATGGGGACATCCCTCATCGTGTATGCCCTGGAGCACCTCGACGAGCCCGAAGACGTCCACATGTGGGACTGCGGGCTGCCGCAGCACCCGGAGCCCCCGTGGAACTACCGCCTGACGTTCAGCATCGAAGGGCTGACGAATGAGTACGACGGCGAGGCCCTCTACATCCGTGAGGGCCGCACGGTGTCCGTTCCGACGCTGGAGGAACTCGAGATCGTGGACTTCCCCGAACCGCTCGGCAGGCTGGAGGCGTTCACCACCTCCGGCGGCCTGACCACGGCCGCGCGCACCTACGCGGGCCGCCTGCGTACGCTGCAGAACAAGACTCTGCGCTACCCAGGGCATCTGGCCAAGCTCCACGTTCTGCGCGACCTCGGCCTGTTTTCCACCCGGCCGGTGGAGGTCGACGGCCAGACGATCATCCCTCGCCGCGTGCTGCACGCGCTGTGGGAGCCCCAGATCCGCGCCGCCCCCGACACGCGCGATGTCATCGTCATCCGCATCCTGGCGACGGGACGGAAGGGCGGGCGCCCGACCGAGGTGCAGGTGGATCTCATCCACCCGTACGATGAAACGACCGGCTTCACGGCCATGGAGCAAGGGACAGGCTGGCACGCATCGATCCTCACCATCGCCATCGCCCAAGGCCGGGTGCGCAAGGGAGTCGTGCCGGTCGAGCACGCCATGTCGGGGAAGGACTTCGTGGCCGAGGCCGAACGCCGAGGGTTCCGGGTCACCGTGCAGGTGCGGGAGTCGTAGGGGGAGAGTCTGTTGCGCATCGTCGCCGACGCGAGCCGATTGTCCTTCTGGAGAGCGGTCCTGGCGGCGACCGCAGCCCTGGCCGTCCGCACAGCCCTGGACGTGACGCACACGGCTGAGACGATGCACGTCGTCTCGGTTGTGCATTCGGAATGGCTCCTCGCACTGCTCGCATTGGGGGC
>FWPV01009690.1_pt1 | contig 14576 bp, 11 predicted proteins | sample 2228371 | NCBI WGS metagenome assembly FWPV01 (sample SAMEA103939776, study PRJEB20133) | metagenome
AGCAGCCGCAGCGTCACTTTCTGTCCGCTGTGTAACCCGACGCCGACCACTTCGACGGGTCGAGCCAGGGTATGCTGCTGCCAAGGAAGGGAACGCACGACCGCAGACTCCGTCAATCGTTTTGCTTGCGCAAAAACGCCGGGATGTCGCGTCGATCCATGCCGCGGTTCACCAAGCCGTCGACAAAACCGCGCGTACCGGGACGGCGATTGTGGCGCATCGCTTGGGGTTGTTTGTCCATACGGGCACCGGGACCGGTACCCCCATAAGTCCCAGTGGCCAGCGAGTCGTCCATTGCCGCCTCGTTGACTCTGGATCCCCGGCCGGCGCCCAAGCCAGTGGCCACGACGGTAACGCGGATGCGATCGCCCATCGCGTCATCGAACACGGTGCCGTACTTGACGAACGCCTCGGGGGCGGCAAAGCCCTTGATGGCGCGCACGGCATCGCGCACTTCGCTCATCTTGAGCGTTTCTTTGCTGGCGGTGATGTTGATGAGCACACAGCGCGCCCCCGACAGTTCCGTGCCTTCGAGAAGCGGGCTGACGGCTGCTTGTTCTGCGGCGATGCGTGCGCGATCCACGCCGCTGGCCTCGGCCGAGCCCATCATCGCGCGGCCCATCTCGGCCATCGCCGTGCGTACGTCCTGGAAGTCGACGTTGACCATCCCCGGCACGTTGATGATTTCGGCAATGCCCGCGACTGCGTTTTTGAGCACGTCGTCGGCCGCCTTGAAGCAGCTTTCAAACAGCGCATCCTCCCCGAAGATTTCCAGTAAGCGGTCGTTGAGCACGACGATGAGCGAATCGACGTGCCGGGTCAGTTCCTCGATTCCGGTTTCGGCCACCCGATCGCGATTTTCGAATTCGAAGGGTTTGGTGACCACCGCCACGGTCAAAATGCCCATTTCTTTGGCGATTTCGGCGATCACCGGCGCCGCACCCGTGCCCGTACCCCCGCCCATGCCGGCGGTGAGGAAAATCATGTGCGCGCCCTCGAGCGCCTGCGCGATTTTGTCGCGCGACTCGAACGCCGCTTCGCGTCCCGCTTCCGGCTTGGAACCCGCACCCAGCCCCGACGTGCCGAGCTGTACCTTGACTGGCGCCAGGCACCGTGCCAAAGCCTGGGCGTCGGTGTTGACCGCGACGAACTCGACCCCCTCAACCCCCTCGCGGATCATGTGATCGATCGCGTTTCCTCCGGCACCACCCACGCCAAGCACGCGGATCACCGTACGGTTCGAAGGCTGTACCACTTCTTCTAAAGCATGCAGTGCCATTCTTGCTTCCTCCCGGAACCCATCGCATTTTAGCCGATAAACGGCTTAGCGTTTCAACCAACGGGACAATAGACGTTGCCACCACCCCCCACGGGGCCATTCAATCGGTAATTGTGTCAGCAGCGCCGCTTGTGCCAGCCCACAGACGCAGGCGTATGCCGGGTCTTCCCAATCGACGCCCAAGCGTTCCCGGCCCGGTAATAAAGGAACGCCGATGCGAACCGGTGATGCGAACACTTCTTCCGCCAAGTCGGCAATACCGTTGAGTTTGGCCGTCCCGCCGGTGAGCACGACCCCACCACCGAGCAGACCATCCACCGCCGCCTGTTGCAACAATTCCGCCGCCTGCTCGAAGATCTCTTCGACCCGCGGATGGATGACATCGACCAGACGCTGGCGCGCCAGCTTCCTAGGGGGACGATCACCGATCGCCGGAACTTCGACGATTTCCGCTGGGTTCACCCAGCTGTGGACAGCGGCGCCGTAATGGCATTTGAGGTGCTCGGCATCAGCAGTAGGCGTGCGAAGCGCCATAGCCAAATCGTGCGTGATGCGCTCGCCACCCACCGGTAATACCGCGCTGAACCGCACCGCCCCGTCGCGAAATACGACGATGTCGGTCGTGCCACCGCCGATGTCCAACAGCACCACCCCCAGGTTCTTTTCATCCTCGGTAAGCACCGCTTCAGCAGAAGCGATTCCCTGCCATGTCACCGTGTGCAAATCAAGGTCGGCGCGACGGACGCATTTGATCAAGTTTTGCACCGCCGACGTGGATGCGCTGATGAGATGCACGCGCGCCTCCAGAGCCGAACCCGCCATACCAATGGGATGCTTTATTCCTGTCTGACCGTCGAGCACAAAATCCTGCACCAAGGCATGGATCACTTCACGACCGGCGGGAATCTCGATGCGCTTTGCTTCCTCCAGCGCACGCGCTACGTCGAGGGCGGTGACTTCGGCATGGCGAATCACGACGACGCCGCCATTGTCCTCGCAGGCGATGTGATCCCCTGAAATGGCCACGGTAATGCCCGCAATTGGGGTGTGCGCTTGATTTTCGATTTGCGCAACGACTTTTTGGATCGCTTCAATGGTCGTGGGAATGTTCACGACCACGCCGCGCCGCAGCCCTCCATCAGAGGAGCTTCGTGCCGCCGCAAGGATCTCCATCCCCCCCTGACCAGAGGCACGCACGAGCAAAGCCGCGATTTTGCTCGATCCCACATCGAGGGCGAGGAAAGCAGCCGAACCGTTTTTCATGTGCCTTTGCCCTTGCGCTCATCAGCTGGCGCCGATGCGTTGGGGGCAGCCCCGGACGACACGGCGATCGCCGCCGCATAGCGGGCGTCGATGCGTCGCGGTGCTTGCGGCAAGGTTTGCAGCAATTTGGGCCATTGTTCGACCAACCAGCGGACGCGTTGCACCAACGCCGCGGGCGCCTGCACTTGCCCCAGTTCCCAGCGTGATCCATCCGCGAATTCGATCGCGTACGCGCCGAGCGGCGACACCTCGAAGCGACGCCAGGGTTGAAAATTCGCCAGGATCGGTGCCAACATCGTCATCACTTCGATCCCCTTGTCTCGCCATGCCGCATGCGTGACCAAGATCGGCACATGCGTCGCCGCCACGATATCGCTCTTGTCCTGAAAAAATGTGCCGTCTTCGTCCAACCACCAAACGCTGTCGTCATCGCGGTTTTTCCAGCGCAAAAGGGGAGTACGAACGAACAAGTCCACATGCAATCGGTCTGGCCAATGTCGCTCGATGCGCACGTGCCGCACGGCAGGCGGCTGGCGCAGCCGCTCACGCAGCCGCCACACATCGACCTGCCAAAGCGGCCGGTCCGTCACTGCTTGCTGCACCAGCTCGACCCATTGCTCGGGGGAAATCGCTGCCGCCCCATGCACCGCGATGGTCACCGCTTGCACCGGCGGGAAACGGTGCGACAACCACCACAGCAGCAGCACTACCGCCCAGATCAATCCGACAATGACCATAATCGATCGGGTCGCGCGGCGCCACGCTTCAGCCTTCAACGGCAATCTCCTCTTTTTGCCGAGGCGCCAGGGCCAGCTGCACGATACGCTCACACAGTTCGGCAAAAGTCCAACCGTGCGCCCGCGCGGCCATCGGCACCAGCGAATGATCGGTCATCCCGGGAACCGTGTTCATTTCCAACAGCCACGGCCCGTGTTCATCCCAAAGCACGTCGAGCCGCCCCCAGCCGCGACAGCCGAGCACCTGCGTGGCACGGCGGGTCAGCGCTTCCAACCGCTGCCGCTGCTCAGCGCGCAACGGCGCGGGACAAAGGTATTGCGTTTCATCGCTCAAATACTTGGCGTGATAATCGTAATTGCGTCCCGGGGCGATGATTTCCACCGGCGGCAGAATGTCGTCACCGACGAACGCGACGGTGAGTTCGCGGCCGCGCACGCGCGGTTCCACCAACGCGTCGCCATAGCTTAGCGCTTCACCCATGCGCTGCGCCAACGCAGCCGGATCGTCGAGCCGCGCCGCGCCGGCGCCGACGCTGGAGCCTTCGGCGATCGGCTTGACGAACACTTCCGCGGTTGCCCCCAGAGCGGCACCTAACCGCTGCATCACCGCCTCAGGGCTTTTTTGCCACTGCGCTAGGCTCACCACTTCCGCCGGCAGGACCGGCAGCCCCACTGCCTGCCACAGCAGCTTGGTGCGCCATTTGTTCATCGCGAGCGCTGAGGCGAGCACGCCACTGCCGGTGTAGGGAATGCCCAACCACTCCAGCACGGCTTGCGCCACTCCATCTTCCCCCCCTCGGCCGTGCAACGCGATAAAGGCTACCTCTATGCCTGCCTCTTTGAGCACCGTATAGGGCTGTTCCGCCGGATCAAAGCGCATGACCTCATGTCCGCGCTCCGTCAGCGCTCTCGCCACGGCTTGACCAGAACGCAGCGACACTTCGCGCTCAGAGGAATTGCCGCCAAAGAGCACCGCGATGCGTAGCCGTTTCATACCGTTTTCTCCTCCAACCGATAATCAGCAAGCATTTTGGGCAAACGGCCGATCGAACCCGCACCCAGGCTCAACACCACATCCCCAGGCTGCACCAAAGCTTGCAGCGCTGCGGGCACTTCTTCTATCGACGGCACGAACACCGGCTCGACACGGCCGCGCAAGCGCACCGCGCGCGCCAGCGCCCGCCCATCGGCGGCAGGAATCGGTGCTTCGCCAGCCGGATAGACGTCGGTGAGCACCAAGGCGTCGCACTCGCTCAACACCTGTACGAAATCCTCGAAACAATCGCGGGTGCGGCTGTAGCGATGCGGCTGGAACACCACGACGAGGCGACGGTTGGGATAGGCCAGCCGCGCTGCTTCGAACGTGGCCCCCAATTCCCGCGGGTGATGACCGTAGTCATCCACGAGGTCGAACCAAACCGCTTCGCCGTTGCGACCGCTCCATCCATGGCGTCCATGCCGCTCGAAGCGCCGCCCCACCCCGGTAAAATTCGCTAAGCCGCGCACAATCGCCGCATCGGGCACTTCCAGTTCGCTCGCCACCGCCGCCGCCGCGAGCGCATTACGCACGTTGTGGGTTCCCAGTAGCGGCAGCGTGATCTCAAGCTGCGATCGGGCACCATTGTCGCGCACCAGCGTAAAGTAGGTCCTGCCCTCCACCACGTGGATCCCCTCCGCACGCACCCGAGCTTCGGGGTGTAAGCCGTACGACACCACCACCCGCTCGCAACCCTGCGCCACTTCGCGCACGGCTTCATCGTCCCAGCACAACACCGCCACCCCCCAAAACGGCAGTCGGTGCAGAAAATCCCGAAAATGCCCCTTGAGCCGCGCCAGGTCGTGACCGTAGGTTTCCATGTGGTCCGCATCGATGTTGGTCACCACCGCAAGCACTGGAGAGAGCAACAAAAACGACGCGTCGGATTCATCGGCTTCTGCGACCAGATATTCCCCTTGCCCCAGACGCGCGTTGCTTCCCGCCGCCACCAAGCGGCCGCCGATCACGAACGTCGGATCCAACCCCCCTTCGGCAAGAACTGTGGCCACCAGCGAGGTCGTGGTGGTTTTGCCGTGCGTCCCGGCAATCGCGATTCCCTGACGAAAACGCATCAATTCGGCAAGCATCTGCGCGCGCGGCACCACCGGCACACCGCGAGAGCGCGCCGCGAGCACCTCGGGGTTATCCGCGGCAATGGCCGAAGACACCACCACCGCATCCGCCCCCGCCACATGCGCGGCATCGTGCCCAAGAAACACCCGCACCCCCAAAGCCGCCAGGCGATCGAGCGTGGCGCTGGCCGCCAGATCGGAACCACTGACGGTAAAACCCATCTGCACGAGCACTTCGGCAATGCCGCTCATGCCCACGCCGCCGATACCGACGAAATGTACGTGTTTGACCCGATGTTTCATCCTACCCTCTTGTATTCTTCGATCACTGCGGCAATGCGCTCCGTGGCGTCGCGCTTGGCGCGCGCCCAGGCCAGCTCGGCGCGGCGCAGACATTCGTCCCGTGTCAAAGCGCCGAGCCAAGCCGCCATCGTCGCCGGCGTCAGCTGTTCCTGGCGCGTGACCCAGGCGGCTTCGTCTCGCGCCAGCCACGCGGCGTTGGCGTATTGGTGGTCATCGACCGCGTGCGGATACGGCACGAAATGCGCTGCCACCCCGGCGGCAGTGACTTCCGCTACCGTCATCGCGCCGGCCCGACACACCAGCACGTCCGCCCAGGCGTACGCCTTGACCATCTCTTCGATGAACGGCTCGACGCTCGCCTCGACCCCGGCCTGGGCATACGCGCTGCGCGTCGCCGCCTCGTGCCGTGCGCCGCACTGGTGCCACACCTCGGGCCGTTGCTCGTGGGGCAACAGCGCCAGCGCCTGGGGCATCAGGGCATTGAGCGCCTGCGCCCCCAGACTTCCCCCGACGACCAGCAAGCGCAGTGGCCCCGAACGGGCGCGATAACGCTCGGCAGGCGCAGCCAGCGCCGTAAATTCCGCCCGCACCGGGTTGCCCAGCCATTGCGCCCCGGGCAACGCCTCAGGAAAACCGGCAAGCACTGCGCTCACCAGCGGGGCGAGCACGCGGTTCGCCAACCCCGGGCGGGCGTTTTGCTCATGCAGCACCACCGGCAGCCCCAAGCTACGGGCTGCCAACGCCACCGGTACGGCGACGTAGCCTCCAAACACCGCCACCACCGCCGGTTGCCCCTGCTCGATCAGCCGTCGTGCGCGAAGCACCGCTTTTGCCAACGACCAGGGAAGGCTAACCCAACGCCGCCAGCCTTTGCCGCGCACCTGCCCGAACGCCAGATCGTGGAACGGCCAACCGGTGGCCGCCACCCGTTGCGCTTCCATCCCGCTGGCGTTGCCGATCCACGCGACCGACCAGCCGCGCGCCGCCAGTGCCTGCCCCACCGCCAATGCTGGGAAAATGTGCCCCCCCGTGCCAGCGGCGGCGATCAAGACGGTTCGGTTCGTGCGCATGCGCTTCGCCACTCCCATTCTGCCCGCATCACGAACGCGACAGCCACCAAGCTCATGATCAGTGCCGAACCGCCGTAGCTCATAAACGGCAGAGTAATGCCTTTGGTCGGCAACAAGCCGACATTGACACCGAGGTTGATGAGCGCCTGACCGCCGATCCACAGGGCGATGCCAAACACCGCCAACCCCTCGAAATAGCGCTCAATGCGGATCAAACGGCGCGCCACCACCAACATCCGCCACAGCAACAGCGCAAACAGCAGCACGATGCCGGCAAAGCCCAACCATCCCAGTTCTTCGGCGACCACCGCCGCAATGAAATCGGTGTGCGCTTCCGGCAGGTAAAAGAGCTTTTCGATGCTTGCGCCCAACCCCACCCCTGTCCATTCGCCGCGCCCCACGGCAATAAGGGCGTGCGTCAATTGATACCCTTTGCCCAAGGGATCGGACCAGGGGTCGAGAAACGCCACCAGGCGCGCGGCACGGTACGGGGAAATCACGACGAGCGCGCCCAACGCCACAGTGGCGGCCAGCAGCAGCGCAAAGAAGATGCGCAGATCCAACCCGCCGAGGAACAACACACCGAAGGCGATCAGGCTGATCACCACCAGCGAGCCAAAATCGGGCTGCAACAGCAATAACGCCCCCACTGCGATCACCACCCCCGCCATCGGAATGAAGCCGCGCACGAAACTCGACATAACCTCGAAACGGTGCACCGTATAGTGCGCCGCGAAAATCGCTGCGGTAAACTTGACGATCTCGGCGGGCTGAACATTGACCCCGGCCAACCCGATCCAGCGGCGGGCGCCATTGACCGTTTTCCCAATGCCGGGGATCAATACCACCACCAAAAGCAGGATCGATGCCAGGAAAATCCACCGCGCGTTGTCATGCCACCAGCGCATCGGGAGGCGATACACCACCCAGCCAGCAAGAAGCCCCACCAGCGCGTAGACCACCTGACGATAAAAATAAAACGCCGCATGACCTTCCCCGCGCATGCCGGCGTCGGCCAAGGCGATGCTCGCCGAGTACACCATCACCGCCCCCCACGCAACCAGCAGCAACACGGGCCAGAGCAGCAACGGATCTGGGTCTTCGGGACGGTCGAAACGGATCCGTACCCCTGCCGGTAGCCACCATTGGGTGGCAATGGCCGACTGACGCGGCTTCATCCAGACTCCTTCGTGCCGAAGGCTCGCACAGCAGCCTCATGCCGGAGTTCGCCCGGATCGCGAGATTGCGCCAGCAACCGTTGCACGGTGGCGACAAACACCTCGGCACGCTCGCGATAGTCACGAAACTGGTCCCAACTGGCACAGGCAGGCGACAGCAAGACGATCTCACCGGGACGCGACGCGGCAAAGGCTTGCACCACCGCGGTTTCCAGCCGGTCGGCCAGCAGGACGGGAATACGGCCCGCGGTGAGTGCCTCGGCGATTTGCGCCCCGTCGCGACCGTAACAATAGGCGCAACACACCCGTCCCGCCGCCGCTTGCGCCAGCGGCATAAAGTCCTGTCCTTTGCCGTCGCCGCCGACCAGCAGATGCACTGGGGCATCGAGCGAGGCGATCGCGGCGGCGGTAGCTCCTACGTTGGTGCCTTTGGAATCCTCGATGAAGCGTACCCCGTCGGCACGAGTGGTCACCAGCACCATGCGGTGTGGCAACCCTGTAAAAGTGCTCACGGCTTCGGCAAAACGCTCGTCCCAACCGCCCGCAACCGTACTGGCCAAAGCCAGCGCCGCCATCGCGTTGGCCACGTTGTGTCGGCCGATGAGCCGCAGCGCCGAGATCGCGACACGTCGCGCATTGCCTTCGACGATCCAGCCGTCGACCACGCCCCAATCGTGCGCGCGCGAAGGCGCGTCAAAACCAAAGCTCACCGTCGGCACCCCCGCCGGCACCAGTGCGCAAACCGTCGTGTCGCCGCGCGGCACTACCGCTACGCCACCACCAGCAAAAATACGTGCTTTGGCCAGCGCATACGCTTCTAACGAGCCGTGCCGGTCCAAGTGGTCCGCGCTGATATTGAGCACGGTGGCCACATCCGCGACGAATGCACCCGCGTGCTCGAGCTGAAAGCTGGACAATTCCAGCACCCAGGTGTCGGGAAGCCGTTTCCCGGCCTGGCGCCGAGTCAGCCACTCGGCCAACATCGGTGTGCCGAAATTGCCCAGCGGCGGCGCGTCCCAACCCAATGCGCTCAGAAGATGCGCCACCAGCGCCGTCGTGGTCGACTTGCCGTTCGTGCCAGTGATCGCCACCACCGGCGTGGCATTGCCGGAGCGCACCCGCGCTTCGGCAAACAGCGCCAGTTCCCCGCCTACCGGAATCTCTCTGGCGCGCGCCGCAACGAGGCAGGGCAAATCCTCGGGGAGCCCCGGTGAGACCCACACCCGTGCCACCCCGTCGAGCAAAGACGGCGCAAAATCGCTGGCAAAAAAGCATTCCAGCGGTACTGGATCGTCCGGCAAAACCCCCGCTGCGGCCTCACGTGGTCCCCGTCGCGAGGTATTTGGCGATGACCAATCTTTCACCGCTGCCTGAACCTCCGACCACCCCGGGGGATCGGCGCGCGAATCCGCCACGCGCACGTGCCGGCCCTCGGCCAGCAGCCAACGCGCCATCGCGGTGCCGCTTTTGCCCAATCCCAGTACGAGTTCGATTCCCGCGCGATTCATCGGTCAAGTCCTGGCTTGGCTCAGCGCAGCTTGAGCGTAGAGAGTCCGATCAACACCAAAATGATGGTGATGATCCAGAACCGCACCACCACCTGCGTCTCCTTCCAGCCTCCCAGCTCGAAGTGATGGTGCAACGGTGCCATGCGCAGGATCCGCTTGCCGCCGGTATATTTGTAAAAACCCACCTGCAGCATCACCGACAGCGCTTCGGCCACGAACACCCCGCTCATCACGAAAAACACGATTTCCTGCCGCACGATGAGCGCGATTGTGCCCATCGCCGCCCCCAACGCCAACGCCCCCACATCCCCCATGAACACCTGCGCCGGATGGGCGTTGAACCACAAAAACCCCAACCCGGCACCACAGATGGCGCCGCACACCACCGCGAGCTCCCCCGCCCCAGGCACGTAAGGAATCCCGAGGTAGCGCGCAAAAACCGCATGCCCAGCTACATACGCAAAAATCGCCAGTGCCGCCGTGACCAGCACCACCGGCAGAATCGCCAGCCCGTCCAGCCCGTCGGTGAGATTGACCGCGTGCGCAGCGCCGTTGATCACGAAGTAACCGAGCACCACCAATCCCACGGCGCCCAGCGGAATCGCCACCTCTTTGAAAAAGGGCACGAACAGTGTCGTGTGTACTGGCGCATCGGCCCGCCAGGCCAAATACCCCAGCGCCACCAGCGCCGCCAACGACGTCCACAGATACTTCCAACGCGCCGGTAAGCCTTTTGGGTTGCGGTGCACCACTTTGCGCCAGTCATCGACCCAGCCCACGGCACCGAACGCCAGCGTGACCAGCATTACCACCCAGACATAGGGATTGGCGAGATTGCCCCACAGCAACACCGACACCGTCATCGCCAGCAAAATCAGCACCCCGCCCATCGTCGGCGTGCCCGCTTTGACCAGATGCGTCTGCGGGCCGTCATTGCGCACCGCCTGACCGATGCGCTTGGCGGTCAACCAACGGATCACCGCTGGGCCGATTGCGAACGAAATCACCAACGCCGTGAGCGCCGCGAGCATCGTGCGCAGCGTAAGGTAAGAAAACACATGGAACGCGCGCACATAATCGGCCAGCCACTGCGTCAGTTCAAGCAGCATCTGGGACCTCCTGCAACGCCGCGACCACCCGCTCCATGCGCGCGCGCCGCGACCCTTTGATGAGCACGACCGTCTGCGAAGACAACAGGGGCTCGAGCGCCGCCACCAGCGCCGCGACATCCTCGAAACACTGAGCTTTCTCGCCAAATCCGGTGGCGATCGCCCGGGCGTTTTCACCGAGCACGAACAGATGCGTCACCCCGCACGCACGCGCGTACGCGCCAACTTCCTCATGCCAGCGCGCAGACTCTGGCCCAAGCTCGGCCATTTCGCCCAATACCGCGATCTTGACGGTTTCGCGCCGCTCTGCCAATAGCGCCAGCGCCGCCCGCATCGCATCGGGGTTGGCGTTGTAGGTATCATCAAGGATCCAAGCCCCCGAGACATGACGACGCCATTGCTGCCGGCCGCTCGGCGCGGTAAAAGAAGCCCAGGCCTGCTGCGCTGCCTGCCAGGAAACCCCCAGGGGCAGCAGCGCCGCCAGTGCCGCAAGCGCATTGACCACCTGATGCCGACCGGCAAGCGCCAGGGTGATCTCGAGGCGCTCTGAGGGTCCCACCGCGACGAACCGCACCCCGTCGTCCGCGGCCTCGATCGCTTCGGCGCGCACCTCCGCAGTCGGCGCCAGACCAAAACTCAGCCGCGGGCGCTCACCGACCGCCGCCAGTAGCTGCGGCAAAAAAGGGCTGTCGGCCGGTACGATCGCCACCCCGTCATCCGGCAACGCCGTGTAAAGACTCGCCTTTTCTCGCGCCACCGCTTCCAGACTGCCCAGTCCTTCGACGTGCGCGCGCAGCACGTTGGTCACCACCGCAACATCGGGCGAAGCGATCGCCCCCAAACGCGCCATCTCGCCCGGTTCGCTCATCCCCAGCTCCAACACCGCCCCCTGATGTTGCGGGCTCAACCGCCCCAAGGTCAGCGGCACCCCGATGAGGTTGTTCCAGTTCCCCGGGGTAGCGCACACCGCTTCTTCACCAAGCACCGTACGCCAGGCGGCGGCAATCAGCGCGGTGACCGTGGTTTTTCCGGCACTCCCAGTGACCGCGACCAGCGGCCGCGCCCAGCGCAGGCGCCACGCTTGCGCCACCTGTCCCAGCGCCAGCAGCGGATCGACCACCGCCAGCACGCGCTCGGCCGGCACGCGCGTCAGATCCGGGTGCCGAGCCCACCGTTCGGCAGCGACCACCGCGCCGGCCGCGCCGCGCGCCAGGGCCGCGGCGACGAAATCGTGTCCGTCGAAATTCGGCCCAGTGAGCGCGAAAAACACCCGCTCCGCCACGTTGCGCCGCGAGTCGGTTTCTAACCCCCGGACCAGCACCGCGCCGCTGCCCACCGGCGGCAGAATATCGAGTGCGGCGGCTACGTCGGCCAGGGTCAGTTCGTGGGTTGCGCTCATCCTTACTCCTTTGCTGCAACCGCCGATTCCTTTTGCTTGGCGCCTTTGACCAAAGCGGGTACCGTCGGTAGGGCGCGTCTTGCCAGCGCCGCCTGCGCCACCGCCGCATCATCGAACGGATGATGCCTCCCGGCAATTTCCTGCGCCGTTTCGTGGCCTTTACCGGCCAGCAACACCACATCCTCGGCAGCAGCCTGGCGGATTGTCCAGTCAATCGCTGCCGCACGATCCAACTCCACATGCAGCGTCACGCCGCGTGGCACCCCGGCCACCACCGCCGCGGCGATCGTCGCCGGATCTTCCCATCGCGGGTTGTCGCTGGTGACCACGACCACGTCTGCCGCCTTGCCTGCGGCTTCGCCCATCAACGGGCGTTTTCCCGGATCGCGGTTGCCACCTGCGCCGAACACCACCCACAAGCGCCCGCCGCGCGCTTCAGCTTCCGGGCGCAGCGCCGCGAGCACTTGCGCGAGCGCATCGGGCGTGTGCGCGTAGTCGACATACACCGCCGGCGCTTCCCCCACCCGCACCATGCGCCCAGGGGGCGGTTGCACCTGCGCCAACGCCGCCAGCGCTTTGTCCCACGCCACCCCTTCTGCAAGCAATGCCGCGAGCACCACCAGCGCATTGGCCACTTGAAACGCCCCGGCAGCCGGTACCCGCAAAGTACCGCATGCCAGCAACTGGCGCGCGCGATACCAGGCCACCGACGCTTGCCAGTGATCGCGCAACCAACGCGCCGGCGAGGTGAGTGCGATGAGTTCGGTGGCGACGGTTTCTTTCTGCTCCTGCCACCACGCTGCCGCGGGAACGTCCGCAACGGCCCACAAACGCGTTACCCCGGCGCGCGCGTCTTCCCACGCCCACTGCCGCGCCGTGGCGTCGCCCAGCCAATAGATGCGCTCTTGTAGCCCAGGCCAAGAGAGAAAACGCCGTTTGGCCGCCGCATATGCTTCGAACGTGCCGTGGTAATCGAGGTGATCGCGGGTCAGGTTGGTCATGATCGCGCCGCGAAAACGCACCGCGTCGATGCGCCCTTCGGCGATGCCGATCGAGCTCACCTCGAGGCTAGCGCGCACGCAACCATGAGCGACGAACTCGGCCAAGTGCGCGTTGAGCTCGGTCACCGGCGGCGTGGTGAAACCCGTGCGGCGCAGAGCTCCCAGCCGACCAGCGCCAAGTGTGCCGACCACGCCGCAAGCTTGCCCCAGCCGCTCACTGGTTTGCGCCAGCCACTGACTCACCGTCGTTTTGCCGTTGGTACCCGTGACTCCCCACACCGAAAGCCGCGCGGAAGGACGCTCGTACCAGGCATCGGCCAAAGCGCCCAGAGCATCGCGCAGACGGGGCACCCCAAACACCGGAATGGCCGAAGGCAAAACCAGCGGTTGTTCGCGATCATGAATGATCGCGCCGGCTCCCCGCGCCAGCGCGTCGGCAACGAAGCGCGCGCGTTGCTCAGGGCCGGTAGCCAAAGCGACAAACACATCGCCGCCCGCCACTTGCCGCGAATCGAGACGCAAGTGCGCGTGCGGATGCCATTGACGCCACGAATACCAATCCTGCATGCCCCCCCCAAGCAAATGCCTCAACTGCGCGGTCGCCCGATCTCGGCCACGACGGGGCGATCGGCATCGGGCATCACGCCAAGCATGGGCAGGGCTTCCGCAACGATTTCCGCAAACACGGGCGCTGCAACCGAACCGCCGTAAAAGGCTTTGCCGCTCGGCTCATCGACCATCACCCCAACGACGATGCGCGGTTGGGTAGCAGGCGCATACCCGATGAAGGAAGCAAGGTATTTATGCACGTAAACCCCGTTTTCCAGTTTGCGCGCCGTGCCGGTCTTGCCAGCGGTCGTGTATCCTGCCACCCGCGCCAGGGTCCCGGTGCCGCCGTCCTCGGTGACGCTGGCCAGCATCTCGCGCACGAGACGCGCCGTGGCAGGGGAGATCACCGCCACCCCCTCGTGGCGCGCACATGAAGGCGCGGATTCTACCCGCAAAAAGGTTGGCGGCAAACGGCAGCCATCGTTGGCGATCGCCTGATAGGCGTTGGCCACTTGCAGCAGCGACGCCGACATGCCGTGTCCATAGGCCATCGTCGCGACCTCGATCGGCTTGATCGTTTTGGCCGGAAAAATGCGGCCTGGTGTCACGGCGCCAAAGGGCAGTTCCGGGCGTTGCCCAAACCCGAAACGCTGGTAATGCGCGACGATCTCGCCGGCGGGCAACATCTGCGCGATCTTGACCGTACCGACGTTGGAGGACTTCTGGATGATCTCGCGCACCGTCAGCGGCCGCGGACTGCCATGCACGTCCGTGATCTTATGCCCGGCCACGGTCACCACCCCACCCTGCACGTCAATGCGGGTGTCGGGTCGCACCACGCCTTTTTCCAGCGCCAAAGAAACCAGAATCGGCTTGATCACCGACCCCGGCTCGTAAGCATCGGTCAGTGCCCGGTTGCGCAAACGGCTCCAATCCAGGGCGTTACGCTTTTCTGGGTCGAAACTGGGCCAGTTGGCCATTGCCAACACCTCACCCGTTTTGACATCCAGGATCACCGCAGCAGCCGCCTGCGCGTGGTGTTTCTCGGCCGCATGACGCACCGCCCGATAC
>FWPV01011001.1_pt1 | contig 14575 bp, 12 predicted proteins | sample 2228371 | NCBI WGS metagenome assembly FWPV01 (sample SAMEA103939776, study PRJEB20133) | metagenome
GTTATACCCGGACTGTGCCGCCGCGGCGCGGCCGTCTTCTCAGGATTCCCGGGCCGGGTCCGAGGACGCTTCCGTCCGTCCGTCCGGCTGTCCGGGGGCCTGGCGCCCGCGCCATTCGTCCAGCAGCGTGCCCTCCCACATCGGCACGCGCATCAGATAGGCCGAACGGGCGATGATGTGCGCCGCCACCGGCGCGGTCAGGAGGAAGAAGGCGATGATGAGCAGCGCCCGCGAGGTCAACGGGACGGCGTGGAAGAACATCGCCGCTCCGGCGGCCGTGAGGGCCACCCCCAGGGTGCCCGCCTTGCTGGAGGCCTGCATCCGGCAGAACATGTCCGGCATCCGCAGCACGCCGATGGACGCGATCAGCGTCAGCGCCGCCCCCAGAAGCATCAGGATGGCCGCCAGCAGTTCCCTCATCGCTCCTGCTCCGCGCGCTTGGCCACGTAGCGGGCGAACCCCACCGTCGCAAGGAACGCCACGAGCGCCACGACGATGGCCACGTCCATGAACACCGGGTTCCCGCTGCGGACGGAGTAGGCCAGCATGAACGCCGCCGCGCCCGAGGTCAGAAGGTCCAGGGCGATGACCCGGTCGGGCAGGGTGGGACCCAGCACCACGCGCGCAAAGGCCAGCAGCATCGCTGCCGCTAGCACGAAGAGAGACACCGCCGCGGCCGCCACGGCCGCCCCTTCCGGCGCGCTCATCTCAGCGTCTCCAGCAGGCGGCGCTCGAAGCCGCCTTTCACATCCGCCCTGACGGTGTCGGGGTCGCCGCCGGTGATGTACATCGCGTGGATGTAGAGCAATCTTCTGTCCTCCGAGACGTCCAGGCTGAGCGTGCCCGGCGTCAGGGTGATGAAGTTGGCCAGCAGGGTTATCTCCGCGTCCGTCTTCGCGTCCAGCGGGATGGCCACGATGCCCGGCTTCATATGATGCCGGGGCGTCAGCACATCGTAGGCGATGCGGATGTTCGCTATCACCAGTTCCCAGAGGAAGAACGCGGTGAAGCCGAGCGCCCGGCTCACCCGGCCCGTGTAGGGGTTCTCCCCCACCAGCCCCCCCTTCACGAGCATCGCGAGCAGCACATAGCCCACCACGAACCCTGCTGAAAGCGAGGTCAGCGAGAACTCGCCGTGCAGAGCGGCCCACGCGAGCGCCAGCGCCATGTTCCAGGCAAACATCAGCGAACTCCTGTTCCCAGGACAGCCGCGATATATTGCGAGTTCCCGGTGAGCTGTTCCGCGGCCCGCAGCGCCACTTGCAGGACAAGGCCGGACCCCGCGCCGATGGCCAGCGTCACTGCCGCCAGAATCCCCACCGGAAGCAGGAGGCAGACCGACTCCCGCCTGCCCGGAGAGTCTCCGGGCTCAGAGGAAGGAGCAGCCTTCCAGAAGGCCTCCGCCCAGATCTTGGTCATGGACATCAGGGTCACCATCCCCACCGCCAGCGCCACTCCCGCGACCACCCATTGCCCGGCGTCCAGACCGGCCTTCACCACGAGAAGCTTGGCAAAGAATCCGGACAACGGCGGCATTCCCGCCAGTGACATCGCAGGGATGAGAAAGAGGATACCCACAAGAGGCGCGGACGCGTAGAGACCGCCCAGTCTCTTCAACTGATACGTGCCCCGCATTCTGCGGACGATGCCGCTGAGCAGGAACAGGTTGGTCTTCACCACAATGTGGTGCACGATGTAAAAGAGCGAGCCCGCCAGAGCGAGAGGGGTGTAAAGCCCCAGCCCCATTAGCATATAGCCGATCTGGCTGATGATGTGAAAGCTGAGTATCCTGCGGAACTCGTCCTGAGCGATGGCCCCCAGCACCCCCGTCACCATCGTGGCCGCCGCCACCCACAGGATGATGTTGTGAGTGTACGGGACGTCCTGCGTGAACACCAGCGTGAAGACCCTCAGCAGCGCGTACACTCCCACCTTGGTGAGCAGTCCCGCGAAGATGGCGGACACCGCCACCGGCGGGGTGTGGTATGACGCCGGAAGCCAGGAGAACACCGGGAACAGCGCCGCCTTCACGCCGAACGCCGTGAAGAACAGCATGGCCACGCAGGTGATGAGCCCGGAGTGTCCCGTCTCCCGGAGCTTCACCGAAAGGTCCGCCATGTTCAGCGTCCCGGCCATTCCGTAGAGGATTCCCACCCCGGCCAGGAACAGGGCGCTCGCGAGCAGGTTCAGGGTGACGTATTTGATGGCTCCCTCCATCTGAGCCCGCTCGCCGCCCAGCGCCAGAAGGACGAACGAGGCGATGAGCATCACCTCGAACCAGACGTAGAGGTTGAACAGGTCGCCCGTCAGGAAGGCTCCGTTGACTCCCGCCAGCAGCATGTGCAGCAGCGGATAGTATCCGAACCGCTGCCGCGGCTCGTCCATGGATGCCAGAGAATAGACGGCCGTGCAGAACCCCATCAGGGCGGTCAGCAGCACCATCACCGCGCTCAGGATGTCGGCCACCAGGGTTATCCCGAACGGCGCCGGCCAGCTGCCGGCCTGGATGCAGAGCACACCGTGGCGGAGCACGTCGCGGAACAGCCATCCGGACGCCAGCATCAGCACGGCGGTCCCGCCCACGGCGATGCGGCGCTGAGCCCTGACGCTTCGCCTGGCCAGCAGGGAGACCACGGCGCAGACCAGAGGGATGAGGACCGGGGTGAATGTCAGGGCGTTCATGTGTCTGTGCTCGTCAGGCGGTCCAGGTCGTCGGCTCCCGCCTCCTCCGCGGCGCGGTAGAACAGCGCCAGCGCGAAGGCGAGGACGCCGAAGCTGATGACGATGGCCGTCAGGATGAGGGCCTGCGGCAGAGGGTCGGCGTACGGCGGCGCAAGGGCCTGGCTGCCGGGCGCCACCAACGGAGGGCGTGCGGGCACAAGCCCCCCGGACAGGAAGATGAGAAGGTTCGCCGCGTTGCTCAGCAGCACCAGCCCGATGATGAGCTTCACCAGGCTTCGCCGCAGCATCATGTAGATGCCCGCCGCATACAGCACGCCGATCACCAGGGCCAGGATGTTCTCCATCTCACTCCTCTTCCTCCTGAAGAGCCACCACCACCGTCAGGATGACCCCGATGACAACCAGGAACACTCCCAGGTCGAAGACCAGCGGCGTCCCGAGCTTCAGGTCCAGAAGGCCGGGGACGTGAAGCTTCGCCCACAGGCCGGTCAGGAACGGACGTCCGGAGAGGCTGGCGGCAAGGCCGCTGCCCACCGCCAGCAGCAGCCCCCACGCGATGAGCGTGCGCGGACGCGCCCGCAGGAGCTGCAGCATCCGCTCGGGGGAGTAGGCCAGCGAGTGCAGCGCGAAGCCCGCCGCCGCCACCAGCCCCGAGATGAATCCTCCGCCGGGCTCGTTGTGCCCGCGAAGCAGCAGGAACACCGCGAACGTCAGGAACAGCGGCATCAGGAACCGGGCTGCGGTGCGCAGGATGAGGTCCTTCACGCGGATTTCCTCCCGGACAGCCGCAGCTTCAGCACGGCGTAGGCTCCCAGCCCCGCCAGCCCCAGCACGACAATCTCTCCCAGCGTGTCCAGCGCCCGGAAGTCCACCAGGATGACGTTCACCACGTTTCGTCCGAACCCGCCCGGCACGCTGTTCTCCGCGAAATAGGACGAGATGGGCGGGTGCAGGTCCACGTGAAGCGCCACCAGCGACAGGTACGCCATCATCCCCCCGGCCGCCAGCGCGATGAGCCCGTCCCGCACCCGGGACACCGGACGGGACAGACGCGCGAACCGGGGCAGCTTGAAGATGATCAGCACGAAGAGGATGATGGTGAGCGTCTCCACCAGGAACTGGGTCATCGCAAGGTCGGGCGCCCCGTACATGACGTAGATGAGCGCCACGCCTCCCCCCGCTCCTCCCAGTGCGGCGATGGCTCCCAGGCGGGTGTCCAGCAGCACGGCTGCAACCGCGGACAGGACTATCATCAGCGCCACAGCCGCGCCGTACGCGGAGACCGGGACGGCCGACTCCATGATGAGCGGCTCTCCCCGCGAATGCAGCGAGTAGCCTGTCAGGCCCATGAAGCTCAGCACCACGGCCAGCACGTAGTAGCGAAGGTAGCCGCTCTGCACCACCCGCGTCTGCCCCCGCGCCACAGCCATCAACAAGTCGATGGACAGGTCGTAGAGCCGGTCCGGCCCCCAGCGCAGCAGGCTCTCCCCCGGGCCGGCCGCCTTGCGGATGCGGTCCCATCCGGCGTACACAGCGGCCCCCAGCGCGACCGACAGCACACTCAGCCCCAGAGCCGCGTTTACCCCGTGCCAGAGCGCCAGCTTCAACTCCTCCGGACGGCCCAGCACGCTTCCGACCGCCGGGGCGATGAACGCGGCGGCCTTCCCCGTCAGGAGCCCCAGAAGCAGCCCTTTGACAGCAAGCCAGACGGGCCCTATCCACATGCTCAGGGGAGCTTCGTGGGCTTTCGGCGGCGCAAGCGAGGCGGGGCCTGCAAAGATCCTCAGCGCCGTCAGCCCCGCCACGGCCACGAACGACGCCGATGTGAAGACCGCCACGGCGGCCAGCCACCCGCTCCCGGCCCCCAGGACCGCCTCCAGCGCAAGCTCCTTCCCGATGAAGCTGAGCCAGGGACCCAGTCCGGCCATCGCCAGCCCGGCCATGCCTGCGGCGAAGGCGGTCGCGGGCATCAACCGCCCCAGTCCCCGGAGCGCGGAGGCGTCGCGGCTGCCGGCCTCGTGGTCCACCGCGCCCGCCACCATGAACAGCGCGCCCTTGTACAGAGCGTGCGCGGTGAGGAACACCAGACACCCCTTCACCGCATACGGGGTCCCGACGCCGAGCAGCATCACCATGAACCCCAGCGACGCCACCGTGGAGTAGGCCAGCAGCTGCTTCAGGTCCGTCTTGACCAGCGCGAGCGCCGCCCCGGCCAGCATCGTGGCCGCGCCGAAGACCGTCAGGGCCGCCTGCCATTCGGCCGTCCCGCCCAGCGTGGGACTCAGCCGCGCCAGCAGAAAGACGCCCGCCTTCACCATCGTGGCGGAGTGGAGGTAGGCGCTGACCGGGGTGGGAGCCTCCATGGCGTTCGGCAGCCAGTGGTGGAACGGGAACTGCGCGCTCTTCGTGAACGCGCCCAGCAGAATGAGGATGAGCACCGGGAGATACATCCCGCTGGAGCGGACCTGCTCGCCCTTCAGCACAAGCTCCGAAAGTTCGGTGGACCCTGCGACGGAGGCCAGCAGCAGCAGCCCCGCCAGCATCGCCAGCCCTCCCGTACCCGTCACCACCAGCGCCTGCAGCGCCGCGCGGCGGCTGCGCTCCTGCTCGTGGTTGAACCCGATGAGCAGATAGCTGGTCAGGCTGGTCAGCTCCCAGAAGACGAACAGCGTGAACAGGTTGTCCGCGAGGACCACCCCCAGCATGGACCCCATGAACAGCAGCAGGAAGACGAACATCCGGCCCTGCTGGGGATGTCCCTTGAGGTATCCTCCGGCGTAGATCAGGATGAAGGTCCCGATGCCGCTGATGAGCACCGCGAACAGAAGCGCCAGGCCGTCCGCGTAGAACGAGAACACCACGCCGGCCTGCTCCATCCACCGGACGCGGAACGAGGCGGGGCGGCCCGATGCCGCGCCGGGCATCAGCAGGCCGAAGAACGCCGTCAGCAGAGCGGGCAGCACGGCCAGCAGCCAGCCCGCGCGGTCCTTCAGGCGGGCGTGCGCCCAGGGTGCCAGCGCGGCCAGCCCGAACGGCGAAAGCACGGCCAGCGGCAGGGCCGTCATCCGGCCGCTTCCCGCAGCGCCGCAGGCGCTCCCGTGCGCAGCGCTCCCTCAGGGCACAGATGCAGGACCGGGCACTCCGGGCAGGCGGGCCGCCGCGCGTCGCACACCGCCCTGCCGTGAAACACCATCAGATGCCCGAAGATGCTCCAGTGCTCCGGGGGCAGCAGGGTCATCAGTTCCCGCTCGATGCGCTCCGGGTCCGTTTGCCGGGTGAGCCCGAGCCTGCGGCTGATGCGGCTGCAGTGCGTGTCCACGATGACCCCGCCCCCGGTGAAGCAGGTCCCCAGCAGCACGTTCGCGGTCTTGCGTCCCACCCCGCGCAGGCGGGTCAGCTCCTCCATCGTCCGCGGCACCTCGCCGCCGTGCCGCGCCACGATGTCCCGGGACATCTCCACCAGCGCCCGCGCCTTCTGGCGGAAGAACCCCAGCGGATGCACAACCCGCTCCACCTCCGCCAAATCGGCCGCGGCCATGGCTTCCGGCGTGGGCCACCGCCGGAACAGCTCCGGCGTCACCGTGTTGACCTTGGCGTCGGTGCACTGGGCGGCCAGGATGGTGGCGCAGAGCAGCTCGAAGGGGTTCCGATGGTCCAGTGTGCACCGTGCATCGGGATAATGCCGGGACAGGATGCGGACCACCTCGGATGCGCGGTTCTTCAGGCTGGAACGGGATTGTCTGGGCATGGCGGGCAGCGGGTGTCTCACAGCATTATACCCGCCGCCCGCCACGGGACTATCCTCACCGCCGCTGCAGCGGAGGCAGCTCCGCGAAGACCACGTCGTCGAAGTAGGCGACGCCCTCCGAGCCGCGCGTGACCCCCAGGTGTATCTGCGCCTGGCTCGCTCCGGGGGGCGAGATGAGCCGCCTGTATGTGTGGCGCCGCCAGTCCTGGTCCTTCGCCACGCCCATCGGTTCCGACTCCCCGATGACGTCTCCGTTCTCCGCCAGCCAGATGATATGCACCACCGTGCTCGCGTCCTTCAGCCCCACCGTCCGGACGTGCACCTCGAACAGGTACGGCGTGGCCTCCTTCACCGGGATGAGGTCGGAGCGCCACCAGCGCGGACGGTCCCCCACCCGGACGGTCAGGTTCCGCTGTCCGATGTACGAGAACCGCTGTCCCGTGTCCAGCGCCACCCCCGGCATCACGTTGTAGGTGCCCCACCCGGCGTCCTGCCACAGCACGTCGTCCGAGTCCTCCGAGCGCAGCCAGCCCTCGGGCTCCTTCATCCCCTCCCGGGGCCGGAACTCGAAGCTCGGACTCGGAGCCAGGTTCACCAGCGGAGGCAGCAGATTGGGCCTCAGGTAGAGCGGCTTCTCCGCACCGGACGGCTCGAATCCTCCCGCGGTCAGCAGGATGCAGTCCATCAGCTTCGCGTAGGGCCTGTTGTCGGCCATCGTGACCGACGTGCCCTTCCCCCTCTTCTCCGTCACGCGGAAGGTCAGGGTATGGCGGCCTCTCTTCAGGCGCACTTCGCCGTAGTGGTACCAGGCGAACACCTGCCGGGTGTCTTCGATGGCGTTGTAGAGCGCCACCACCCTCGCGTCCCGCGGCACCAGCTGGTTCGTCACGTGCACCCATTCGCCGTCGTCCACCCGGTACCAGCACGGCGAACTGTACGAGAGGTAGTTCTCCCGCACCCAGAGCTGATAGGTGCCGTCCGCGGGCGCCGTGAACTCGTAGTGCGCGAACCATCCCGTGTCCGCCGGGGGTTCCACCGCCGTCTCCAGTCCAAGGAAAGCTCCGCCGCTCAGGCGCGGGATGCCGCCGATGCGGCTGTAGTTGAAGTTGGACGCCTTCCGGTCCTCGGCCTCGAGCCAGATGCAGGGGGTGGCGCGCTCGAAGAACCGCTCCGCCTCCCGGAGGACTATCTCGGCCGCCTCCCGGTGCCGGCCCTCGCGCGATGCGGCCATCGCGCGCTCCACCACCTTCGCAAGGCCCGGGCGCGCCTCCTCCGGCAGTCCCTGCAGCGCCTGCTGCACTCTGCGGATGGCGTAGCCCGCCATCTCCAGCGGATAAGAACGTTCGAACGGCAGCCCGCGGATGATGACGCTGTCGCGAGCCTGAAGCGAATCCACCAGGATGCCCGAGCGCACCCAGCGGTTGGCGTCCCGGGCCGGCCACTCGTCCCGCCGCACCAGCTCCAGCTTCTGCGGCTCCAGACGCACCACCAGCCGGCCGCCCCGCATCTCGCCCGCAGGACTGCCGTCCGGCCACACGGCTTCCACCCGCGTCCCGGCGGGCATCTCGAACGACAGCGTCCTCGGCTCGTCCAGCGTCCCGATGACCGTGACGGGAGTCCCTCCGTCCGTAAAGCGGAAGGCGTACATCCCGGGGTCCGACGGGAGCAGTTCCACTCCCAGAAGCTCCCGGAACACCCCGAAGTAGGGCTCCACCGCGCGCTCGCTGCCCGTCAGCAGTCCATCCGGGCGGTATCCGTGGACGCCGTACACCTCCTTGGAGTTGATCTGCAGCTTTCCGTCGATGAGGTTCCACACCTCGCCCCTTGCGGTCTGCCCCAGGATGCGGCTGGTGGGAGTGGGCCGCAGCACCTGGAACCGCCGCCCGTCGGAGTCCACCGACATCCGCCCGCTGTAGTACCGGTCTATCTCGGGGATGGAGCCGAGGTCCCGGCGGAAGCCGATGACGGTCATCCGCACACCGTCCCTGATGGCCTGCGCCACCTCCTGCCGGTGACGCTCGGTTGCGGGGGTGTCCTCCAGATTCACGATGAACAGCGGAGTGTCCGGCCTCAGCGAGAACGAGGGTACGATCCAGATGTCGTTCTCGCTGCGTTGGATGGGCTCGCGCCACCACCACCCTCCGATTCCGGCATAGTCGGCGTTCGGCTCGGAGCGCAGGTTCATCGAGTTGGGGTTGTAGAGCCCGGGGAAGCGGAAGTACATCGGGGGCCGGTAGTCCGCCAGGGCGGGGGAGTTGTCCAGGATGCGCTGATAGGTCCCAAGCCATTCCAGCTGGCGCGGGTCTGCCGTCAGCGCATCGGTCCAGGGCTGGTCCGTGCCCCCTCCGGGGACCATGTTGTACTGGAACACCCCCTTGGCTCCCCCGGAGAGCAGGGCGTTGAAGTTGGCGTACATGTGCCCCAGCCGGCTGGAATATCCCGGCATCTTGTTCCGGGACGGGCTGTTGTCCTGATGGTTCCCCTCGCCGGTCTCCGTGACGATCAGCCAGGTGGTCTTCGTGGCCTGCTGCAGGGCCCCGTAGAGGTGCCCGGCCATGAACATCAGCAATGGCTCGCCGTTGCCGTAGCTCTCCATCCCCAGTCCGTCATGCCCGCCGGGGGTCCCCAGGTCGTTGATGTGCCAGAAGTCCAGGTCCGAGAACCCCTTGTAGATGACCGGGACGTCGTAGAGCTCCTTGAAGCGGTCCGCGATGTCGCAGGTGAAGTGCAGCAGGCTGCGCCCCAGATGCTCCTGAAGGTCGTAGTTCACCTGCGAGACGGATAGGTCCATCCGGAAGACCTGTCCGGTCTGCGGGTCCAGCATGAACTGATGCTCCGGACCGCGCATCCTCAGCCGCTTGCGGTCCAGCGGGGCGAGCCGCGCGGCCTGCTCGAAGTTCTCCAGCTGACCCCCCTGCGTCCTCCATCTCCGGTTGAGCTCTTCCACGCTCCCGTAGCGCTCTTTCAGCCACGCGGCCAGCTGGCGCTCGTAGACGGCAGACCGCGGGAAGAAGTCCCGGTTCACGTTCATCTCGTTCCAGAGAGGGTCCACGATGAACCGGAAGCCCGGCCCGAGCGCCACCTTGCTGTAGTGCCTCAGGACGGTCTCCACATATTTCGGATACTGGTCGTCCCAGTAGTACATGCTGAACATCGGGGGGGCGTCGCGCTCCAGCGTGAACACCACCTGGTAGTGTCCCGGGCGCTCCACCCGCACGTCCGCCTCCGCATAGCGCTCTTCCGACACCCGGGCCCGCCCCGTCTGCACCACCTCCCAGGTCGCGGTGTCGAAGACGGCGAAATACCCGTCCCGCACCCTGTCCTCCTCCACGCGCACCGTGCCGGAGCCGGTGACCTCCACGCGCGGACCGCGGCCCGGGTAGTACCATCCCGGCCCCCGCGCCTCCAGCCCCTGGAACTGGATGCCGTAGGTGAACCCGAGCTCGTCCAGATAGTCGATGGTCTGCTGGAAGAAGCGGTAGTCGTCGTCGGAGTAGGTCTTCCAGGGGTAGGGCTGGTTGACTCCCAGATGCAGATAGACGCTGCGGACCCCGTAGCGGTGAAGAAGGTCGATCTGGGCCTTCACCAGCTCCCAGTCCCGGTCGTAGACGAACATCCCGCCGGCAGGCAGATAGGGGCGCCCGTCCCAGATGAGCGTGTGGGCGTGGTTGATGTGCCACCTGTGCGGGACGCCGTATTTGTCCACCATCGTGCCGGTGGTCACGATCTTCGCCAGCCGCGCCGCCTGCCGGCCCGTCACCCGCAGCGCAGCGCGCGCTTCCGCCTTCTCCTGGTAGACCCCCACGGTCAGTTCGTAGTCGCCGGTGGGGACGTCGGACGGGATGCGGACCCGCGCGTCCCGTATCCTGTTCTCGCCGACCCTCCATCCGTCCGGGTTCGCGATGACCTCCACGTGGCGCGCGGCGCCTTCGTGAGACAGGATGGCGAACATCAGCCGGTCGTCCGGCAGGCGGGAGACCGCCGAGACGGTGATGTCCAGCCGGATGGTGGAGCCGGTCCGGGCGGAGGATGGCGCTTTCACGCTCACCGCCGCGACGGCGGGCGGGGTCTGCGGATACTCCGCCTTCCGGTATTCCGCGTGCGCGCTTCCGGCAAGCGCAAGGACCAGGGATGCTGTTGTCAGGGCTGATCGGAGCATGGGGCGGATCGTCTCCCTCCGCGGTCGAAGGTTCGGGGGCCGCCGGAGCGAACGGGCCCCGATGTTTGCGTCTCCCGCTTCGCCGCTGCTTCGGGAATCTCCTTCCCGCGGGCCGTATTCATCATAAAAACCATAGAATATCGCAGGAGTTTCACATATGCCCCCGCCTCTACAGGCTCGGGCGATGTCTGGACTGCTGTGGTAGAATCGTTCGTGCGACAGACGAAGCAGATTCTGCGTCTGCATCCTGCTGCGGATCGAGGTGAACATCCGGCTTTGCGGCTTCTGACGCTCCTGAAAGGCAAGATCCACCGCGCCACGGTGACGGCGTCCAACGTGGACTACATCGGCAGCATCACCATCGATGCCGCCCTCATGGAGAAGGCGGGCATCGTGCAGGGGGAGATGGTGCACGTCTGGAACCTCACCAACGGCCAGCGCTTCATCACCTACGCCATCCCCGGGGAACCGGACTCCGGGACCATCCAGATCAACGGCTCCGCCGCCCACAGAGCCAGCGCGGGTGACAAAGTCATCATTGCGGCGTTCATAATAACAGATGAGGAAGTGGAGCCGAAAGTGGTCCTCGTGGACGACCACAACCGGTTCGTGAAGTATCTGTAGGGACGCGCGGCTCCGGCTGCCGAGACCGTGGCCGCTCGCCCGGCAGGCGGCACGGCGATGAAAAGAACAGCATTCCATATCCCTGTCCTCCTGGCGGCCGTCTTCATGGCGGCATCGCTTCTCCTGAGCGCCGCGCCCGCGGCGGCGTTCAACGAGGAGGAATACGGCCGCAGGTTCCACGCGGAGATCTCCAAAAAGTACCGCGTATACGAAGACCCGCGCCTCACCGAGATCGGACGCCGGGTCAGCGAGGTGGCGCACGTGCGGGGGGTGCGGTTCTTCGCGGTGGACATGGGCAAGGACGAGCAGCTCAACGCCTTCCAGGTGCCCGGGCACATCTACGCCACCAAAAGCCTGCTGAAGGAGTTCGACGACATCTCCCTCACGTTCATCATGGGCCACGAACTGGGGCACGAGTCCGGACGGCATCTCTCCCGCCAGGTCCGGCGCAACCAGACCGCCGGGGTGGCCGCCGTGCTGCTGGGTGCCATCTTCGGAGTGAAAAGCAACACGGTCGGGGACTATGCCATCAACCTGGCCGGGCTGGCCTACGTCAACCAGTACTCGCAGGCGCAGGAGCGGGAGGCCGACCTGTTCGGGCTGAACGTCCTCCACGACCTGGGCATCCCGTTCGAGAAGGCTGCCGAAGCGTTCAAGAAGCTGGGTGGCGGCCGCAGCGAGAGCCGCACCTTGAACGCCGTGTTCGGCTCGCATCCTACGATGCGCGAGCGCATCCAGCGGTCGGGCTCCGCGGAAGAGTGGCTCTCGATGCGGGCGGTGGACATCTATGAGGGCGAGGGCCGCCGCATCGCGGTGCTGTGGCGCTACACGGGCGACGACCCGATGCCGGAAGGCGAGAGGCGGCTGCGCGAGGAGCTGCGGAAGGAGATGTCGGCGCTCGGCTACACCCGTCGCGACCCGGGCAGCCCCCGCGTCTGGACCGCCCTGAGCCGCGCGGAGAAGCTGGACGCCGCCGGGCTGCGCTCGCTCGGAGAAGCGCTGGGCGCCGACTGGCTGATGATCCAGAGCGGTCTGGACCAGCGGCGCGGCTGGAGCGGTCAGGTGGTCGGGCTGGAGAGGATGGTCCGGGTGCCGGTGAGCTGGAAATTCCGCCAGCCTTCCGAGATTCCCGGGTTCTTCCGGCTCAGCATCGACAATATCGCCTCCGGGAAGCACGACGACCTGAAGGTCGCCGAGCCGGCCTGAGTGCCGTGAGGCCCGGGGGGCCTCACGCTTCGAAAAGCTGCCGGGCGAACTCCCGGGGGTCGAACAGCTCCAGGTCCTCCACCTTCTCGCCCGTGCCGATGTAGCGCACCGGGACGCCCAGTTCATCCCGGATGCTGAGCACCGTGCCGCCCCGTGCGCTCGAGTCCATCTTGCTCAGCACCAGGCCGGTCACGTTGATGGCGTTGAGGAACTCCCGCGCCTGCGCGATGGCGTTCTGTCCCGTGGTGGCGTCCAGCACCAGCAGCGTCTCGTCCGGAGGGCGCCCGTTCGACTTCTCCACCGTGCGGGCGATCTTCCGCAGCTCCTCCATCAGGTTGGACTTCGTGTGCAGCCGTCCCGCCGTATCCACGATCACCACGTCGGCCCCTCGGGCGCGGGCGGCGCTGATGCCGTCGTACACCACGGCCGCCGGGTCCGCTCCGGGCTGTCCCTTCACGATGTCCGCCCCCACGCGTCCGGCCCAGATTTCCAACTGCTCGATGGCGGCGGCGCGGAACGTGTCGGCCGCGCAGAGCAGGACGCGCTTGCCGTCGCGGCGGTAGAGGTGGGCCAGCTTGGCGATGCTGGTGGTCTTCCCCACGCCGTTCACGCCGGCCACGAAGATGACTGTGGGCGGCTGAGGACCGTAGACCAGGCCCTGCGGGCCGTCCGCGCCCATCAGCTCGCAGACGATGTCCCGCAGGCCCGCTTCCACCCCCTCGGGATGAGCCTTCGAGTCCTGAAGCCGCCGGAGTATCTTCGTCACCGTCTCGTAGGCCACGTCGGCGGCGATGAGCGCTTCTTCCAGTTCTTCGGCGGTCTCGTCATCCAGGACGGTCTTCCCGGCCAGTCTCCGGGCGATGTTCTTGAGGGCTCCGAACAGCCGCATCCGACAATTGCTCCTCAGGGTGGATTCTGCGGGGGAGGGCGCCGGCAGGCGCCCCTTCGTTCCGGGGGATGATAGTCCGCGCGCCCTCCCGACGGCAAGAGGGAGGACAGACCGCACGGACGGGGGGAAGAACGCGTCGGGGGAGTGTGCCCGTGAGGACGCTTGCTGCGATAGCCGTTGTCCTGGCCCTTGCTGCCGCCGCCTGCGCGTGCGCGGTGGAGCAGCCGAGGCCGCTGGTGGGAGTGTACTACTTCCCGGGCTGGTACCGGGGCGGGCCGGACCGTCCGGAGGGCGAATGGAGCGAGTGGCGCGCGTTCATCGCCACCTGTCCGGAGCCGCGCCCTCTGTGCGGGTTCTACGACGACTCCGACCCGCGCCTATGGCGAGACTACTTCCTTCCCTGGATGGAAGGGCACGGCGTGGACTTCCTGGCGTTCGACTGGTACTACAACGCCGGGGAGGAGCTGCTGAACGGCTCGCTGGACCGGGGCTATCTCCCCGCCGCTTCCGGCAGCAGCGTGAGATTCTGCATCCACTGGTGCAACCACGGCGGACTGCCATGGAAGCAGCCGATGGACCAGAGCCTGGATGCGGTCCTGCGGATGACCGACCTGCTCTGCGAGCGATACTTCCTCCGGCCGGAGTATCTGCGCATCGGCGGCCGGCCGGTGCTCATCATCTACGATGTTCCGGAGCTGGTGAGCTACGGCGGCGAGCGGCAGGCAAGGCGGTCGCTTTCCGCGCTGCGGCAGCGCGCGCGGGAGCGCGGGGAGGGCGGGGTCTATCTGGTGGCCGTCACCACGGACAACTCCCCGCAGCACATCGCCTGGCTGAGGTGGCTGGGGTTCGATGCGTTCACCGCATATACCTACTCGCCTCTCAAGCCGCCCACAGTGGCGTGGGACAGTCCGGTCATCCCCTACTTCGCCCAGACCGGACTTCTGGTGTCGGAGCTGTATCCGTTCCTGAAGAGGACCGGCAGGGAGCAGGGCATCTCCTACTGGCCCACGGCGTTTCCCGGGTGGGACAACCGCCCGCGACGGGCGGTGCAGGAGGTCTTCGTGCTGACCGGGAACACCCCGGAGCAGTTCGAGCGGATGGTGCGCGGGGCGCTGGCGAACGTCAGTGCGGAGTCGCCCGTGGTGATGGTGGAAGCCTGGAACGAGTGGGGCGAGGGAGCGTTCCTGGAGCCGGACCGGCGAAGGGGCTTCGGATTCCTGCGGGCTCTGGCGCGGGCCCGCGGCATCCCTCCCCCCGAGGTCCGGGC
>FWPV01011004.1_pt1 | contig 14573 bp, 15 predicted proteins | sample 2228371 | NCBI WGS metagenome assembly FWPV01 (sample SAMEA103939776, study PRJEB20133) | metagenome
GCCTGTAAGGCCATTTGACCTATGGAAGATCTTGCGATTCTTCTCATTTTCTGCCGGCGTTTCTGCCGCCGACCTTTACTATGTTACCACACCGCCAAACCGTTGTCAATAAGGTTTTTACTGGTTTTTCGTGGTAATTTGCGTCTGACCTTTCTGTCTGTTTTTCCGTCTCGTTATCGAGGCAGGAATTACATCTTATCATGTACAGCTTTCGGAGTCAACTGGAAGTTTAAGGCTTTTTATTAAAAAGCTTTTCATTATTCAGTCCATTCAATGAAGCTGAGCTTCATCGCTGACAGACAACATCGTTGTCTGGAAGGGACATGACTTGCTGTCTGTTTTCCTGTTCTGTTTGAGACAGGAATCTTATCTTACCATGTCTGATGCACCAATGCAACTGGTAAATCTCACCAATAAGCGTTACTCCATACTTAATATAGTATATCCGCTATCTATCAGGTACTCAATAATCTCAGGCAAAGCTCTTGCCGTCTCTTCTCGAGCACTGGTGTTGTGGAACAATATAATAGCATTTCGCTTGCTCTTTACCTTATTTATTACTGCTGTTGCTATTTCACTGCTGCTGATTCCTGATACCCTGCTGTCCATGCTGTCCACATTCCAAAGCACCGTCTTGTACTGTGACAGTGCATTCTTATACTCCTCACTCCTTATATATGGCAACCCATATGGAGGCCTGAAAAGCTCCGGGGTAATACCGGCAACATCATATATTGCCTTTGATGTCTTTGCAAGCTCTTCGGAAAAGCTATTCACATCTGTATATATTATATCCTTATTATGTGTATAAGCATGGTTCCCTACTTTATGGCCTTCACCAACTATCCTTTTAAGTGTATCCTTATTTTTGTTTATTGTATTTCCTATTATATAAGAGGAATGTAGACTGACTTATCTTTTATATAGGCATAGCTATTCTCGAAGGTTCCGTTTCTCTCAGGGAAAGCTTTTTCCTGCTGCATTTTAAGCACAAGCTTGAGATTCTGCCTGCTTATTGTCATAGTCCCAGCTTCCCGCACTATTGTGATTCCAAGGGAGTCGCTGATTTTACTCAACGGAACGTAAGTAATTCCTTCCAAGGTGGAAGCTGTTATTTCCTTATTAAAAGAAATATCATTTATTATTAAGCCATACTTTTCAAAGCCCTCTGAAAATACCGGACTAATACCGCTAAGCAAAACAAATATTAAAACAAATGCTGTCAGTCTTATTATTTCACTTTTCTTCATTTAATATCTCCATATGTGCGTTATGCAAAATTACATTTATGTTGGCAGTTCAAGAGAAGCAATTTCATCATGCTTTTCCTTCACCTTTTTCAAGTCTTCCCAAAAATGTCTTTTTTTGCTTTCATCTCTGAGAAAAGCTGCAGGATGATAGGGCACTGACAGCTCATCCATTGTAAGCATAGCCATACCCCTTACTATGTATATTGTAGTGGTAATTATAATATACTAGTTTTCCTTAAAAAAAGGTAGGTATTTTTCTTGATTCCCAAAAGAAAAAAGACTATTGATTTCTCAATAGCTTATTCCAATACTAATTTATCCCTCAATATAAACTTCTCGTCCCGGTGAGTAATCTCCAGCTCCTTACCCTCAAGGAGCTGGTAAGCAGTCCCCGTGTTGTTTATCGTAAGCTTAACCAGCCTTCCCCGGTAGGTTATCTTAAAGCTGTACTCTTCCCAATCAGGATGAATATACGGCCGGAAGCTTAGTATATCGTCATGGACCCTCATCCCCGCAAATCCGTTCACTATGCACATCCAACTGCCCGCCATATTGGCTGTATGAACCCCGTGATGGGTATTGCCCTGGTAATCATCCAAATCCATTCTCGCCGTTTTTATAAAATACTCATATGCTTTTTCGTGGTATCCAACATCATTGGCTACTATACTGAATATGCACGCAGATAGAGAGGAATCATGGGTAGTGACCTTTTCATAGTAGTCGTAATCCTTCCTTTTCTGCTCCAGGCTGAAATTCTGTCCAAGCAGGAATAACGCCAATACCACGTCGGCCTGTTTACAAACCTGGTGCCTGTATATGACCAGGGGGTGATAGTGCAGAAGCAGCGGATAGTTTTCTTGGGGTATGTTTTCAAAATCCCATACTTCTTTCTCCAAGAAAGTGTCGTCCTGCATGTGTATTCCATGCTTCTCACTATATGGTATGTACATATTGTCAGCGGCTATTTCCCAAAGTGCTATCTCTTCAGGTTCAAGTCCTATGCCGGTAGCCAGCCGCTCATAGTCCGATTTATGGTTCTTCTTCATCCAGACAGCAGTGCTATAGGCGTATTCAAGATTTTCCTTTGCCATAAGATTAGTGTAGAAGTTGTTGTTTACTATAGCTGTATATTCATCAGGGCCGGTGACGCAATTTATGCAGAATTTGCCGTCTTTCTCATTGCTGAAAAAGCCCAGGTCCGCCCATAGCCTGGCTGTTTCAAAGAGTATTTCCGCTCCGTAGAGCAGCAGAAACTCGCTATCCTGGGTGACTTCTACGTATTTCTTTATCGCATAGGCTATATCGGCATTTATATGATATTGAGCCGTCCCTGCAGGAAAATATCCCGAACATTCCTCGCCATTTATTGTTCTCCATGGGTAGAGGGCTCCCTTGCTATGGGACATTTCCCTTGCCCTGGTCCTTGCCTTATCCAAGGTACTGTACCTGTATTCCAGAAGCTTCCTGCTTATGTCAGGCCTGCTATATAAAAAGGCCGGTATCACATACATCTCGGAATCCCAGAAATAATGGCCTTCATATCCTTCCCCTGTAAGTCCCTTGGCGCACATATTGGTCTTTCCGTCTCTGCCCACTGACTGGAGAAGGTGGAACAGGTTAAACCTCATAGCTTGCTGTAAGGCTATATCTCCTTTTACTTCAATATCTGACTTATACCAATAATCTAGCAGAAACTCATTTTGCTCCTCAATTAACCTGTTATAGCCTTGTTCGACTGCGCTTGCTAACACTTTGCAGGTATGCTCAAGTATACTTTCCTGACTTTCACAGGAAGCCTCATAAGCGATGTATTTCGTATAATCTATAACCTTACCTTTCTGACCCGCCACATGATACTGAAATCCGACTCTGTCTTCATTGATATAGTTGTCAGTGCTGTAGAAGCACTCTGTTTTTATTTCGCCTCTTGCCGCACATGCTACTGTTATCTCTGTCTTCCTTGTTTTTTGCAGAAGAACAGCCATGTCAGTGTTTACCATTGCATCAACAGTATAAAACGAGCCTTCCTCAAGTCCCAATCCAATTCTGGGATCCTTTTCTACTAAGGAATATTTCATATTCCCATCAACTTCCGAGATGATTTCTATTTTACCGTCAAAGTTTATAGGAGTAACCTTATATTTAACAACTGCCAGGTTTCTTCTTTGAAGGCATACCATTCTTTCAGTTTCCAGTTTTATCTGCTTTCCTCTCGGTGACTGCCATATGAGACTCCTTTTCAATATCCCTTCCTTCATATTGATTGAACGCTTGTATTCCAGGATATTCCCCGTCTGCATATTGAATGTCTCATCATCCAGGTGCAGCAAAACTTTCTTGCCATTAGCAGCATTAATCATTGTCTGGCTCTTCTCAGGAAAACCATATGCTATTTCGCCATACTTGATGATTCCCTCTTCATATACACCATTTAAGAATGTACCTTCAGCCCCTAGCTCTGCACTGCCTTCAAGCCCTTCTTCAAAAGTACCTCTAATCCCGATAAATCCATTCCCAACCGAAAAAATCGTTTCACTATGATAATTTCTTTCAGGGCTGAACCTATCTTCGATAATTTCCCATTCATCAAGCCCAAAGCATGGCTTAATATCTTCAACCTTTGCTTTCATGATGTGTGCCCCTTTCTGATATGCGCAACTTTTACTATTCTTTAACAGCTCCCGATGTTAAGCCTGATACTATCTGCTTCTGGAACAACAGTACAATAATCAGTGTAGGTATGGTAACTATAACAGTAGCTGCGGTTACATCTCCCCAAAGTATGGTAAACTGTGTTCTTAGGAAAGAAATTGCTACCGGTACAGTATGATAGGCTTTATTGGTATTCAATGTAACTGTAAGCAGGAATTCGTTCCATGCTGCTATGAAAACGATGATGGCAGTAGTAAAGATACCCGGTGCTGCCAGCCTGAATACTATCTTTGATAATATCTGGAAGGATGTAGCCCCATCAATTGTAGCCGCTTCCTCCAATGCAATCGGGATCTTATTAAAATGCGTAACCAGAATGAGAATAGCCACTGGTAAAGTAATTGTAGAATAAGGCAATACAACAAAATAGCTGTTAGTCAGGTTCAATTTCATAAACAAATTATATACAGGACCTACGATAATCATCTGGGGGAACATTGATACAGTCAATACTATCCCAAGCAGCACATTCTTTCCCCTGAATTTGAACCTTGAAATTGCATATGCCGCCAGAGTTGCGACCATAACAACGTAAATTGAGGTTAAACTGGCAACTACAAAACTGTTCCACATGGCCTGAAGTATGCCGTTATTCAGAACATTTATATAATTCTCCATCGTAGGATTTGCTGAAATTAAGCTAAAAGCTCCATCCCCGAATATTTCTTGCGTGGGCTTGAAAGAAGCTGCAAGAATCCAGATAAACGGGAAAATAATGACAATCAGATATAATGAAATAAAGGTAAACAACGCTGTTTTGACTTTATTTGACTTCGTTTCCATTACGCTACCTCCTAATCCCTTTCCATAACATTTGCGCCGAGTATCTTAACATAGAAGGTCGCAATTATTGCAACACATATAACCATAAATATTACTACAATCGAACCATATCCGAAATTAGTCTGTTGGAACATAGTCTTGTATGCATAGATGGACATGGTCTCAGTAGAACCGCCAGGCCCGCCGCCGGTAAGCACATAGATAAGGTCAAATACCCTGAAGGCGTCCAATGTTCTCATTAAAAGTGCCACAAGTATCGATGGCTTCAGCAGCGGCAGGGTAATTTTAATGAAAGTATTAAGTACCCCTGATCCGTCAACCTTAGCGCTTTCATATACCACACCAGGAATAGTCTGGAAGCCTGCCAATATAAGGAGTGCCATATAAGGAGTGGTCTTCCAGACATCCGCAAGTATTGCAGATGCCATTGCCCCGCCTCCTGATAACAGCAAGTCCCTTGAATCACCGACTATGTGAAGGGTTTGCATGATATGTGCTACTATACCGCTGCTCCCATCGTACAAATAGCTCCACATCAGTGCAGCTACAGTTGTTGGTATTGCCCAGGGTATCAGAGAAACAGCACGGACAAAACCCTGACCCTTCATAGCCTTGTTCATAATGATTGCAAGACCCAGGCCAAGCAGCAGCTCCAGGGCAACAGATATAATCGTAAATACTACAGTATGCCCTAAAGCATCTTGGACTCTCACGTCTAGCAGTGCGTTATAGTAGCCTTTCAAGCCTATAAAGTTTGAACGAACATAGCACTTTTTCATGTCTTCCATAACCAGTTTGAGATTTTCTCTGTCTGGAAAATCATAATTCTGCACAAAAAAATCTGCTTCTTCCAATAGCTTGTCGAAATTGCTTCGAACCTGCTTTTTAAGGTCCCCACTTAGTACAATAAAACCTGCTTTATCAGAAAAAAGCGCTTTGAAGCTATTTACATCATTAATGACCACATCAACTTTCCCCTGAGCATCCTCAGGGAAGCTATCCCTGTTCATATCAATGAACATGCTTATGTAATCCGAATTCTCCATAAACAGGTCCACATTGAACTTTTCTTCCAGAGAAAGAGTTGATTTCTGCTGGTCACTCAACTGATAATCAAAGAAAGAATAATTAATGACTTTAAAAATAGGCCAAAGTGAGAAAATAACTATTAGAATAATTGCTGGCAGTATAAAGAGTGATTCCTTAAACCCCATCCTTTTCATCCGACCACTCCCCCGAAAAGATTTATTAAAGAAATTGGGCTCCAGTATTACTTGAGCCCAATTTCTTTATTGTTATTATATATGTTTCCTGTTCTATTTTAATGCGCTATTTACATTCTTTACTGTTGTGTTCAGATCCTGTCCTCCGGACAGATACTTATGTACATTAACCTGTATTGCATCTGAGGCCTTGGAATACTGAGAAGAAACCGGTCTGGATATTGTTGTTTTTAATGCATTTTGCAAGCCCTCTAATAGAAGCATAGGATTTTCAACTCTCTTGTCAGTCAACAAGTAGTTGTAGCCTGGCAAATGTCCACCCCTTCTGGACATAATCATCTGTCCGGTCCAGCCTGCTGCATATTTTACGAATTCGAAAGCACCTGCTGCATTCTTTGAGTTCTTATTAATACCAAGTACCCAGCCGCCAACTGTACTTCCCTTAGGAAGTGGAGCTACGCCAACCTGTGAAGGTTTGACTGATTCAGTCAACATTGCATACTGGTATGGCCAGTTTCTTGCAAATACTGATTTCCCATTAATGAAAGAGTTATGAGTCTCAGCTTCAGAATAGCTTAATATGTTCTTCGGTACAAAGTCTGAAGTCACGAACATCTTCATTGTTTCCAATCCGGCCTTAACATCCTTGAATCCGCCTGTAAACTCAGTTACGTTACAGGTAAGCCCTTCGTACTGTTTCGCCTGGAAAACAAAGCCGTCTGTAGTTCCGCCTTTTCCTTTATACTTCTTAGCCATTGCTGCCAGATCATTGTATGTATATTTCCCGGAAACAAGCTTTGCAGCATCAGTTACACTTACTATATCCGAGCGGAAATAAAGCATTCCCAAGTCAGGAAATAAAGGAAGTGAATACTGTTTCCCCATATATTTACCAGCCGCCATTGAGCCTGCATTGTATAATGTACTCCTTAAGCCTGCAGCACGCATGCTCATATCTATTGGATTAAGGTATCCAGCTGCTGCAAATTCGCCAGCCCATACAACGTCCATTGATATAACATCATATTCACTGGATTTTGCAGATAAGGAAGTTAATATTTGATCACGCATTTGTCCTGAGTCATTAGTCATCTGCACCCACTCTACTTTATAAGTGCTCTGGGATTTGTTGAATTCATCAATCAATATTTGTGTTGCGGGTGTAGTATCTGCCTGTGTTGCCCACTTGATAACTGTTCTAGTATCAGCATTTGCACTCACGCCAAAACCGATGAAAGTCATGAAAATCATAATAGTTGCTAATAACAACGAGATTCTTTTTTTCATTTATTTCCCTCCTAAAATATTTTCCTAAGTACATTTTAAAACAAGCAAAATATTAAATATACCAAAATATTAACATTTATGTTAAAATATTAATATCGTCAATACTCAGCATATGACGTATGAAATTTGTTATTCAATGCACCGGAGGTTTATTATGGGAGATCTTAAAAGTATAAAAGAGAAACTCAGAACCTTCCACCAGGCAACCCTTATGCCTGTTAATCTGCTTGAAAACAACAAAAGTATATATTCCTTGCCTGAGAAAATCAACTACATAAACAATATAATAAAAGATGCATATAAAATCGAAGATATGCTCGTCGTTCCTGGCACCGGCCATTACGATAGAGTCAAGTCATATTATTACAAAAACATTTATGACGAGTGCTTCATTATATTGCATATAATAGGAAGCTATCAGGTAATTGCCGGCCCAATCATAAACGAGAAAATTCATGAAGGTATAATTAATAATATAATAAGACTCAATAAATTGCCAATAAAAATCAAGAACAAGCTTTTACATTACTTTGAAAGCCTGCTGATCATAGATACGAACAGGTGCTATTACTGTGGAAAGCTGTTGGAATATTTGTTCGGCAGCATGCTTGCGGAAGACCAGAAGAGTGATTATTCCAAGGAGCATATATTTATTTCAGATGAGTATTTCACTGAAATGATTAAAAACAGAGAAACACAATTCCATCACCCCCCGTATTTCCTGGAGCAGGAATTACTGTCTAAAATTAAATCCGGCAATCTGAATGACACAATTGCGGTTCTTAGTGAAATAAACTCCTTGAAAAGGACAAGACTGTCAAAGGATGCCTTACGGTCAGTAAAAAACTCAGTGATTTGTTCTGTTACCTTATTCACCAGAGCAGCAATCGAAGGGGGGGTAATGCCTGAAGCAGCCTTTACAATGAGCGATTCCATAATACTTGCCATTGAGGATATGAACAGCCTGCCGGAATTGATGGATTATGAGTATACCGCAGCTGAACAATATGTGCAAATAGTTCAGGATTTGTCCAAAAGCAAATACTCAAACATAATACAACAGGCCATTTCCTATATATATAAGAATCTCACAAATAAACTTACTCTTCAGCAAATATCTGATGCAATATATGTACATCCCAATTATTTATCAACTCTATTTAAAAGAGAAGTCGGGGTCAACCTTCCTGATTATATCATGAAGACTCGGGTTGACGAGTCAAAATATTACATAAGATATACAAATACCAAGATCTCAGATATTGCATTATTTTATCAGTTCTGCAATCAAAGCTATTTTACCCAGGTCTTTAAGAAATTTGTTGGTCGTACACCAAATGATTATAGAGTAAAATACAACCAGCAAAATGTATAATAGTACATAACGCATATGCGCTTATGTTACCTTAATGTAAAATCGCAGAACTTAAATCATTTCCTTATAAAATTTCTGCGATATTTTTAGAAATACTCATAATTGAAATTGGTACGAAGTTATTCTATAATGCATTGGAAAGTATAAATTACGCTAATTTTCCTTATAGTTACAATATGTGTGCTCTATAGGAGGTTATATGAGTATAATAAAAGGCTGTATATTTGATCTGGATGGGGTGATTGTCGATACCGCCAAATATCACTATCTTGCATGGAAACGGCTTGCCACAGAGCTGGGTTTTGATTTCTCAGAAAAGGACAACGAAAGGCTCAAGGGGGTCAGCAGGATGGCCTCTCTGGAAATTCTCCTGGAGGTTGGAGGACTTTCCTTTGATGAAGAAACCAAGCTTGCCCTTGCAACCAGGAAAAACCAGTGGTATGTCAATTATATAATTGCTATGAAAGAGGATGAGGTCCTCCCTGGGGCAAAGAAATTCTTAGAAGGTGTAAAAGCAGCCGGCTTGAAAGTTGCTTTGGGATCTGCAAGCAAAAATGCTCTGACTATACTGGACGGATTAAAGCTTACTGCATACTTTGATTCAATCATAGACGGCAACAAGGTATCCAAGGCAAAGCCCGACCCTGAAGTTTTCCTGCTTGCAGCACAAGAGCTTGGATTACCCCCCGAATACTGTGTAGTCTTCGAGGATGCAAAGGCAGGTGTTGAAGCCGCAAAAAGAGCAGGTATGAAGTGCATAGGGGTTGGCACAAGTCCTGAGCTCTCTGACGCCGATATTCTGATTTCCGGATTTGAAAATATTGATATAAATATATTGCAATCATAAATATAAGCGCCAAAAAACTGCACTAGCGCAGAATTACTCCCAGCGTCTATCAATAACATATATCAAAAGTGTGTATGGATGTCCATTTTAAGAATCCTAAAACAAGGTACTGAAATAGACATAGTAATGCCCTTATCCCTAACCTCATTTTATTTAGTTATTTGTATTAAACTAAATAGCGGAATCTTATAAATCCAATACCCACTTTGACACCTCATTTCTAAATTGTTAGCTAGATAATACCATATTTTTATTTAACAATCAAACAAAAACCACATATGTCATTTTTGTCCATATTTCTCCAAAGTGTTCTTCCTTAGTGCTTTGCACTCTTCTTCCGGTATCAATCGCATCACACCTATTTGCCTGGCATAAAAAGCGATTTTAGCTCCTTCTTCAACTACAACAGAGTTTGCAAAGGCAGCTTCTATATCATGGCCTACTGCAAGTACCCCATGATTTGCAAGCAGTATTGCATGTCTGTCCTTAAGGCGTATAGCAGCTGTTTCAGCAAGTTCAAGAGAGCCCATGGGTTTATATATCGCACATTCCACCGGCCCACCTATAAGTGCTGCCAGCTCTGCAACAACTACCGGAATGCCCTCATTGCAAGCTGCCCATGCAGTAGCAAATACTGAATGTGTGTGGGATACTCCGAAGACATCGCTTCTTCTCCTGTAAACAGCACAGTGCAGAGGGGTTTCTATAGACGGCTTTCTGTCACCTTCTGCCACATTTCCGTCCACATCCATTACAACTATATCTGAAGGTGTCAGTTTGTCATATTCCATTCCACTCGGTGTGATGCACACATACCCTGTCTCCTTATCCCTTGCACTGAAATTGCCCATGGTGAGGGGAATAAGTTTTTCCTTCTGTGCTTTCAACGCAGTATCTATGACCCTTTGTCTAAGCTCTTTGAGTAACATCTATAAAACCTCCCAACGTCCTAGTTCAATGCTATTTTTTTAGCATCCTGTCATACAGCCAGTGTCTCTTTATATCAACAGCCTTTTTTGGGCACAGTTCGTGACAGCAGAAGCATCTTATACATTTGCTCAAATCAGGAACAGGCTTGCCGCTGCTCATATCAATTATTCCGGGAGGACAGCTTCTTTTGCAGTCCCCGCAGGATATGCACAAATCATAATTGAATTCAGGTCTTGGCCTTAGATTATTCATCAGGAATTTCTCAAAGACCTTGGGCACTCTGCTTCCTACAAAATTTACGTTTACAGAGCCGGGAAGCTTGAAGGGTGCAATACTTAATTCACCAAGCTGTACACCTTTTATCTCAACATCATTCACAGCACCGCTGAATAGGTTCCTCAGCGAAGCAACTCTAATAGTCGGCACAAGCATTGGCTCCATTCCAATTATGCTTGAAGCCACCGTATCAAGAGCATAAGGACTGTCCGAAGCCATGATAAGTCCTACATGCCTTTTCTCCCCGGCAGAGGGTCCGTCTCCTTCCATTCCATCAATCCCGTCAATAATCGAAAAGACCGGTTTTATGGCTTCACAGATATCCACCAGATGATCGGCGAAGTTATCCACGCTATTGAGCCTGAAGTGATAATCCGCTTTTACCAGTCCAGGTATTACACCAAAAAGGTTCTTCACTGCACCGGTATACGTCATCATCCCATGAGTTTTCAGCTTTGCTGCAGATACAACAAAATCAACCTCACTGGCAATCTTTATAATCTGCATGCTCTTAAGCCGCTTGGCATCAGGATTGGATATTTCAACAACCTCGGTATTGAAATTAAGCTCGCAGCCCGTTCTCTCTGCAACCTCAAACATACCGGCAGCCTTATAAACCGATTTCAAATTCCACTCAGTGAAGGGTCCTCCGGGGCTGTCACCAATAATTACCTTACAGCCAAGCTCCTGCAGATATCTCACTATCGCTTCCACCACCGTGGGATGAGTAACTACCGCATCATCAGGACTTTTTCGCATAAGGAGATTAGTCTTCACCAGTACTCTGGAGCCTTTTGTTATTTTGAGCTTTATTGCGTCAACACCGTCAAGAGCTTCATTAACGGCCTTTCTAACATTTTCAAATTCATAGTCTCCACATCTTGCTATATTTACTGCATCCATATCTACACCTCTAATATAAGAATAGTTTATGTAATATTATATCCACAATTATATCATAAATCTTATTTAATGAATAAAGGAACCGAATTCCCGGTTCCTTATATAAGCTTTTCCTTTTTCATGAAATCCCTTAGTCTGTGCAAATCCTGCAAATACACGTCCTTCAATGCCCTATTATAGATAATGCTTGCAGGATGATACAACGGGAACAGTACGAACTCCACACCGGCAAACTTTACGCTGATTGGTGAGCCATGCATCACTCCTATTGTGACCCGGTCATCCTTCAGTATGCACCGGAGCGCAATATTACCAAGGCTTACAACTAGTCCTGGCTTAATTATAGTCAGCTCATGCTCTATAAAATCAGTAGATATCCTTATTTCTTCCTTAGACGGAGTCCTGTTGGATTCCCGTCCTGTATCCGGATTTATCCTAAAAGGCCTGAACTTTACCACATTAGTAATATATAAATCCTCGCGCAGAATACCCAGTATGTTTATAAACTCCTCCAGGTTTCTCCCTGCCTGGCCGACAAAAGGCTTGCCCTGCTCAACCTCTGTCTTGCCGGGGGCTTCACCTACCAGCACTATTTTTGAATCCACATTACCATCACCAAATACCAAAGGTACTTCATCATTGAAATTCTTCTGCAATTTACCCTGATATAATTGATTTATGCTATCAAGCTCCTGCCTTTTCAAATGCTATCCCTGCTTTCCCTGGTTTTAAAGTTTATTTTGAAAAAATTAATGGATACGCCGGCAAGCACAAGCAGCATACCTGCCACCGTTTTGAGGCTCAGACTTTCACCCAAAAAAACCACTGCAAGCATTGATGCTATTACCGGTTTTAAAAAGAATACCATGGCCCCCTTGCTTGCTGTTAAAATTTTCAGTGCTTCCATGTACGCTATATAAGCTACCCCGGAAAGAAACACTCCCGCGTAGAGTATTTTCAGAAAAGCTCCCTGCGGAATATAAAACAATGGTATACCATTCAATAGCAGTATCGGTACATATAGTATACTTCCAAAAATCGAAGAAATACAGATCATAGTAATACTGCTTATCCCTTCTGACTTCAGCTTCCCTAATACAGTATAAAGTCCGAAGGTAAGGGATGCTATTATCCCAAGAGTGAGGCTTAAAGCGGTATCGCCCCCTACATTTCCTTTATAAATAATGAGGATAATGCCCACCATGCCTAGAAGTATGCATGCTATCCTCTCAAAAGTCACCTTCTCCTTCAGCAAAAGTGATGAAAAAAACAGTACAAATATTGGATTTGAGCTTATCAGTATAGCTGCTGTTGAAGCCTTTCCAATGCTTATCGCCAACTGAAGACTTCCCATGCTAATCAGCATATTTAGTATTCCCAAAGCTAAAAAAAATAATAAATCCTTGGCCTGCAGCTTTTCTCTTCTTTTGATTACCAGCGGCAGCAGCACTGCTCCCCCGATAAGAAATCTTAAGAATGTCAGCTGCAGCGGATTTATTATACCCTTTAGTGTACTGGTGACTACTTCTAATGTGCTGAATAATAATATTGTTATTCCTAACAATACATAACCCTTATACTTCATCTTATCCCCCAAAATTCAATCCATCAAATTACTAATATACTTATGCATTTTTCTGAAGCTTTTGCAATAAAGTCTTCTATTATTTGAGGGTTCAGATACTTATATTCCCTATCAATATGCAAAGGCTCCCCGCTGTAAAAATCCACTATGCGATTTTTACATTCATATATGTAATCAGAATCAAATTCATTAAAGAAATTTATATTCCCGTCAAAGCTCTTTAGCTGTTCCACAAGCTCTGTGCCATTCTCCTTGAGATACTCAAAATCAAGGGTCAACATTTCCTCCCTTATAAAGTCTACAAAATCCTTATCCGAATCCTCAAATTCACTTTCATAGCTTTTCTTTAAGGGTTTGAAATACTCTTCAAGCCAAAGCTTATCTGTTATCAGATGAAAGTAGTAGCCCCATAAAAAAGATCTCGTGCTGTCAGATCTTGTCATAACTTTTTCAGGCACCAGATAATTGTTGAAAAACATAGTCTCTTCCATATCTGCAACATTGCCATCCTTTTGATACCTAAAGTGAGTAACCTCTTTTGAAGGAGTATAGTTCCTCTGACTTTCATCCGATATGCCAGAATCCGGTGCAATACTGCCGATTATAAGATACGGAAAATCAATTTCCGATACCTTTTGCTTTATCATTTCTGCAATTCTCAAATGTGTGAGCCATGAAGCCATATGTTTGCACCCTCTTTTCAAATAACCTTAGTATTATTATTCGACATATACAACCAAATATATATCTAAATTTTATCACAAAACTCCATAACAAGGAAGGTTTTCCGCTTAGAAATTCTCTTTTGCGGGTCGCTGTGCGGGAGCACCGCGATGTAGCAAAAGTTCATAGAATTTCTTAGCGGAAAACCGTAGTCTAAACGCACCATTGCGCAGAACAGCTATCCTTAATTCATTGCTAAAGGGTAAAACAAAAACTGCTATAATATTGCTCCCCGGCGGCGATCAGAGCCTTAAAAAAGGTTTTCCACTTAGAAATTCTCTTTTGCGGGTCGCTGTGCGGGAGCACCGCGATGTAGCAAAAGTTCATAGAATTTCTTAGTGGAAAACCGTGACCCACAGAGCAGCTCTGCACAGAACAAACTACCCATAAGCACGACCCAGGCGGCGATCAATGCTTTCAACAAACTACCCACAAGCCCGACCCAGGCGGCGATCAATGCTTTCTGCGTGAGCTGCCCATAAGCATCACTGCGCAGAACAGCTTTCCTTAATATATCGCATTCAATGAACCGGAGGTTCATTGCTAACGGGTAAAAAAAATAACAGCCTTAGCTGTTATTTTTGTTTACCCGGCGGCGATCTACTCTCCCAGGACCCTGCGGTCCAAGTACCATCGACACTGGAGAGCTTAACTTCTGTGTTCGGGATGGGAACAG
>FWPV01002695.1_pt1 | contig 14570 bp, 13 predicted proteins | sample 2228371 | NCBI WGS metagenome assembly FWPV01 (sample SAMEA103939776, study PRJEB20133) | metagenome
TCGTCCAGAAGAGCAGGATCGCGTTCGATCTGCGAAAGCGCGCCCCTGAAAACCTGCTCGGTCAGGAAGCGCCGCTCGCCGTTCAGCCCCTCCAGACGGGCAGCGGTGACAGCGATGATCTGCGGATCCCCGCTGGTCAGGAATTCGACCACCGGGTTGGCATCGGAAAGGCGTCCAATCGCGTTCAGGCGTGGGGCGATCGCGAAACCGATGTGTTGCTCGGTCAGGTTCGCCGCGTCAAGTTCTGCCAGCTCGTAAAGCTTCTGTAAACCGGGGCGGTGTGGGCTGCGCAATTGCTCCAGTCCAAGCTGGGTTAAATAACGCGCGTCGCCGGTGAGTTCCGCCACGTCAGCCACCAGGCCCAGAGCGGCCAGATCCAGATGCTGCCTGGCGAGATCCTCTTTCTTGAACTCGGCGCTCAAGACTTCGACGAGTTTATACGCCGCGCCCACACCTGAAAGCGTCCGGGCGGGGTGGCCCTCCGGCAGGCGCTGAGGGTTAATCACCGCGTGCGCTGGGGGGAGTGTCTCAGGCAGGACATGGTGGTCGGTAACAATGATGTCTGCTCCGCGCCGGCGGGCGAATTCGACTGCCTGGTAGGCAGAGATGCCCGTGTCGCAGGTTAACAGGAGCTGCACCCCCTGATTCAAGAACCGGTCAAGAGCAGAAAGCCCGATTCCATGACCTTCCTGCGCGCGGACAGGGATGTGATAACGGACATCTCCGCCGAGCGCACGCAGCGCTGAGACGAGCAGCGCAGTCGATGTCTGACCGTCCACGTCGAAATCGCCCCATACACCGATCACCTTCCTGCCCTGCACCGCGCGCTTCAATAGATCAGCGGCCATATCCATATCTGGCAGGTCAAGGGGGTCGGAAGGCTGATAAATGCGCGGATTGAGGAACGCCCGCGCCTCTTCCGGGGTACGGATACCCTGGCGAATCAATCCGCGCGTCAGCCAGGGAGTCCTGTCCGCGTAATCCCTCAGCCCTTCAGGAACCCGCTGCTCAACCGGCTCAAGCCATTTCGTTTCGATTTGAATCATCAATATTTTCCCCGCCTGGAAAACAACGGCTCAAAATTCGATCTCGGCGATCTGGTCGAAGTCAATGTCGAGGGCGGACGCGTTTTCCGCGCCGGCGGTTTCTTCTTCACTGTCCCTTCCAGCGGCGGCGCCGCGCTGGCAGAGCGAGCGGTAATTGCAAAACAGACATTCGCGCTCGTCCTCGGTCAGCGGGAAAGGCGCTTCCTGAGCTGTAATTTGGGCGATGGTTCTGGCGATGTATTCGCGGTCGATCTCGAATTGTTGCTGGCTGTACGGGATGACCGCCGGGCGGGCGGGGTCGGCAGTAAACCAGTAAATCATCTGGATAATTTCCGGCTGAATGACTGTGCCTGCGTTCAGATGAGCCCCCGCGAGAGAGAGCAGGAAAGGGTACAGTCGTGTTTGGGCGCGCACTTTTAATATCGATAGTGGGGCCGGTCTGCGGTTGGTTTTCCAGTCGACGATCACGGCGCGCTGCCCCGGATCGATTGCAATCAGGTCGTACTTGGCTATCAGGCGGGTACCCTGGAAAGACGCCGCGAGCGTGATTTCCGGATACCGTTTCTCCGGAAGTTGTTCCAGAGGGTGCCCGAGATAGCTGCGCCACCACTCCTCCAGCTCAGGCTCGCTCGCCTGACTCACAACAGTTTCCTCCGGCAGCCCCAATTGATGCTGCTGAACCATCTGGTGGAAACGCTCCCCAAGGCACATCTGGCGTTCCAACTCGAGGACCGGTTCGCTGCGAATCGCCGGCCAGGCCAGTTTCTGGACGTAGCGCAGCTCAAATCGCCTTGCGCATTCGATGTAGTCCTGCAAGTTTTGCTGGCTGAAACTGAAATCAGCTGGCAGTCTCATGGTTCCTTCTCTCCCAAAATGCGCGCAGGTTAACCAAAGCCACCGCCGGCTGGTTCTCGCGCCCGGTCGCGCCGGATTTGCCTGTATTCCAGGTGACCACCAGGGCTTTTCTCGCCCGGGTGATTCCGACGTATAACAGGCGCAGGCGTTCCGCGGAATAGTCCAGCCGTGCTTGCTGCGTGGCGGTCCCCTCGGGGAGGAACAGATCGCCCACCCGGTTTTCGAGCAGCGCGCGCAGCTTTTCAAGCAGCTCGGCCTCCAGATTCAGGTTGTCTCGCACATACCAGGGTTCGGAGTAATAGATATCGTATTCCTGGGCTGCGGGGAAGTCATAGTTGTTAACTGAAAGCAGGTGGACCCGGTCCCACTCTAATCCTTTGGCTTTATGAATGGTGGCCACGACCACTTTGCCCTTGTGCTGGTCAGGGTCGAAACCCGTGTCTTCTTCCGAAAAACCGGCCAGCCTGCGCTCGTTGCGTCCAACCGCAGCCAGTTCCTCCACAAATTGAGCCAGCTGCCAGTCAGGATGGGTCGCGGCGGCGCGCTCGAGCACCAGGGCCAGTTTGTGAGCCAGGGCCAGGTCGGCTGGGCTGGTGAATAGGTCTTGAGCAACCGTCAGAATCAACTGATCGATCGGCAGGAAGACAGCCTGCTGCCAGCGGCGGATCCGCTCGCGGTGGGCGTCCAGCACCTCAATGACCTCAGGAGGTATACCTTCCTCCTCCAGGGTTTGCAGCCAGTTCCGCTCCCAACCAGGCCAGAGATAATCCTCGACGTTTTCGCATTTCTGGATCAGACCGTAGGCGCTGTGGTATGCGTCTTTATTCTCTGATTCGTCCATTTCGGCCTTATATATATCTTTGAACGCCGCGGCCAGTTTGTGCGCAGACGATGCGTGGTCGAGGGAGCGCAGGATGCTGGCGAGCAGATCGGCCGCCCGGCGGGTGGAAGCCGAGGTCTGGAGCAGCTCAACGACCTCGATCCTGGCTTCCTTGAGCTCTCGGACGACCTTGCCCCCGCGCTCGTTGCGCGGAACCAGCACGGCCACAGTCTGATCCTGATTTCGGGGCAGCCATTCCTTGAGAGCTTTAACCACCATCTGGATCTCGCGATCTGGGGAGTGTTTGTGGGGAGAGAGGAAAATCCATGCCGGATTGTCCTCGGGATTGGGCTGCGGGTCGCCGGGGGGAGTCGGGCGGATAAAAGGCGGCGAAAGCGCCGAGCGAAGCTCCGGAACCGGGTGTTCTTCCATCGTCCAGCGGATGAGCTCGTTGGCCAGGCTGATGATGCTTTTCGTCGAACGCCCGGAATCGGGCAGGTCGCGGGCAGCCACGCCTTTTTCGCGCATGAAACGGCGGAGGTATTCTGGGCTGGCTGTGGTGAAGGTTTCATAAATCGCCTGATTCGGATCGCCGACGCGCACCCAGTTGCCATCCTCGCCGGCCAGTAATTTGAGAATTTCCTCCTGCAGTCGAGAGGAATCCTGGGCTTCATCCTCGAGGATGAACGGCCAACGGTAGCGCAGACGGGCGAGGTAGTCCGGGTCTATCTCCAGGGCGAGGAGCGCCAGGCGGATCAGGTCGTCGAAATCCACCGCGCTGCGATAACTCAGCGCTCGCTGGTAGGCCGCGTAGATTTCGATCCCCATCTCGAGCAATGGGTGGGAGTAATTCGCCTTTTGCAGGGCGTCCGCAATATGCTGCGGTGAAGCTTGCTGATCTTTGGCCAGACGGATGAAGTTGCCTGCCATCTTGGCCAGGCTATCTTCCCATTTTTTTACTGTTCTGGAGTCCGATCTGGCATTCGCCGAGACCCAGCTATCCACAAACTCGGGATGGGCGCGCAGCCAAGCGATTGCGGCTGAAGCCAGGATTTCCTGCGATTCGCCTTCATCCAGGATCGAGAATTGATCGGAGAGGCCGACCAGATCGGGCCTCTCTCGGACGATATCGTGGGCTAATCCATGCAAGGTGCGCACCCGGTATCCAAAGTCGGGAAGAATGCCCGATTCGCGGACAAAACTGGAGATTCGGGAGGAGAAGTTATCCACCGCCGAATTGACCAGGGTAACGATCAGGATTTCCTGGTCGTCAGCCAGCTGGCCGGCGGCTAACAAGTCGGCGGCCAGTCTCGAAAGGGTGTGGGTCTTCCCGCTGCCTGGAACGGCCGAGACACCCATCCTCCCGCCTCGGTAGGCGAGCACTTCCACCTGACTTGGCCGGGGTTTAAACATGATCAGCCTCCTGCCGGGCAGCCGACATGCTCCTTAAAATAGCCTGAACAGCCTGAAGAAGTGGGCCGCGTTCTTCCGAACCCCGTTCGTTGATTTTTACTGAACACTGGTAAATGCGCTCACGGCAGCGCTGGATCAACCCTCCGGTCAGCCGGGATAGGTTTTCCCGGTTGGTTTCTACCTCATCCTGATCTGTCCATGGCCGGCCGGGCGGCCAGCCGCGACTCAGCACTCTGGGGTGGGTCAGCGGCTGATAGAGCCGTTCCCACCAGCCCATCCCGCCGATGTCCAGCCAAAATTGAATCCGGACCGGGCGGTTGGAGATCAGAAAAGTGTAAGCCGGCGCGAGGAAAACGGCATCGCCGGGCTCGCTCTCCCAAGCTTGCAGGTATTGAGCAGCGAGGACGCCCTGCTGGACCATGCGCAGGTACTCACAGCCGATCGAGCCGTCTGCGTCCCGGGGGTTTCCAGCCATCGATCGGAATTTCTGGATCGATTCGATCAGGCGCGCTGTCACGCTCGCTGCTTCATAATCGTTATGAAAACCATAACCCGGCTGGGAGAGTAGTTCACCAAAGAGCCGTCCGAGGAAGATGTCCAGCTCGGCGGGCTGATTCTGACGGTATTCCAGCAGCCACCCGCGCAGGCGCGTGTACCGCTCACCGAGCGCATAGGTGATCCTCTCGCGCGTTTCTGACCGGAGCGGCTCGAAGGGCAGCAGCGGACCTTCCTGGCTGCCCGGTTTGAATACAATCCGGGTCAGCAGGTCGGCGCGGACCAGGTCTAACCCATGAATGCATTGGGCCAGGGCTGAGCGGACCGAATCCGGCTTGAGCTCAAGCTCCCACTGGGGGTGGGCTAACTTAGCCAGCGCCAGCAAAGCCTGGGTGGCGGGCTCATCCCGCAAGCTCCGCGATGGGCGATGAGAATAAGCCGGTATCCCCAACCCTTCCAGGCGGTTCAGCAGCGCGTAACGCAGGGAATCGGACAGATAGGCGGAGAGGATGACGATCTCGCCGGGCGGAATGCCTTCCTCGCGTATCAGCTCAGCCGTCTTCTGGCAGACCCATTCCACCATCTGGGTCGAAAAACGCTGGTGGTCCTGGCTGAACGCCTGGCGCAGGGATGGAGAGACCGGGATTGGTCTCTCGCGTCGGATGGCGGCGGAAAGCGCCTTCTTGAACTGACTCAGCTCGGGCGTCGCAACCAGGCTCTGAGTTACGCTCACCACCTTCGCACAGCGGTCGCGGAGAAGGCAGCCGTAGTCGGGGTCAGCGCCCAGGAAAGCCCGGAACCCCCCACCCTGGTCGTAGATCAGCAGGCTTCCTTTGAAATTGGGCAGCCACTCCGAGAGAATGTCGTGGGCGACCGGAACGTCCTCCTCAATGTTGTCGTAGATCAAGTAGCGGAACTGGTTGTTCAGATAGCTGCGGACGAGATGGGAAGGCCAGAGCTGCCGGGAAAACACTTCGAACTGAAGTGAGAAATCGAGAAGGTTATTGTCCAGGCAGTATTCCCGGAAGAGCGAGGCGCATTCCTGAGTCTGGTCGTAGACGGTCAACTGGCCCGGCTTTCCAATCCAGGCGGATTTCAGCCGCTCTCCAATTTCAGTGTGGCTGAAGCCGACTACTGCGGCTTTGTTCAGGTTGTCGAGAATTTGCGAGAACAGCCGGTTGCGGTCGATGACCAGCTGCTCGAAATACCCTTTCTCGAGAAGCGGCTGGGCGACCTGCGAGATGAAATATTGGGCGGTCTCGAGAGTCAGGAACACCGGCGGGTCGTAGGGGCGCTTGAAGCCGGCGGATTGAGCGATGGCTGGCCAGAACAGGCGAATCGTGCGCTGGGCCAGGCCGCCCATCGTCAGGATGGACGGCAGTCCCCCGGCCGGGAATCCCGGGTCGCGCAGGACTCGGTAATACGGTCTTGCCAACGTCCGCTGCGGCAGCAACACCAGGATCGAAGCTCCGGGAATCCCGCTCTGCACCAGATGGCGGAGGCGCTCCACGCCTGCGGTGGTCTTTCCGCTTCCGGCAGGGCCTTCCAGAAAAATCGAGGCGTCCGGCGGCGCTGAAATGATCTCTTCCTGAAATTCGAAGGGGATGATCGCTTCCAAGTGGCCAGCTTCCTGAATGGAGTGTTCCGCGTCAGCGACTGGGGGCTAATAATCCAGACCGGCCAGGCGGTGCAGCACCGCCCTGGCCAGACGGGCGTCCTCCACGGCGCGGTGAGTGTTTGGCAGGGCGATCCCGAGCTGCTGCCCGGCTTCCTCCAGTTTGAAAAATCGGTAAGATTTTTTATTCGGATTCCAGACCCCGCGGTAGTCAGAATACAGCTGGAGGATGTCAAATGCGTTCAAATTCTCTCGCCAGGGCAATCGGTATATTTCCATGGATTGGCGCATCAGGCGAATGTCAAATTCAGCATTGTAGATCCCGACTGGACGGTTGAGCAGGTGCTCTCGGACGTTCGGCCAGATGGAAGGCCATGCCAGGGCTTTCTGCACGGTTTCATTCGATATCCCGTGCAGACGGAATGCATCCGCCGGTATGGGTCGGAAAGGACGCACAAAGCTTTCGAAGAGGATTTCACCGTCAGGACCGACCACGCCGATTTCGATGATTTCAGCGTTCCTATCCAGGCCGGTTGTTTCGGTATCCAGATAGACCGGCCTCTGTTCGATCCACTGGCGGGCGGTTTCTGCAACGCGGCGCTGATTTTCCATAAGTAATGCTGACATAAACTGACTTTCCAGCTAATCCAACTTCCAGTAGGCGAATTCGCTGATGCTTACTGTGAAATTGGGCGTAGAGAACGCCGCAACAACCGCCCCGAACGAGCCGGCATCCAGGAAGGTTTCGTCCTGCACTTCTGCAATTAACTTTCCGTTGACGTATAGTTTATGCGTGCTGCCCGCAGCCATCACCCCGAGGCGGTTGGTCTGATTGGAGCCGGTAAGGATGGCATTGGCGGTATCCCTCCCGTCGGTCAGATTGACGTATTTTTCGCCGTCCCAATAGCCAAAAGCCCAATTTCCGCCGCAGGTTACCTGAAACCAGTACCCTTTGCTGTAATCCGGGCTGCGATACACCAGCCCGTATGTGTCCATTCCTGAGCAGTCGCCAACCTGCATGGGAGCCTCAATATAGGCGCCCTTCAACCGGGTGCCGCCGGTGCGCCAGCCGCGGTAGCCGATGGCGTACTTGCTGGTCAAACTTGCTGGTCAACACCAGCGCCCCGTTTTGCACACGGATCAGGGTGTAGTCGTCATCGTAGGTCTGATTTTCCAGTCCAAACGATTTTCCTGAGTCGAGCGTATCGGTGAAATCGGGGCTGCCGAGAAATTCGCGAGGATCGGTCGGCGAGGTCGTTGGGGTCAGCGTGGGCATGGAGGTTTCGGTTGGAGTGGCGGTAGCAGCCGTTTCGGGTGTTGCGGTCAGTTGAGTGGCAGCGGTGGGTTCAAACGGCTGGGGGGAAGGCTGGCTGGTCAATAACGCGGTGACCTGAGTTGCGACCCAATCCGGAGTACTGGATGGCTGTCCAGCCGGCAGGTTGCATGAGGCGAGGAAGAAAAGAGCAGCCAAAGAGATCATCCGCAATTTACGCATGGGGGTTCCTTGTTCGATCATGATAGACCGATTATAACGGTGAACGCCGCATTTTACAGGCAGAAACCGCGTTCCACCTGAATAAGCCGGGGTAAAATCTACTCATGGAAATCCAAGCGAGGGTGATTGCCTTTTACAAACCGTTTGGAGTGATCTCCGCTTTTACGGATGAGGAAGGCCGCCTGACCCTGAAAACATATGTCGATGTTCCAGGCGTCTACCCGGCCGGGCGTCTGGATATGGACAGCGAAGGCCTGTTGATCTTATCGGACGACGGCGATTTGATCCACAGGCTGACCCACCCGCGGCATAGGATCCCAAAAACCTACCTGGTGCAGGTGGAGGGCGTGATCACTCCCCAGGCGGTCGCCGCATTGCAGCGCGGGGTGCCGGTAAAAGGCAAACCCACCCGGCGCTGCCAGGCGTTGGTTGTTCCTCCGCCGGACCTACCCGAACGAGAAAAGCTTGTGGTTACGCACAAAGAAACGAGCTGGCTGCGCATCACTCTCCATGAAGGCCGCAAGCGCCAAATCCGCCACATGACGGCCGCGGTTGGTTTCCCCACGCTGCGCTTGGTGCGAATTGCGATTGGACCGGTTAATCTGGAAGGTCTGAATCCGGGCGAGTGGAGAGATTTATCTCCTGAGGAGGCAGCCCGTTTGCGCCAGTCAGTTTGAACTGGAATAACCAGGCTGGATCGGGGAGTCATTCCAGGCGCGGTGTTTCGGCGTATCCCAACCAATAAAAAAGTATAATTAGACCCGTCCCGCATATGAAGATTCATATCATCCGCTTGGAAGCCCACGATGACGCCGTCTCGATTTGCGATAAAATCGCCTGGAGCCGGGAGCCCCGGATCCTGTTAGCCTTTCCGAGGAATAAACAGCCGAGGTTAAACGCGGTCGATTTGAACCTGATTCTCAGGCAGGCGGTTCGGCTGGGCGGGCAGCTCGCGATGGCCGCATGCGAGCGTGAACTCTGTTCCGACGCGCGCCGGCTTGGCATCCCCGTGTTTACATCCATTACCGAGGCTCAGCGGCGCCCCTGGATTCTGCCGCGCCGCAGGCGGGCGCTTACGCCGCCTGTCAGCCGTAATGTCAGCCTGGAAGCCATGCGGGCTGAAGCCCTCTCGGTAAAGGAAAAACCCGCGGCGATATGGATTCGGGTGGCAGCTTTCGTGCTCGGGTTGGTGGGGGTTCTAACTCTGGTGTTCTTTTTTCTTCCCTCGGCGACGATCTGGATCACCCCTGAGAAGGTTGAACAGGAGTTGACCCTTCAATTCTGGGCGAATCCGGATGTCCCGGCGGCGCTGGCGAGCGGCGGCGTGCCAGCCCGCGTTCGCAGTGTCGTTGTCGAGGGCAGCCTGGAGGGAACCGGCAGCCTCACAACTACCATCGCCGACCAGACCGCTCAAGGCAGACTGGTTCTCACCAACCTTACCGATACCCCTGTCGAGGTTCCTGAGGGGTCTGTATTCCAGACGGAGGGGGAACCTGTCATCCGCTTCGTTTCTGTCCAGGCTGTGACCCTCCCGGTAGGCCCAGGGCAGACTGCGGAGGTTCCTGTCCGGGCGCTGGTCCCCGGCGCAGCAGGAAACGTCGCCGCGGGCGCTATCCGGTCAGCAGAGGGCCGGCTTGGCTTATCCATCGAGGTCACCAACCCTGAAGCGGCCAGCGGCGGGAGCGACCGCGAGGTCAGGGCGGGCAGCGAGCAAGATTACGAATTGCTTTATGGCGTGCTCTACACCCGTCTGGCTGAGGAGGCGCTGCGCCAGCTGGAAACCGCTGAGAACGAGCCGCGAATGATTCTGCGCAGCAGTCTGAAATTAGAAAAAATGATAGATCAGACCCGGATCCCCGAAGCAGGCGAACCGGCTGACCGAATCCACCTGGACCTGCGTCTTGAATTCAGCGCGCTGTCCGTTGCCATTCAGGATATCGAAAAAGCTGCTGCGCTGGCGCTTGATGCGAGCCTGCCGAAAGGGTTTCGTCCTGCGAGCCAGGAAATCCACATCCAGCCGCTCAGCGAGCCCATCCTGGATGCGGGCGGATCTGCCCGCTGGCAGAGCAGGGTTTCGCGGCTCATCGCAAAGGCCTGGTCCCCGCAGGAAATTTTATCGGAGATTGCCGGGCGTTCTGTTGATCAAGCGGCGGCATTCATCGCTGAGCAGCTCGATCTGCCGGTCCCCCCGGAAATCATTCTCACGCCAGCCTGGGCGGGCAGGCTGCCTTTTGTCGCTTTCCGGATCAAAATGGTGGAAAGATGATTTCAGAAAACCGCCGTATTCTGGCAATTGATCCGGGCGGGAAACGGATCGGGGTCGCGGTTAGCGACCCGACCGGGATGATTGCCAGACCGCTCACTGTGATCAAGCATACCGCCCGGCGCGAAGATGCCGGCCGCGTGGCAGAGCTCGCCCATCAAACTGGCGCAGTCAAGATCATTGTCGGCCACCCTTTGGACGCTGACGGCGAAGCCGGACCGGCGGCGCTGCGGGCGAAGCGCTTCGCGGAAGTGCTGCGGGAGCTGACTCCATTGCCGGTAGAATTGTGGGATGAATTTGGCAGCACCCGCGAAGCCCGAGAGGCTCGGATCGCCATGGGCGTTTCGCGCCGTAAACGCAGCGGCCACCTGGATGACCTCGCAGCGGCGGTCATTCTGCAAAGCTACCTTGATTTTATCGCCTCTCATCCATTACCGCCTGGCAGGGAAGGAGTCTGACATGCCGTCAAACCGCCGCAGAGGGACGCCATTCATCGGGTTGTTCTTTCTAACCTGCCTATGTTTGCTGCTGGTGGGCGGGATCTGGACCCTGATCCAGATCCCTGTGCTGGCCGAGCGGGAAATCGGTCCGGCGAGTCCTGGATTAGGGGCGGTTGACCGATTGATCTACTCTGCCCGTTTACTGGCGGCCCGCGGCGAGTTGTTCCAGCCCGCAGGAACCGGCGGAACTCCTATCGAGTTCGAGATCAGGCCGGGTGAATCCGCAAATTCCATTTTCTTCCGTCTGGAGGAAGCCGGGATCGTCCGCAATGCTGAACAACTGCGGAATTACATCATCTACGCCGGATTGGACACAGGCATTCAGGCAGGAAAATATGAGCTTGACCCCGGGATGACGCCTGTGGAAATCGCCCGGGCGTTGCAAAGCGCAGCACCAAGCGAGGCGGTGCTGGTCATCTTACCCGGCTGGCGGGCGGAGGAAATCGCCGAATCTCTGCCGACCAGCGGGCTGTCGATTTCTCCAGGTGAGTTCATGAACGCAGTCCGCAATCCGCCAGCTGGATTCGTTCCAGCCGGCCTTCAGCCTTTAACAAGCCTGGAGGGCTACCTGTTTCCGGGCGAGTACCGCTTTCCGCGCGATGCCGATTTATGCGATGTGATCAGCGCCATACTTGCCCGTTTTGACAGCAGCCTGAGCGCCGACCTGCGCGAGGCTTTTAACAGGAACGGTTTGTTATTGCACGAGGCGATCACCCTCGCGTCCATTGTCCAGCGGGAGGGTGTGGTCGATGAAGAAAGGCCGATGATCGCCTCGGTATTCTTCAACCGCCTGGCGATTGGCATGAAGTTGGACGCCGATCCGACCGCTCAATATGCCTACGGCTACAATCAGGCTCAAAAAACCTGGTGGACCAATCCATTAACTGCCGATCAAATCAACAAGGATTCACCCTATAACACCTACATCTACGCCGGGCTGCCGCCCGGTCCCATCTGCAACCCGGGGCTTTCGGCTCTGAGGGCAGTGGCTTATCCGGCGACCAGCCCGTATTACTATTTTCGTGCTCGATGCGACGGCTCAGGCTGGCATGAATTCGCGGTGACTTTCGAAGAACATCTGCAAAATGCCTGTCCATGATTTTGGGTTGTGAGATAGAATCCAATAAGAAAAGATGTTGGAGCGAGTGAAATGGCCATCTTAGGGATTGATATCGGAGGGTCGGGTATCAAGGGTGCACTGGTGGACGTCGAAACCGGGCAGCTGCTGACCGAGCGAAGACGCTTGCCGACCCCTGAGAAGGCGAAGCCGAACGACGTCGCCGAGGTAGTCCGCGAACTGGTAAGTTATTTCGACTACACGGGCGTGATCGGATGCGGTTTTCCGGCTGTCGTCCAACACGGCGTCGCCCGGACCGCGGCGAATGTTCACGAAAATTGGATTGGCACCAATGTCAATGAGCTGCTTGGCAGGGCGACCGGCTGCCGGATTTTTACCATCAACGACGCAGACGCGGCGGGGATCGCCGAGATGGCGTTTGGCGCTGGCTGCAACGCGCAGAAGGGGGTAGTCATTATCATTACCCTGGGCACCGGCATCGGCACGGCGATTTTCACCGACGGCTACCTGGTGCCTAACACGGAATTCGGTCACATGAAAATTCGCGGCAAGGATGCCGAAACGCGCGCTTCAGACGCCGCCCGCCAGCGGAAGGGAATGTCCTGGAAAAAATATGCCGCCCGTTTACAGGAATACCTGATCGAGGTGGAAAACTTATTCTGGCCTGACCTTTTTATCATCGGAGGGGGCGCGAGCAAAAAGGCGGATGTGTTTTTTCCGCTATTAAAAATCCGCACTAAAATCGTGCCGGCGCAGTTGCTCAACCAGGCGGGGATCGTCGGAGCGGCGGTCTACGCCAGCCAGCAGAAATAACTCAACCGCCGACGCCCGATCCGCTGACCAGCCCGCCCTGGGTGAACTTGCGCAGGTCGCTGAAGAGCGCCTTAATCTGCCCTTCCGTTACCGGCTGTCCGCTTTCTAGGGCTACTAATTCGCCGCGCCGGGCTTTTTCCAGGGCTACCTCCTGGACTGTCAAATCGCGCCTGAGAGCTTCTTTGACGAGCTCAGCTCCCTTCGCATAGCCAATCAAGGGATTGAGGGCTGTGGCGACAATCGGGTTTTTTGCCAGCCAGCCCTCCGCTTTGGCCGGGTTGGCCTGGATGCCGACCACGCATTTCTGGGTGAAGGCGTTTACCGCGCCGATGATGACCTGCATCATTTCGAACAAATCATGGGCGATGAGCGGCATCATCACGTTCAGCTCCAGCTGACCGGCTTGGGAGGCGAGGGCGATGGCCGTATCCAGGCCGATGACGTGGTACATGGCCATGTTCAGCATTTCCGCCAGAACGGGATTGACCTTGCCGGGCATGATGGACGAGCCGGGCTGCACCGCAGGCAGGCGGATTTCGTCCAGGCCGGTGGTTGGACCGGAAGCCAACAAACGCAGGTCGTTGGCGACGCGGGTCAGGGTCAGCGCCAGCGTGCGCAGCGATGCGGAGAAATCGGCCATATCAGCCATCGACTGCATTGATTCAAAGAGGTTATCGGATGTGTACAAGTCGATGCCTGAGACTCTGGCGAGAACGGTCACCATTTCCGGATGATAGCGCGGGTGAGCGTTGAGACCTGTCCCGGCGGCGGTTCCGCCAATCCCCAGACGACGCAGCCCCTCCGCCGCATGTTGAATGCGTTCCGCATCCCGTTCAACCGCACAGGCGTAGGCGCCAAACTCCTGCCCCAGGCGGATCGGTACCGCATCCTGGAGGTGCGTCCGGCCAGATTTAAGGACGGGGTCGAATTCAAAGGCCTTCGCATTGAGCGCTTCCGCCAGACCGTTCAACGCGCGCAGCAGCTCATCCAGCCGCCAAAGGCAGCCCAGTCGGATGGCGGTCGGGATGGTGTCGTTTGTCGATTGCGACATGTTGACGTGATCGTTTGGTGACACCCGATATTCTCCCAGCCTGCCGCCGAGGATGATTGTCGCCCGGTTGGCGATGACCTCATTGGCGTTCATGTTATGGCTGGTGCCAGCCCCGGCCTGAAATGGATCGACGACGAAATGTTCGTCCCATTCGCCGCACATGACCTCCTCGCCGGCCTCGATGATCGCTTCGGCGATGCGCCTATCCAGCAGCTCAAGACCGCTGTTGACCTCTGCCGCGGCTCGCTTGATCAATCCCATGGACCAGATGAACGCCCGGTAAGGGCGGCGGCCGGATATGGGGAAGTTGATCACAGCCCGTTGAGTCTGCGCGCCGTAATAGGCTTCAGCAGGGACTTGAACTTCCCCCAGGGAATCGCGTTCAATGCGGAATTGTATCTCCATCGTGTCTCAGCCCTCAGATTTCACATCCATAGCAATTACTTTATCATACGGTTAAAAAGGACAAGGCGCAGCGAAACGGCGGCTGCGCCTTAGAAATCCGTTAGTTCGACATACAGAGGCGGGCAGGTCAATTAAGGTTGAATTTGATTATGCCGCGCTGTAGCCGGGGCCTTTGCTGAAGAACTCGTAATTCTTGGGAATATCCGGAGTTAAATCGACCACTTCGCCGGTCTCGAGAATTCGAGTCGCTTCCAGATGCACCGGCTCGCCGTCGTGGTTGACTCCGTCGTATACGGTCGTGAAGCCTGGCGTGCCGACCGGCATGCTCTGGTATTCACCGCCCTTGGCGACATATTGAGAAGGCACCTCGTCTTCGATGAATATGGCATCGTAGGGGCATTCCGGTATGCAGGCGCCACAATCGATACAGGTGTCTGGGTCGATGTAGTACCAGGGGTATTGATCCACCGGCTTACCGGGGACGATGCATTCGACCGGGCAAACCGTTGCGCATCCGCCGTCGCGCAGGCAAAGACTGGTAATGATGTGGGTCATTTTCCTCCTCCTGATCGGTCTAAGATAAAATGATCATCCTTGCATCTGCGGCAGTGCACTATAATGAGAAGAACTCGTCTCTCGGGAGATTTTCTTCGTTCGATCGGAAAATACCCAAGAATTTCTACCTCATTGGTACACTTGACCAATTGGATTGTAGCCAACC
>FWPV01011005.1_pt1 | contig 14570 bp, 12 predicted proteins | sample 2228371 | NCBI WGS metagenome assembly FWPV01 (sample SAMEA103939776, study PRJEB20133) | metagenome
ACGGCAGCGACAAGCCGTACCGCGCGAAGTTCCGAACGGGGTCGTTCACGGCGATGTCGATCATCGAGCGGCTGAGCCCTGGGTTGCTGATCGCCGATCTCGTCGCTCTGATCGGCTCGTTGGACGTGGTCGCGCCGGAGGTGGATCGGTGAACGTCGTGCACCACGCCGCGGAGCGGTTCATCCGGGCCACACGGTGTGCGGTGCTCCGCCCAGACCGGATGTTAGAATCGCCCGCCGGAGGCGCCGATGGCCCGTTCCACCCGCATCCTGCCGTTGAGCGCCGCGGGGCCGGCGCTGTGCCTGTGCGCGGCATGCGCGCCGCCGCAGCCTGGTTCGCCGTCTGCCTCGGGCTCATCCTGCTCCTCCTGGTCCTCGCGCCGTTCGTGGCGGGTCTGGCGGATTACTCGCTCCCGCTGGTCGGGGTGCTGTTCCTGGCGGCAGGCATGGGCGCAGGATGGCTCTCCGCTGCCGCCTGGCGTACGGTGCTGCGCTCGGCCGCCCGCGGGGTCGTCGGCCTTGCTCCGGCGATCCCACTGATCCTGATGGCGGCCAGCGTCAAGCACATAGCCAGCCAGGGCTTGGTCATGGATACCCTTCTTCATCGCGCCTCTCTCGCCTTCACCGACGCCGGCCCGCTGGCCGCCGCTCTTGGCATCTACCTGGTCACTCTTCTCCTCGAGGTCTTCGTCGCCTCGGCCTCGGCAAAGGCCTTCCTGCTGATGCCCATCCTCGTCCCGCTCGCCGGGCTGATCGGCCTGACGCGCCAGACCGCCGTCCTGGCGTACTGCTTCGGCGACGGCTTCTCGAACATGGCCTACCCGACCAACCCGGTCCTCCTCATCTCCCTAGGCTTGGCCGCGATTCCCTACGGCAGATGGCTCCGCTGGACTGCCGGGTTGTGGGGCGCGATCGCCGCGCTGTCTCTCGCGTTCATCGCCCTGGCGGCGGCCATCGGCTACGGCCCATTCTGAGACCGCCATGAACCCGCTCTTCCTCGACTCCTTCGACGCCTGCCAGCGCCGCTTCCGATCGAGCCTGGATCGAATCCGCCTGCGTTGGCCCGAGGCGCACTGGCAGGAGTGGCCGCTGGCATCGGCCCCCGGCTTGGCCATTACCGCCATCGACGCCCCGGCCACGCGCCTCCCCGCCAAATCCCTCGTGTTCACTGTGGGCGAACACGGCATCGAGGGCTACGTCGGCTCGGCGATGCTCGAACTCTTCCTGCGCGAATTCCTGCCCCGGCTCGACCCAGCGGGGACCCGCCTGCTGCTGATCCATCCGATCAACCCGTGGGGGATGTGCCACCGGCGCCGCACCAACGCCCACAACGTCGACCTCAACCGCAACTTCGTCACGGACCCGACCCTCCTCGACCCTCACGCCAACCCCGACTACGCCCTCGTCGAACGCTGCCTCGAACCTCATGCCCCGATCCGAAGCCTGCGGGCAGCCCATCTGCGCTTCGCCCTCGGCTTGGCCGGCGCCTTGCTGCGCCTGGGGCCCTCACGCCTGCGGCGCGCTGCCCTGCTGGGCCAGTATCGCTCGCCCAAGGGGCTGCACTACGGGGGCGATTCGCTCCAGGAGGAGACCCTCATCTTGATGTCCCTCCTGCGACGGGAAGCCGGGCGCTCCCCGCAGCTCCTCCACCTCGACATGCACACCGGCTACGGCCCTGCCGACCAGATGACCATCGTGAATTCCTCCCTCGAGCCGACCGACTCCCCCACGCTGGCGCAGCGCTTCGCCTACCCCCGCATCGCCAAGACTGATCCGGCCGAGTTCTACAGCATCCTCGGCGATATGATCGACTGGGAGTACCACATCGTTCAGCGCGAAGCCCCAGACCGGCGCCTGTACGCGGCCTCCTTTGAATTCGGCACGGTCGGCGAGTCCATCGGCGCCGTCGTTCGCAGTCTGAGGACGATGGTCCTCGAGAATCGGGCCCACGGGCACGGCGCCCCCGAACACGTCCGCCGCCAGATCGAGCAGGACTTCGAAGAGCTGTTCTTCCCCCGCAGCCCGGAGTGGCAGGCCAAAGCGATCGCCGATGCGCAGCAGGCTTTCGAGGGCATCCTGCGGGCCGAAGGCTTCCTCGCCGCGTGAACCACCGCCGGTGATACAATCGCGCACCATGTCCGCCGACAACCCAACCGCGCAACGACATCGGCGGTGGCTTCTGGGGTTCGCTGCCGCGATGGTGACGCTGGCTCTGGCAGCCGCCGTCACCCTGATCGTTGTCCTTGCTCCGCCCTTCGCCGCCACATCTACCGCCACCGCGACCTCTGCACCGACCTCCACCACCGCACCGCTCCCAGCACTCACCCCCACGCCCGCCGCCCTCGGCCTTCCCCCCGACGTCGAGGCCGCCATGGACGCCATCGAGGCCCAGGTCAGCCGGCTGCGCGGCCTTCGCCCACGCCATCCCGTCCAGCGCCTCCTCGTCTCCGCCGACGAACTCCAGCAGCGGCTCGGCGATCGGCTGCTGCAAGACTACACACCAGACCAAGCCGCCGTCGACGCGCTCCTGCTCTCGCTCTTGGGAGCGGTCGAGCCCGACATCGACCTGTGGGGCCTGTATCGGGCGCTGTACGCCGAACAAATCGCCGGCTACTACGACCAGCGGGAAGGTGTCATGGTCATCGTCTCCGACCGCGCGTTCGACGGTGCCGAGCGCCTCACCTACGCCCACGAATTCACCCACGCCCTGCAGGACCAGACCTACGACCTCGACCAGGGCCTCGGCTACAACCCCCATACCTGCCGCGCCGAACCCGAGCGCTGCCGCGCCCTGCTGGCGCTGCTCGAAGGGGACGCCACCCTTCTCAGCACGCAGTGGCTGCGCACCTTCGCCACGGCCGAGGATGTCCAGGACCTGCAGGAGTACTCCCGTTCTCTGCAGACCCCCGTCTTCCACGCTGCCCCGCCATTCCTCCAGCGGGATCTTCTCTTCCCCTACCTGCAGGGCCTGAACTTCGTCACCGATCTCTACATCGAAGGCAGCTGGCCTGGCGTCGACGCCGCATACGCCCAACCCCCCTCCACCACCGAGCATATCCTCCATCCCGAGCGCTACCCCGCGGCCGCCCCGTCCTCGCCAGAACTGCCCCAGGATCTGGCACACGCCATGGGAGATTCTTGGCGCGAGGTCAGCCGCGGCACGCTGGGGGAGTGGACGCTGCGCCTGACGCTGGAGACTCACCTCCCCGATGCCAGCGAAGCCTGCCAGGGCTGGGGCGGCGACCGCTACATCGTGCTGACCGACGACGCCTCGGGCCGCAGTGCCTTGGTTGTGCTCATCCATTGGGACCGCTTCACGGACGCGCAGGAGTTCTTCTCTGCGTTCCAGGCCTACGGCGAGGCCCGCTTCGGCCAGGGCACGTACTCGGCCTACCGCCTGACATGGAGCGGCAGCGCGGGGCACGTCGTCTTCGAGCGCCGCGACGACCAGACGTTGTGGATCCTGACCCCCACAGCCGACGCCCTCAGCGCACTCCGACAGGCTGTTCCCTTCCCCGCCCGCCTCCCATGACCACGGGTCTCGACCGCGAACGCGTCCGGGCCCTGCTCTTCGATCTGGACGGGACCCTGGCCGATACCGACGACTTCCTCCTCGAGCGGCTCACCCGCATTCTGCGTCCTGTGCTCTCCGCTCAACGAGCGGCACGCCTGGCCCGAGGTGCGCTCATGGCCGGCGAGGGCCTGGCCAATGGCATGTACGCCGCGGCCGATCACCTCGGCCTGGATAACCTGCTCGCGCCTCTGCTGTCTGTCGTGCATGCGCTGCGCGGGGAGCGCCGGCCGTCCCACCTGCGGCCGGTCCCGGGGGTGCTGGAGGCGCTGCGCCGCCTTCACGCTCGCTACCCGATGGCCGTCGTCACCGCGCGCGAGTCGCGAGGCACGTACGCCTTCCTGGAGACGTGGTCCTTGCGATCTTCCTTCTCGTGCGTGGTCACCGGCCGGACCTGCTGGCGCACCAAGCCGCACCCCGCTCCCGTGCTGTGGGCGGCGCGGCAGCTGGGCGTGCCCGCTGCAGCATGCCTGATGGTCGGCGACACGACGGCCGACATCCGCGCGGGCCGCGCCGCCGCCGCGCAGACCGCGGCCGTGCTGTGTGGATTTGGGGAACGCAGTGAGCTGGAGCGCGCCGGCGCGGATGTGGTCCTGCAGAGCACGGCCGACCTGGCAGCGCTGCTGCTGGACGCGCCGGCCTGAAGGATCTTGCCCGCCTCAGCCCTGGGCCAACCGCAGCAGAATCTCCGGCACCCAGAAGCGGCCGTACCCCGTCACGCTCAAGGCGGTGCTGGCGATCACCATCACCGCGCAGAGCCCGAGCAGCACCTTGTCCATTCGGCTGTAGCGCAGCTCCGCCAGCCAAGTCCGCTTCGTGATGCCGAAAGCCCGCAGGTCCATCGAGTCAATGATCTCTTCGCCGCCGACGATGGCCTGGATGACGACCGGGACGAGCAGCGGGGCGGTCCGCCGGATCTGAGCGACGATCCCGCCTTTGAGTTTCTCCAGTTCGTAGCCCCTCGCCCGCTGCGCGTCGTAGGTGATGGAGAAGTCTCGGCCCAGGCTGGGCACCAGGCGGAACGCCAGGTCCATGGCGTAGGCGAACTTGTCGGGCAGCCCCAGGCCGCGGAACGTCACCCCGTAGAGCGCCGGATCCAGCGTGTACGGGATGACGATGGCCAGCAGCGTGATCGTCGTCACCCGCACCAGCTGGGCCACGGCGAAAGCGATCTTCTCGGCCGAGAAGGTGATGCGCAGTCCGCCGATCAGGTGTGCCTGCCCGAGCAAGTGCTCCTCGGCATAGATTCCCTCCCGGCCGCGGCCTGTCAGGAAGGTCAGCAGGGTCAGGATCACGATCAGCGGTCCAATGAGGAGCCAAGCCCTGCGTGTCTCGCGGAAGCTCAGGCGGGCCAGCGCGTACTGTGCCGCGGCCAGGGCGAAGAAGAAGAGGAGGAACCGCAGGTCCCAGAAGAAGAGCACGGACACGAGCACCGCCAGCATGAAGATCAGGCGCGCCCGCGGATCCAGCCGCTGCACCAGCGTGTTGCGAGGTCGGTACTTCCAGGCGACGATCATCGGCCGATCGGTCCCGGCCGGGGCGGAGGGAATCCGCCCCGGCCTCTTTGCCCGGCGCTCAGCGCCCCGTGCGCGCCTGCACCGCCTTGTACGCGGCCAGCAGGATCGGGGCCAGGATGGAGCTGTTGATGATGTTGGGGCCCGCCGCCGGCACGAACTCCCCCACCATGGCTACGAAGAAGGTGTAGCCATTCACCCAGATGTCGGCGATGGCGGCAAAGCCGATGCCCACGATGATGCCGAGGGCGCCCCACAGGTTGATCACGGCGGTGTCCTCGCCCAGCGGCTTCATCAGGAAGCGAGCGGCCAGCGCAAGGATCCCGCCGATCAGCACCACCCACACCCACGGCATGAAGTTCGTCTCCTCACCGGTCCAGGGGTGAGGGATGACCGGGCTGAGCAGGATGATCCCGATCGCCAGCAGGACCAGGATGCCCACGAGCCACGTCAGCGTGTTCAGGCTCTTGCGCTTGTCGCCGAACAGGGCCACCAGGCCTGCGACAAACCCGATCAGCCCATTGCCGATGTCCCACACCGGGAAGACGCCCCAGCCCGTGAGGAAGTCCCCCAGGATGTTGCCCACAGCGCCGGTGAAGAAGCCCACCACCGGGCCAAACACGTAGCCGAAGAACACCGGCAGGGCGATCGCCGGCCGCAGCGACACCAGGCTGACCGAGGGCACAACGAAGACCGTCCCATTGAAGAGCCACGAGAAGATGCCGTACAGGGCTGCCCCGATCGCCATGTACACCACTTGGCGCGTCCCCACGGCCCACGCCTCACTCTGGGCCGTGGCGAAGTAGACGATGTAGATCGCCACCCCGCCGATGGCCACCCAGAGCAGCCAGGTGAGCCCCTGCAGCTTCACGCCCTCGGGTCCCGTCAGGGCGCTCGCCAGCCACATCAGCGCCGCCATCACCACCAGAACAACGAGCCACGTCCAGATCTTGCCTTTCATGGTCGCTCCCTCCTTGCCTCAGCATCGGAACGGACGACGCCAGCTCTCTCCCCGCTCACCTCCTCTCATGCAACCCCCGCCAGCACCTCCACCGGCACAAACCGGCCGGTGCGCGGCAGGGCTTCGACATTGGCCCTGAGCAGGCTGGTCGGCACCACGCGGCAGCGCTCCAGCAATTCGGTGTCGGCCAGCACGCGCTCGGGCGCCCCATCGGCAGCAATCCTCCCCTCGCTCATCAGGATCACCCGATTGGCGTAGCAGACCGCCAGGTCTACATCGTGCGTGATGAACAGCGCGGCGTCGAAGTGGCCGAGGATGCTCCGCCGACCGTCGTCCCAGCCAACAATGGCCCGCATGAAGCGGGTGTAGTTCGCGTAATCTTGGCCGGCCGTCGGCTCGTCCATGATCAGCACGGCGGAGCGCATGGCCAAAATGGCGGCGATGCTGGTTCGCTTCTGCTGGCCGAACGACAGCGCCAGCGGCGAATACGGCTCCAGGCCCTGCAGGTTGAGCAGGTCCACCGCCTCCGTCACGCCGGCTTCCACCTCCCCGGGCTCAAGCCCTAGATTGTTGGGGCCGAAGGCCAGCTCTTCTCTCACCGTCGGCGCGAACAGCATGTGGGCCGGGCTCTGGAACACGTAGCCGACGCTGTGCGCGATCTGGGCCACTGACATGCGCCGCGTGTCCTGACCGCGCAGTAGCACCCGCCCCTGCCGCGGATGCAGCAGCCCAATGGCATGCTTCACCAGAGTCGACTTGCCTGCCCCATTCGGCCCCAACAGGGCCACCACATCCCCCTTCCGGATCTGCAGCGTGATGTCCTTGAGCACCAGGGGCCCGTCGCCGTAGGCGAAGCTCACCCCCTCGAACGCAACCACTGCCTCGGCCCCATCCCCTGGCGCCGGCCTCGGGCGAGCCTGCTCCACTTGGCCCAGGCGACGGAGGCGCTCCACTGCGACTGCCGTCGGAAGTTTCACCTCGCGCGGGTCGACCCTCTCCTGCAGTCCATCGATGGGCCCGTAGTAGCACTGCTCGCCCCCGCTCAGATACAGGACGCGGTCCGGCTCGATGGACAAGGCGTCTTCCACCCGATGCTCCACCATCAAGATGGACACCCCCTCCTCGCGCAGGCGGCGGAAGATCCCCAGGGCCTCGCGCGCCGAGGCCGGATCCAGCGAGGCCAAGGGCTCATCCAGAATGAGGATGGACGGACGCATCGCCAAGACCCCCGCCAGCGCCACCTTCTGCTTCTCGCCTCCCGACAGGGAGAAGGTGTCCCGATCCCGCAGGTGCCGAATCCCCAGGCGCTGCATCACCTCCTCGATGCGCTCACGGATCTCGTCGCGGCTCAGCCCCAGGTTCTCCGGGCCGAAGGCGATCTCGCCCACCACACTGCTGGCCACGATCTGACGCTCGGGATCCTGCAGCAGCGTCCCAACCACCTGCGAGATCTCCACCAGCGACATGGAGGCGACCTCGCGGCCGTACAGCCGCACCGAGCCGCTGCGCACGCCCTTGTACGAGTGGGGGATCAGCCCGTTGACGCAGCGCGCCAGCGTCGTCTTGCCGCAGCCGCTGGAGCCCGCCACCAGCAGCAGCTCGCCCCGACCCAGCTCGAAGTGGATGTCGCGGATCGCCGGCTCCGGGCGGTCCCGGTAGCGGAAGGTGAGGTTCTCGACAACCAGTGGGGAGGCGCCTGCCACGTTGCACCCTTCTCGGGGCCTACGGGCTACCAGTCATTGTAACACCACCGCGCCGCGCCGGAGGCGCCCTTCCCTAGCGCGCCTCGCCCATCCCGCCCGAGGGCGGCGCCATCTCGCCCAGGGCACGGCTCACTTCCTGCTGCAGCACGATCCGCTCGGGCCGCCGACGGCCCAGCCGACGCAGGCGCTCCACCACACCTTGACTGACCCGCCGTGACAACCTTCGCATTTGCTCGCGCGATAGCCGCTCCCCCCGATCGAACCACGCCGCTGCACCGTAGCCCATCGCCACCGTCGTGCCCGCCGCCACCGCCGCTGCCACCAGCCAGCCCGGCGGCCCACCGAACTTGCTCAATTCGTAGAAGAGGCTCCGGCCCAGCAGCCCAAGCCCGAACGTGGCGATCAGCTCACGGGCCCGCGCCGCGGTGATGCGATAGGCGTAGATGCGCGCCAATCCCAGAACCATCGCCGACTGAACGGTGATCAGGGGGATGAAGTCGATGACCGGCAGCGGCGTGATCGCAATGGCAGCCGCCGTGGATGCCGCCCGCGCAATGGCGGCCTGCGCCAGTTTCCAGCGATACGCGGGAAGCGCCGCACCGAGCGCCGCAACGATCCCCGGCTCACTCTTCGCCACCGCCAGCAGCACCCGCTCGATGCCCGGCCCTTGCTTGGCCGAGAGGGGAATGATCTGCTCGACCTGCAGCCCCAGCGCACTGGCCGCTTGCGCCACCACCGCCTGCCTCTCTCCCCGCACCAAGTCCATCTTGTTCAGCGCCACAACCATCGGCTTGCGCAGCCCCTGCAGGTCCTGATAGAGGGACTGCTCAGCCGCACCAATCCCATGGGCCCCGTCGAACATGAGCACCACCACGTCCGCTCCGGCCGCGGCCTCCAGCGCTCGATCCTTTTCCACCTGCCCGACCGGCCCCGCAGCGTCCGCTCCCGGCGTATCGACGATGGAGAACAGGCCGGCATCCGCCTGCTGGGCCTGACGCGTCGTCCCGGGCACGGCGCTCACCACCGCCCGATCCCGACTCGACCGCACAAGCTGGTTGTACAGGGTCGACTTGCCCACGTTCACCGGCCCGACAATGGCCACCCGATGCTTGCCGCCGCCAGCCAGCCGCAGATGCTCGACCGCCTGATCGATCAGCCCCCGCCACTGCCGCACGTCGCCCGGAAGAATCCCCAACGCTCGCAGCAGGCTGGACCGCAGATCTGCCGGAAGCCTCTCCCAAGCCTGCCGGATCCCGCTCGACCACTCCCCTACGAACTCCTCAAACCCTTCCCGCCTCGGTTCCATGCCCGGTATTGTATCCCCAGGTCCCCTGTGGATAACCGCTTGAGAACTGTGGAGAACTTCGCCGCACGGTGGATACGTCATCCGCCTCGCCCAGACCTCCTGCGACGCCCGCCGCCAGGTCTAGGCCTCCCTCTTTCACGACCGGCACATATAGCGTTGGCGGAGCGGAGCCCTCCTTCCTTCCACTTTATCGACTTCCCATCCACAGACGTCCTGTGGAGATCCCCCGATGCCCCACCCCCTCCACCTGGCGCACTCGCTGTTCCCCCTACCCACATCCTTGGGACTTCGGCAGCGCCTCCGGGGTTTTCCCCTCTCTCCCCACCGCCTACGACGACGACGGATTCCTATCAGCCTAGATTGTCTGTTGGAAAAAGAGATGGAGGCGCAGAAGAACTGCGCCTCCATTGGGACCGCACAGCCACCGCGGCTATGCCCAGCCGCGGAACTTCATGGCCTGGACGACTCGGTCGATGGCGACCATATAGGCCGCATCGCGCATGAAGATGTCCTTGCGGATGGCCATGTCGAGGACGGAGCGGAAGGCGCTGGTCATCTTCTCGTCGAGGCGGGCCAGCACCTCGTCGCGCGTCCAGTAGTAGTTCATGTCGTTCTGCACGCCCTCGAAGTAGGACACCGTGACGCCTCCCGCATTGCACAGGAAGTCGGGGATGAGGAAGACGTTGCGCTGCTTGAGCACGGCATCGGCCTCGGGCGTGGTTGGGCCGTTGGCGCCCTCGGCGACGATGCGCACCTTGCTGCTGATGGAGGCGACGTTCTCGCCCGTGATCTGGGCTTCCTTGGCAGCAGGGATCAGCACATCGACGTCTTGGGCCAGCCAGGCATCGGCCTCGAGCAGGCTGTAGCCGGCCTTGCGCGCCGCTTCCTTGTTGATCGTGCCGTAGATGTCGGTGATGCCCTGGAGGAAGACCGGGTCGACGCCGTCCTTCTTGTAGAAGGTGTAGGCCTTGCCGTCGTCCCGGTCCCAGCAGGAGACCGCAACAACCTTGCCGCCGAGCAGGTCGCGGAAGCCGATGGCAGCGTACTGTGCGACATTGCCGAAGCCCTGGATGGAGGCTGTGGTCTTGGCGGGATCGATCTTGAGGTGGGCCATGGCCTCGCGTAGGGTGTAGACCACGCCGAAGCCGGTGGCCTCGGTGCGGCCGAGGGAGCCGCCTGCGCCGACGGGCTTGCCGGTGATCACGCCGGGGGTGAACACGCCGACGAGTTTGGAGTACTCGTCCATCATCCAGCCCATCATCTGCGGGTTGGTGCCGACGTCGGGCGCGGGCACATCCTGGCGCGGGCCGATGTTCTTCCAGATCTGGTCGATCCAGCCCCGGCACAGGCGCTCCTTCTCCCCGTCGGAGAGGGTGGCCGGGTCGACGACCACGCCGCCCTTGCCGCCGCCGAGCGGGATGTCGGCCACCGCCGTCTTCCAGGTCATCCACATCGCCAAGGCGCGCACGGTGTCGAGTGTCTCGTCGGCGGCGAAGCGGATGCCTCCTTTGGCCGGGCCGCGGGCGTCGTTGTGCTGGACGCGGAAGCCAAAGAAGACCCGCATGCTGCCGTCGTCCATGCGCACCGGGATCTGGAAGCGGAACTCGCGCATCGGCCAGCGGAGCACCGTGGCCAAGCCGGAGTCGAGCTTCATCTGCGCGGCGACGGCGTCGAATTGAGCCTGAGCCATTTCAAATGCGTTCACGATTCATCCCTCGCTTTGGTGGATGCGGAGCGGGTGTCCTGGACACCCGCCGAGAAGGCTAAGGGGGTCGTGCCTGGCCTCACGATAGAGGCGCCGGCCTGTTGGGTCAAGTGACAGTGGTCACCGTGCCCGGCGACTCTCTTCCAGCAGGCGCAAGCGCTGCAGCAGGCGCTCGCGCGCCACGGATGGGTTGGCGCGGCCGCCGGCGGCGCGCATCACCTGGCCCAAGAGCCACTCGAGGATGGGCGCCTTGCCCGCAAGGTACTGGTCGACCTGCTGGGGGTGGGAGGCGAGGACCTGCTCCACCAGTTGGTCGATCTCGCCTGGGTCGCTCAGCTGCGACAGGCCGCGGCTCTCGACGATGGCGGAGATGGCCTCGCCCGTGGCGAAGGCCTCGGCGAGAACGGTCTTGGCGCTGGCCGCGCTCAGCCTCCCCTGCTCGACCATGCGCACGAGGGCGGCGAGGTGGGAGGGTTCGACGCGGCAGGCCTCGATGGGGAGGGCGTGGTCGTTGAGCAGGCCGAACAGGTCCCCGCTGATCCAATGGGCGATCTTGGCTGGAGACACGTCGGGGGCTGCGGCGGCGCAGGCCTCGAAGTAGTCCGCCACGGCGCGGTCGGCGGTGAGGACGCCGGCCGTGTACGGCGCCAGGGCGTACTGCTCGACGAAGCGCGTCCGTTTGGCGCCGGGGAGTTCCGGCAGCGAGGCCTCGATCTGCTGCAGCCATGCCCGCTCGACGCGGAGCGGCGGCAGGTCGGGCTCGGGGAAGTAGCGGTAGTCGTCGGCCTCCTCCTTGCCGCGTTCGGGGTAGGTGAGGCCGCGGCCCTCGTCCCAGCGGAGCGTCTCCTGCTGCACCGAGGCTCCTTGGGCCAGCAGGCAGGCATGGCGGTCGATCTCGTACTCCAGCGCGCGCAGCATGGCGCGAAAGGAATTGAGGTTCTTGATCTCGGTGCGGGTGCCGAGCGAGGGGCTGCCGGCAGGCCGGAGCGAGACGTTCGCCTCGAAGCGGATGGCGCCCTTCTCCATGTCGCCGGTGGTGATCTCGAGGTAGCGCAGGAGCGAGCGCAGGGCGGTGGCGTAGCCCTTGACGTCATCGAGGGAATAGAGTTCGGGTTCGGTGACGACCTCGAGCAGCGGGACGCCCGAGCGGTTGTAATCGATCAGGGAGGCATCCTGGCGGTGGAAGAGCTTGCCGGTGTCTTCCTCGAGGTGGACGCGGCGGATGGTGACTCGGCGCGCACCCGCGGGGGTCTCGAACTCCAGCCAGCCGTGTTGGGCGAGGGGCAGCTCATATTGAGAGATCTGATAGCCCTTCGGCAGATCGGGGTAGAAGTAGTTCTTGCGGGCAAACAGGCTGGTCTCGGCCACCTGGCAGTGCAGCGCCAAGGCGGCGCGCAGGGCGAACTCGACGGCGCGCGCGTTGATGACGGGCAGCGTTCCCGGCATGCCGGTGCACACCTCGCACACAGCGGTGTTGGGCTCGGCGCGCGAGGTGTCGACGACCGGGCAGGCGCAGAACATCTTCGACTGCGTCAGCAGCTCGGCGTGGACTTCCAAGCCGATGACCGGTTCGAATCCGGCGGTGCCCATCTTCGCCCTTGCGGTCAGCCGTGCCGCTCCATGAAGCGGCGCATGCGCTCCAGCGCCTCCTCGATCTTCTCGTAGGCGGTGGCGTAGGAGCAGCGGACGTAGTGGCCATCGGCGCCGAAGGCGCGGCCGGGGACGACGGCCACGCGTTCCTCCTGCAGCAGGCGCTCGGCGAACGTCTCGTCGTCCATGCCGGCGGCGGCGATGGAGGGGAATGCGTAGAAGGCGCCCTTGGGCTCAAAGGTGGGCAGGCCGAGCTCGTTCAGCCCGCGCACGATCAGACGGCGGCGGCGGTCGTACTCAGCCACCATCGCCTGGACGTGCTCCTCGCCGTGCCGGAGCGCCTCCACCGCCGCCCACTGGGCCGTGGTCGGGGCCGACATGATGGTGTACTGATGGACCTTGCGCAGTTCGGCCAGGAGCGGGGCTGGGCCGGCCGCGTAGCCGATGCGCCAGCCCGTCATGGCATAGGCTTTGGAGAAGCCGCCGAGGGTGAGGGTGCGCTCGCGCATTCCCGGCAGCGAGGCGAAGCAGACGTGCTGATGGCCGGCGTAGACCAGGCGGTCGTAGATCTCGTCGGAGATGACGAGCAGGTCGCTCCGCTCGGCCAGCTCCGCCAGGGCCTGGAGCCTGGGGCGTTCCATCACGGCCCCGGTGGGGTTGTTGGGGTAGCCAATGAGCAGGGCCTTGGTGCGTGGCGTGAGGCGGGCCTCCACGTCCTGGGCGCGGACTTGGAACGCGTCCTCGACGCGGGTCGGCACGGGCACCGGGACGCCGCCGGCGAAGATCACCTCGGGCTGGTAGGCCACGAAGCACGGCGTGGGCACGATCACCTCGTCGCCAGGATCGAGCACAGCGGTCAGGGCGAGATACAGCGCCTCCGAGACACCGACGGTGACGAGGATCTCGCTGCGGGCGTCGTACTCCACGCCGTACAGGCGTTGGAGGTGATCGGCGATGGCCTGGCGCAGTTCGATCAGGCCCGAGTTGGAGGTGTAGTGCGTTTCCCCCTGCTGCAGGGAGCGGATGCCGCGCTCGAGGATGTTGGGCGGGGTGGTGAAGTCCGGCTCGCCGATGCCCAGCGAGATCACGTCTTCCATGGTGGCGGCGATGTCGAAGAAGCGCCGGATGCCAGACGGCGGCACAGCGGCGATGCGGCGGGCAGCGAACTCGCGCATGGACTCTGGCTCCTTAGGTGGACCTGCGGCTACAGGAGGCGGATGGACCAGACATCGTCGGCCTCCACGTAGGTCAGCTCGAACAGCATTCCGTCTTCGGTGCGCACGCGGAAGGCGCGGCCGTCGGGCAGACGCCAGGCGGCCTCGACCTCGGCCACGAGGAGGCGCCGCCCCAGCCACTCGAAAGCGATCGGCCTCTCGCCGTAGGTGTATCCCGAATGACACTCGACCGCGTCCACCACCCCGCCACCTCCGGCGGCCTCAGGCGAAGCCGATCTCCGACGAGTCGCCGACGTTGAGCGAGCGGTCCCGGCCGATGACGCGTGCCTCGCGGCCGATCAGAGACGCCGAGAGGGAGGTGTTGAGGATGGAGGACCCGGCGTCGACGATCGAGTCGCGGATGAGGGAGCGGCGCACGACGCAGCCGGGGCCGATGCTGACGTGCGGGCCGATGACCGACTCCTCGACCTCTGCCGTCGGATCGATGTACACGGGGGGGACGACGACGATGCCCTCGCGGCGGGAGGCGTCGGCGGAGTTGTCGCGGCCGTGGTCGAGCAGGTAGCGGTTGGTCTCCAGCAGCGTCTCCGGCTTGCCGCAGTCCTGCCACACCTCCACGGGTTCGACACGCATCTTCAGGCCGCGCTCGAGCAGGATGTTGATGGCGTCGGCCAGGAAGTACTCGCCCTTGAGCTGCAGCTGGCGCCTCATCTGGGATTCGATGGCCTCGATCAGGCGCAGCGAATCGGCGAAGTAGTACACGCCGACGACGGCCAGGTTGTTGCTGACCTCCTGCGGTTTCTCCACCAAGCGGCGGACCAGCCCGGCCTCGCCCACCTCGGCCACGCCGAAGCGGCGCGGATCGGGCACGGCCTTCACCCAGGCGATGGCCTCGCACGGTTCCTGAGACAGGCCCGAGAAATCGGCCTCGATCAGGGTGTCGACGAACACCATGAGCATCGGGCCCTGCAGGTGGTCGCGGGCCAGCCAGATGGCATGCGACTGGCCGAGCAGGTCGCGCTGCTCGATGTAGCGCGCGCTCAGAT
>FWPV01011006.1_pt1 | contig 14570 bp, 12 predicted proteins | sample 2228371 | NCBI WGS metagenome assembly FWPV01 (sample SAMEA103939776, study PRJEB20133) | metagenome
AAAGTATTCAATCATAAAATAAAAAGTCCCTCAAAAGAGGGACTGAAATTGTGTGGGCGCTCAGGGATTCGAACCCCGGACCCTCTGCTTGTAAGGCAGATGCTCTGAACCAACTGAGCTAAGCGCCCAAATTTTCTAGTGTAATACTTAACCCCCGTAACCCCTCCGATTGTATCGGAGTGCTCTGAACCAACTGAGCTAAGCGCCCAAATTATTTTCAAAATTTGGTGGACAAATATTAGATTTTTTAAGACTAAAACCAAACTGAATTTTTGAGCGGCAGACGGGACTTGAACCCGCGACGTCCAGCTTGGGAAGCTGACATTCTACCACTGAATTACTGCCGCATAATTTTGCCCATTAGCCAGTCGATTGATCAAAAACAAAATCAGACTCGCAATTTTTTTATTGTTTATTGTAAAACTAAAATATTAAAATTAGCTTGTCAATTTTATGAAGCTAAGGCAAGTTCATTTATTGATTTGTATTCAGTCCCGATAGATTTGTTTTGTGTGAAATTAAAACTTTCCAATGCTGTATCTAAAGAATCGTATCTTTCAAACATTTCAATTGTACCTGTAAAATTTAAAACTGATTCGCTAAACAATCCCGGTTTGATAAGTTTTAAAGTTCCGCCAAGCTTCTCTAACTTTTTAAGAGTAACAACCATCACACCTATTATTGCAGGATTGAGTGATTTGCAATTTGTTAAATCAATTAAGATATTCAAAAATCCGGATTCAATATCCGAATCGAGAATATTTTTAAAATCTTGTACAACAGAAATGTTTGGTTCGCTTAATCTGAATGTTTCTACTACACATTCATTAATAATTTGTCTGTCGAAAAGATGCATATGGCTTTATAAATTTTGGTTTATAAAGCCAACATATGTGCCATTTAGTGCGTAAAATTAGGCAATTTATTTGGGTAAGTATGTTTCAGATTATTACAGTTGTAATGTTCTAAAGCAATTTTGTTACGAAAAAGCTTCTTTTACAATTTGAATTTGCTGCTGATTAGAAACCTTTGCAGATCCAACTGCAGGACTTGCTCCTTCCGGTCTGCTAATGCACAACAACTTCTGGTTAACAGATAATAACTCCTGGATTCTGTTAGAAAGAAATGTCCACGCTCCCATATTTCGTGGTTCTTCCTGAACCCAAATTATATCTTTAACATTAAGATACCCCGATAATATCTCAGCAAGTTTTTCTTTTTTAAAAGGATAAAATTGTTCGATCCGTACAATTGGAACATCATTAATTTTATTTTTATCACGATGCTTGATTAAGTCATAATAAATTTTACCGCTTGTTAGGATAAGTTTAGATGCAATCTTCTTATCGATTATCTCATCATCAATTATTTCTTCAAAACTACCCTTTAAGAAATCATCTTTTGGTGATTTTGCTTCCGGCAATCTCAGTAAACTTTTTGGTGTCATTATCACTAAAGGTTTACGCATTGCATGTTTAATTTGCCTGCGCAGCAAATGAAAATATTGAGCAGGAGTGGTTACATTACAAACCTGCATATTGTCTTCAGCACAAAGAATTAAAAATCTTTCCAGTCTTGCACTCGAGTGTTCTGGTCCTTGTCCTTCGTATCCGTGCGGTAAGAGTAAAACAAGACTGTTTGATAATCCCCATTTTTCATAAGATGAAACAATAAAATTATCAATGATTATTTGAGCACCATTGGCAAAATCTCCAAACTGTGCCTCCCATAAAACCAATGCTAACGGATCAGCTGTGCTGTAACCATATTCAAAACCCAATACTGCAGCCTCTGATAATGAGCTATCGAGTGCTTCTAATTTTGCCTGATTATCATTGATGTGATTCAATGGAAAATATTCTTTACCCGATTTAATATCAGTAAGAGCAAGATGCCTCTGGCTGAAAGTTCCTCTCACGCTATCCTGTCCGCTCAATCTAACCGGAGTGCCTTCCACTAACAAACTGCCAAAAGCGATTGATTCTGCAAATGCCCAATCGGCGGCTTCGCTTCTGTCTATCAGCTTTTTTCTCTTCTCAAGAAATTTTTCAAGTTTAGGATGACCAGAAAAATTTTCCGGGAGAGTAGTTAATGCTGTTACGATTTGGTTTAAAGCATTTTCTGATATAAAGGTATTTTCTTCCTTTTTTACAGAAAGCAATTCTTTTTTGGATACTGCCAGCGGAGCATCACTAAGAAAGGATGCGCCTTTTTTCTTAATAGAATTAAAACTTTCATTTAGTGTTGCATTAAATTTTTCTTCCATCTGCTTTAATTCTTCAGCACTTATCACACCTTCGCTAATAAGTTTATCCTGATAGATTTTTTTAACTGATGGATGTGATTTTATTTTTTCGTATAAAATTGGTTGAGTGAAACCAGGCTCATCTCCTTCATTATGACCATGCCTTCTATATCCAAATAAATCTATAACGACATCTTTTTTAAAAATCAATTTATACTCAAACGCGATTTGTGTAACCCATAAAGCTGCTTCAGGATCATCACCATTTACATGAAAAATCGGAGCCTGAATCATTTTTGCAACATCCGTTGCGTATGTTGTTGAGCGCGAGTCCTCCGGTGTTGTTGTAAATCCAATCTGGTTGTTAACAATGATGTGAATTGTTCCACCCGTTCTGTAACCACTCAACTGAGATAAATTTAAAGTTTCAGCTACAACTCCTTGACCGGCAAATGCAGCATCACCGTGAATGAGAATTGGCATTACTTTTCTATGAGCCTTGCTGTCATTTAACCTTGTCTGTTTTGCCCTTACGATGCCTTCAACAACAGGATCTACCCATTCAAGATGTGAAGGATTAGATGCAACTGATATTGTAACCGGTTTACCGGATTTTGTAGGATATTTACCTGTTGCTCCAAGATGGTATTTTACATCGCCTGAACCCTGAATCGAGTCTTTATCTTTTATGTCTTCAAATTCAAAGAAGATAGACTCATATGAAGTTCCGATAATGTTTGTTAATACATTTAATCTACCTCGATGCGCCATTCCTAATACAACTTCTTCAATTCCGTGTTCTGCTGAGTCATTTAAAATCTTATCCAGCACAGGAATGAGTGTTTCTGAACCTTCAATTGAAAATCTTTTATGTCCTATAAATTTTGTATGAATAAAATTTTCAAACAGTTCTGCTTTGATTAACTTTTCCAGAATATTTTTCTTTACACCATCATCAAATGACGGGGTGTTTTTATATGGTTCCATTTTACTTTGCAACCAGACTTTTTCAGCGGGATTCTGGATATGCATGTACTCAACACCAATTTTTTCACAGTAAGTCTTTTGCAGGATGTTCAACACATCACGCAGAGTAGCAGTTTTTAGGGCTCCAAATCCACCGGTAATAAAATATCTGTCCATATCCCAAACGGTAAGATTAAATGATGATGGATCAAGCTCCGGATGGTAAACCACTCTTGTACCTAAAGGATCAAGATCAGCAAGTAAATGACCGCGAACTCGGTACATATTTATAAGTTGTAGTACTTTGGCTTGTTTTACAATTTCATCTGTATTTGTTGCATTGTCAAATCCGCCGGGTTGATAATCAGATTCCCACTGCATCGGGCGCGAAGGAATTTTGAGTGCATTAAATATCTCTTCATAAAATCCATCTTTCCCTAAAAGTAATTCATTTATTTCTCTAAGAAACATCCCTGACTCAGCACCCTGAATAATTCTGTGATCATAAGTGCTGGTAATGTTCATTACTTTACTTATTCCCAGAGAAGAAATTGTTGATGGTGACATTGCCTGATATTCGGCGTTGTATTGAATTGCACCGATGGCAATTATAGCTCCTTGTCCAATCATAAGTCTTGGTATTGATGAAACAGTTCCTATAGTACCTGGGTTTGTTAAGGTTACTGTAGTTCCAAGAAATTCTGCAGGGTCGATAGTTCCTTTTCTAGAGCGCTCGACAATATCCTCATAGGCATTAACAAATTCTTTAAAGCTTAACTTATCAGCAGACTTTATATTAGGTACAAGTAAAGATCTTGTTCCATCCTTTCTTTCTATGTCAATCGCTAAACCAAGATTAACATTTTTTCTTATGATTACATGTGGTTTACCATCAATTATTGTAAAACCGTTATTCATTACCGGAAACTTACTAAGTGCTTTAAGGACTGCCCAGCTAATCAGATGAGTGAAAGAAATTTTACCCTCTTTCTTTTTTTGTAAATGCTGATTAATGAGGATTCTGTTTTCTTCCAAAAGTTTTACAGCAATTGTCCTCTGAGAAGTTGCAACCGGTACGGTTAAGCTTGCACTCATATTATCAAGAATACGCTGTGAACTGCCGGCAATGACTTTTATTTCATCATCTTCACCTGGCTTGGGCATCTCAATATTTTTCGGAAGTGAGAATATACCTGCCGAGTCTGAAGCTCCGGCGCCGTTTGATTTATTTTTTTTCTCAACACTGCCAAAAAATTTTTTCCATTGTTCAGGAACTTCGTCGGGTTTTTGTTCGTATTGTTTATATAGGGATTCTACAAACCAGGTGTTTGCACCAAATTTTTCTAATTCTTCTTTTTGCTTTTTTGTGAATTTCTCTTGTTTCATCTTTTACTGTAAAATTTTGTTTAACAATTAAATAAGATTATTTTTCCAATAATTAGTTGCTACAATCAAACCGGATATTAATTAAATCAATCGGGATTTGTACCGAAAATATAAAACTTTAAAACTTAAAATCTATGAATGAAAATAATGACTTAAAGAACATGCGGCTAAATTATGAACGCAATCAATTGACTGAGTCAAACGTTGACAAAAATCCATTTACTCAGTTTAAACACTGGTTCAATGAAATTTTGACATCTGACATTATTGAACCGAATGCAATGACAATTGCTACAGCTACAAATTCAGGCATTCCTTCGGTAAGAGTTGTTCTCCTAAAAGAATTCGATCAGACAGGCTTTACCTTTTTTACAAATTATAAGAGCAGGAAAGGACGCGAATTAGAAGAAAATCCATTTGCTGCATTGTTGTTCTGGTGGGGCATTTTTGAAAGACAGGTTAGGATTGAAGGTAAAGTTGAAAAAATAAGCAAAGAAGAATCTGAAGCATATTTTAATATTCGACCGCTCAAAAGCAGATTTGGTGCACTTGCTTCAAATCAAAGTGAAGTAATTGAAAGCCGTGCATTACTGGAAGAAAGATTTCACGATTTAGAAAAAAAATGGGGAGAAAATCCTCCTAAGCCGGAAAATTGGGGTGGATATAAATTGATCCCAAACAGGTTTGAATTCTGGCAGGGAAGAAGAGACAGATTACATGATAGAATTTGTTATGAAAAAGTTAATGATGTTTGGAGGATATTCAGGTTATCACCCTAAAACTTAAATTTATTTTTAATCAAATCAGATCCGGCAAGTAAAGTTCTTGTAAAGATAGCGATGATGATTATTGCTCCGCCAATCGAGGCCGTAATTGATGGAACTTCACCATAACCAATCATAACCCAAACAGGATTTAACACAGGTTCAAACATTGAAATTATAGAAGCTTCAACTGCAAGAATTCTCTTTAATCCATAGCTAAAGAATGCATATGCAATTGCTATCTGAAAAACTCCAAGAAACGTTACCATCCAGATATCGTTGAAAGAAAGTGGCTTTAAATCAAACAGGAAGGGAATGCAGATTAGTGCTACAAAAATATTACCGTAAAAGATAGAACTTTGCTGATATTCTTTACCATTTTTTCTCATCCCAAGAAAGAAAGAAGCAAAAGTTATCCCTGATACCAGCGCAACTAGGTTTCCCTCAAGATGTCCGGGAGAAATTTCACCGAGAAAGAAAAAAATCATTCCAATAAAACAAACTGCTATTGTGATTATATTTAATTTATCATACTTAGTTTTATTTATTATTGGTTCAAATATCAGAACATAAATCGGTGCGGTGGATTGAAGAAAAATTGCATTTGCAGCTGTAGTTGTTTTTGTCGCAATTACAAAAGTTGAAAGAACAATAGCGTAAAAAGCTGCGTTAATAAAAGTAAATCCATTTACCACTAAAAGTTTTTTCCTGAAAATTAATGCAAATACAATCGCAGCAATCAGACAACGGAAAAAAGATAACTGCATTGCGTTTAACGAAATCAGTTTAATAAACAGTCCGCCTGAACTCCAGAGTATTGCAGTTATAAAAACAGCAAGAATGCCTTTGTTGTGCTCTGATAGATTGTTAATCAAGTTATTAAATATTTATTACGAAATTTGATTTTACTATTGCTAAATTACATAAAAAGAATTTATCTGTTATATGAGTTCGGAACATAATTTTATTGATCACACTGCCGACATTGCTTTTGATGTAAGTGCAGATTCTCTGGAAGAATTATTTGTTGAATCAGCAAAAGCATGGAGAATCTGTGTAGTTGGTGATATTTCAGGTAAATCCTTGTCAGAAAAAAATATTAATTTAAACGCAGGAAGTTTGGAAGAACTACTGGTTAATTTTCTTAATGAAATAAACTATTTTCTTTTATCTAAAAAATGGCTTTGCGTTATCTTTAACAAGATTTCGATTAATCAGGAATTAAAAACTATTAGCGCATTAGCTTCTGGTTTTGAATTAGAATCATCAATTCAAATCAAAGAAGAAATTAAGTCAGTAACATATCACCAGATGGAAATTAAAAAAATAAATGGCAAATATTTAACAAGAGTTGTTTTTGATATCTGAGAGTAAGATATGATAATAAACGGAATACAATTAGATAGAATAAGTGAAAATCTTTGGGAGATTCCTAAATCCGGTGAAATGCGTGTTCCTGGCAGAATTTATATCTCTCAAAAGATGCTAGAGAAAAGTATGACGGATGATGATTCACTTAAACAGGTTGTTAATGTTGCACATTTACCAGGAATCGAAAGGTACAGTTTAGCGATGCCTGATATTCATTGGGGCTATGGTTTTCCGATTGGTGGTGTTGCTGCGACAAATCTGGAAGAAGGTGTTATTTCTCCCGGAGGAGTTGGGTATGATATTAATTGTGGAGTTCGTTTGGCAACAACCTCTTTGTTATTGGATGATGTAAAGCCCAAACTTTCTGCGCTTATCACAAAGCTTTTTCAAAACATTCCTACCGGTGTTGGGGCAAGTGGCGCAATAAAAAAACTTTCTAAAACAGATTTAAAGAATGTTCTTCAAAAAGGGTCTGTTTGGGCGATGGAAAATGATCTCGGAAATCAGAATGATATTGTTTTTACGGAAGAGAATGGAACTTTACGCGGTGCTGATTTTACTGTTGTAAGTGAACGAGCTTTGGAAAGAGGGGCAGATCAGCTTGGAACATTGGGCTCAGGAAATCATTTTCTTGAAGTTGATGTTGTGGATGAAATTTATGATGTAACAGCAGCCGACTCATTTGGACTTTCACTAAACCAAATTGTTATTCAAATTCATACAGGATCAAGAGGCTTGGGCTATCAGGTTTGTGATGATTTTTTAAAAATTCTTTTAAACGCAAGTAAAAAATATGGATTCAAACTTCCTGATAAACAACTTGCATGTGCGCCAATTAAATCACAAGAAGGGCAGGATTATCTTGCAGCTATGCAGGCAGCAGCTAATTTTGCCTGGAACAACAGGCAGGTAATAATGCATCTTGCTAAAAAATCATTTAAAGAAATATTTGGATTAACCGATGCCCAATTAAAATTTCAGTTGGTTTATGATGTATGTCATAATATTGCGAAGATTGAAAAACATAAAATAGGAAATGAAGAAAAAGAGGTTTGCGTGCACCGAAAAGGAGCAACAAGAGCTTTTGCACCGGGGAGTATTCAGATTCCGACAAAGTATAAACAAGTTGGGCAGCCTGTTTTAATTCCCGGAGATATGGGCAGGTATTCTTTTGTTGCTGTAGGAACTGAGAAGGCTATGACTGAAACTTTTGGAAGTTCTTGTCACGGTGCTGGTAGAAATTTGAGTCGGCACAAAGCGATGAAGGTTGCCAAAGGCAGAAATTTATTGGATGAATTAGAAAAGAAAGGCATTGCAATTCAGGCAAAAGGATTTAAAACAATCGCTGAAGAAATGCCCGAAGCTTATAAAGATGTTGCAAATGTAGTGGATGTTATGCATCAGGAAGGAATTACAAAAAAAGTTGCAAAATTAAGACCGATAGGGGTGATTAAGGGTTGAAGAAATATCTTTATGATCCACCGTTGATAATCAAAAAAGTATTTAATGATTTTTATTGGAACACAGGTAACAATAAAGTTCTGTTAACATTTGATGACGGTCCAAATCCGAATACAACAGAAATAATCCTAAAAAAACTTTCTGATGAAAAAATTAAGGGATTATTTTTTTGTGTTGGTGAAAATGCTCAAAAATATCCTGAGCTGATTAAAGAAATAAAATCTGAAGGACATTTTTTTGGCAATCATACTTTTAATCATAAAATACTCAATCAGATTCCTTATGATGAAAAAATCCATCAGATAAAATCAACTAATGATTTGTTTAAAGATAATTTTAACATCGAGCTAAATTATTTCAGACCTGCACACGGTAAGTTTCAAATTTCAACTTCATTTTTGATGAAAAAATTTAATCTGAAAAATGTTATGTGGTCACTTATTACTTACGATTATAAAAATGATTTATCAATCGTTAAATTTGCAATTACAAAATATTTAAAATCAAACTCGATTATTGTATTGCACGACAGTAATAAATCAAAAAATATCATATCCGATTCAATCTCTTTGATTGCGGATGAAGCGAAAAATAAGAATTATCAGTTCGGAGAAGCAGAAGAATGCTTGAACTGATTTTTTTATTCATAATGGCTGGATATTTTTTTCAGTCAGTGATATTTATTATCGGTGCAAAAAAGAAATTTCCAAGAATTCCAGATCACAAACTTCCCAAGGCTACAATAATTGTTGCAGCCCGAAATGAAGAAGAAAAAATTCTTCGCACACTCAAATCACTTGATGCGCTTGAATATCCGGATGGTAAACTTCAGATCCTTTTAGTGGATGATCAGTCAACGGATAATACCGGAAAAATCATTGATGATTTTATTGCTGGAAAACCGCGCTTTCAAAAAATTACAACTGAAGAACATCATTCAAAACTTATAGGTAAAATGCGCGCTCTTGCATACGCAATCAAAGAAGCAACGGGAGAAATTATCCTAACTACCGATGCCGATTGCGAGGTAAAACCGCTCTGGGCAAAAACTATTTGTTCTCATTATCAGGATGATGTTGCGATTGTAACCGGAGTAACTACTCAAATTGCTGATAAGTGGTTTCATGGTATGCAAGCTATTGATTTTGTTTATCTGTTAACTGCCGGTGCAGGAACTACAAATTTGAATTTTCCAATCTCCTGCATTGGAAATAATATGTCATATAGAAAATCTGCTTATGATGAAGTTGGTGGATATGAAAATCTTCCGCATAGTGTTACTGAGGATTTTACTTTGATGAATGCAATTTATAATCTGAAAAAATATAAAGTGATTTTTCCTGTTGAAAAAGATTCTCTCGTAACTTCCATCCCTTGCCGTTCATTAAAAAGTTTGATAAGTCAGAAGAAGAGATGGGGAGTTGGTGGGCTTGGTGTTCCTTTCAGAGGATTTGTTATTATGTTTTGGGGATTTATGGCTAATCTTTTAGTACTGCTAACTCCGTTTTTCTTCTCATCAACGTGGATTACTCTGGTTGTCTTTAAAGTTGCAATGGATTTTTTCCTTCTATATCCTGTGCATATAAGATTGGATATTATAAAAAACTTGAAATACTTTTTTCATTTTGAAATCTATTACCTGATCTATGTAGTGCTTCTTCCCTTTATTGTGTTGCCGAATCGTAAAGTAGTGTGGAAGGGAAGAGAATACTGATGCTGCTTCTTTGTAATTATTATGTTACTTACAGATGCAATGCTTACTGCGAGTTTTGTCACTTCGGTGATCATACAAACTTTAAAGATTCATCTTTTGCCAGATCAGATGATTTCAAATCAAACATCTTACAGCTTGCAGAGCTTGGTGTTAAATTTATTGACTTAACCGGTGGAGAACCTTTACTACATAAAGATATTGCTGAGATGGCAAAGTTCGCTCACAATTTGCGAATGCAAACAAGCATAACAACAAATGGATTACTTTATCCAAAGTTTGCAGATAAACTAGCAGGTAAAATTAACTTACTTCATTTCTCTCTCGATTCCCCATATGAAGAAGAACATAATAAAATTCGTAAGGTTGATTGTTATAAAAGTGTATTTAAAAGCATAGAGATTGCCAAATCACTCGGTGAATTTCCTGATATTTTATTTACTGTTACAAATGAAACATATAAAAAACTTCCTTTGATGCACGAGATCGCAAAGAAATACGATCTGGTGCTGGTAGTAAATCCGGTATTCTCTTATTTTGGAAATCCGGGCTTAAATGAAGAAGCAATAGATTTTGTGGATGAATATTGTGATGGTAAGATAGATGTTTATCTTAACAAAGGATTTATGAAGTTGAGAAGAGATGGTGGCAATGATATAAATAATCCAAGCTGTAAAGCAGTATCTCGTGTTATTGTCATATCACCGGATAATGAAATTATTTTACCGTGCTACCATTTTGGGAATAAGAAAATTAAGATAGACAGACCATTAGCTGAAATTCGCAATTCTGAGGAAATAAAATATTATCAGGTAATGGAAGGTAGATTTGATTTTTGTCAGGGCTGCACAGTCAATTGTTATTTTGAACCTTCATTTGCGTTTCCGACCAACCTTTATGCTATTTCCAGTTTAACATCAAAATTCAAGTACAGTTATAATAAACTGATTAAGCAAAAAATTAAAAAGACTTTTTTCAATCATCCAAATATCTCTAATGAAAAATAAAATTTTGATACTTCTGATATTTTCTTCAGTATCCTTTGCACAGGTTGATACTGAATTCTTTCCGTCCGAGTTAAATATTCAACCATTTACAGCAAACTTTTTGGAACCTAAAGCCGGATTCTTAATATCCACAGATAATAATAAACTGAGACTTGATATTTCTACTTCCAGAGATTTAATCCATTGGAAAGATAAAAATTCAGTTATTTCAATTGGTGCTGATGTGTTTACTTTTACCAGGTTAAGAAGTTCAGAGGATTTTAAATTTCCGGTCGAGACAATTGATTATCTTTTTGGTCTAAATGCCGGATATAAAATTCATTTTGCCAAAGAAAAAGAGATAGGATTGAGATTTCGTCTCAGTCATATCAGCACGCACCTGGTTGATGGGCAATATGATGCTCAGAATCAGAAGTGGCGGGAGGGAAGAGAGCCATTTGTATACAGCAAAGAGTTTATTGAATTGTTTCCTTATTACCGCTTAAATGATTTACGATTTTACGCAGGGTTAACTTATATCTTCCACATCATTCCTGATGAAATAAAAAAATTTAATCTTCAGCTTGGATTTGATTACTTTGCAACTCAATTTGGCAGTGAATTATTTACTCCTTTTATAGCTTATGATTTCAAGTTAAACGGAATTGAAAAATATTTTGGAAATCATATAATATCTGCCGGTGTTAAATTTGGAAACTGGAAATCAAGAGGAATTAGTTTGTATTATTCTTTTATTTCCGGAAAAAGTATTCATGGACAGTTATATGATTTGAATGAAACTTACTCAAATATCGGATTTAATTTAGAAATTTAATGTCAGATCAAATATTTAATGAACCTAAAGTTTACGTTACAACTGCATCGCACGAAAAACGTAAAAAGATTAATTCGTATTTAATCCATATAGGATTATTTATTGTTACATTTATTACTACAACACTTGCAGGTGTTGAATGGACTACGGGGAAATTACCTCCTTATGAATTTAATATGCTTGCAAAAGGATTACCTTATTCTATAAGTATTCTGTTGATTATAACATTCCACGAATTTGGTCATTATTTTGCAGCGAGATATCACAGGATCAAATCAACTTTACCGTTCTATATTCCATTTCCGCCAATACCGTACTTTATAAATTTTGGAACAATGGGTGCAGTAATAAAAACTAAATCACCGATCTATTCAAAAAAAGCGATGTTTGATGTTGGAATTGCTGGTCCGCTTGCTGGTTTTGCAGTCTGTCTTTTGATTTTGATTTACGGATTTACACACGTTCCATCGATTGAATATTTACTTGAAATACATCCGGATTATTTTTCTCCTGATTACGGCAAAGAGGGATTGCAATTAGTTTTTGGTGATACGCTCTTGTTCTCCTTAATGAGATTAATCTTTGTTGATTCAAATACATTTTTCCCGCCAATGAGTGAGATATACCATTATCCATATTTAGTTGCAGGATGGTTTGGTTTGCTTGTAACTGCTATGAATATGATTCCTGTTGGGCAGCTTGATGGCGGACATATTTCTTTTGCAATGTTTGGAGAAAAGAATCACTTTAAGTTATCTTCAATATCTGCGGTTGCTCTTTTAATTCTTGGATTTGCCGGTTTAATCGATTCTTTTCTTGAATTAAATCTTGGAATTGGTTGGAGCGGTTGGTTGTTCTGGGCTTTTATATTGTATTTCATTGTTAAGTTAAAACATCCTCCGGTTGCAGATACTTTGCCGATTGATAAAAAAAGAATGTATCTGGGTTATCTTTCTTATTTTATTTTTATACTTTCATTTTCACCTGCACCAATTATGTTAAATATGGTTGCATAGTCTTTAATTTTTACCTTGTTGATGGCTGGTTATCAGAAAATATTAACACATATGAAATTTCAATTATATTCTCTATCCATAATTCTTGTCGCATCACTTTTTATCGGCTGTGAACAGGAATTTGATAATTCGATAGAAAACTTTATTCCGAGTTATCAGGCAGTTTCAGTTACTCCCACTAATGCAATTAAGTTTAATCCTTCTGATTCATTAATTACAATTACAGTGAAAATTAATTCATCCTCAAATATCCAGAATGTTTATTGTGATATATTTTCATCAGAGGGTAAAAAGTTGAATCAAACTTTTGTTGAGTTATTTGATAACGGTTTGCCTGCCAACGGTGATTTAACAATAAGTGACGGGATTTTTTCAAACAGATTTCCTCTTAGTAAATCTTATCCAAATGGAGTTTATTCGATAAAATATTATGTGCTGGATAAATCAAATACTACTCAATTAATTGCCACTACTTCATTTAAATATGATAATGGACAGAATAATGTACCACCAGTTATTTCTGATGTGTTGATTGATCCTGATACTGCAATCGTAACAACTTCTCAGGTGATACTAACTTCATTAAAAGCATCTGACTCGAATGGATTAGCAGATATCGAAAAAGTTTATTTTGTTGTTTACAGACCAAATGGAACTACCACTGGCGCCCAAAATGCTATGTATGATGATGGGAATATTTCTCTTCACGGAGATCAGGTTGCCGGTGATGGAGTTTATTCTCTTAAAATTCAGATTGACGCTTCAAATCAAAAAGGAACTTACAGATTTGAATTTGCTGCTCGAGACCGCGGCGGTGCATTGAGCAATATCATTAATCACAATGTCCTTATACAATGAAAAATCTTTTTTTACTAAATATTCTTTTTCTCTTGAGCTCTTGTTTTTTATTTGCTCAGTTAACTCCGGATAATTACCAGATATATAGTGAGCAAAACAAGTCAAACAAGATAAATTCTGCCAATCCACTTAGTAATTCAATTACAGATATTATCGTAATCGGAGATACAATCTGGTTGGGAACAAGCAGAGGAGTCAGCCTTTCATTCGATGGTGGTGAAAACTGGACAAACTTTTACGGGCGTTCAGATTTTGGTACTGATTTAATTTCTGCAATCGGTTATAAAAACGGAGTATTCTGGTGCGCTACTGCAAGATCAACAGAGGTTACAGGTGGTAGTACTTTACCGGAAGGGACCGGACTTAAATTTACAACCGATTTTGGCAACAGCTGGATCAGCATTCCACAGCCATTGGATAATGCAAATGATGATAAAGAAGTATATGGCATAAATACAATTCCTGCTCTGCCGGTAACAGTTGCAATCCAAAATCTTGCTTATGATATTGCTTTCACCCAGAACACGATTTGGATAGCAACATTTGCAGGTGGATTAAGAAAAAGTACTGATAATGGTCAAACCTGGCATCGTGTGGTTTTGCCTCCGGATAATTTAAACTCTATTTCACCAAACGATACTTTGGATTTTTGTCTTTCTCCTGTTGCAGGAAATTTTTGTGGTCAAGGAAATCTGAATCATAGAGTTTTTTCGGTAATTGCAGTTGATGATGATACACTTTATGTAGGCACAGCAAATGGAATTAATAAATCCACGGATGGAGGTGTAAGCTGGATTAAATTTAATGCACAGAATCAATCCGATCCTATAAGCGGTAATTTTATTACAGCATTACGTTATAACTATTTTGATAGAACTATTTGGGCTTCAACGTGGAAGGCTGAAGATCAATCTGAGTTTTATGGCGTTAGTTCCTCAGGTAACGGTGGTGCTTCCTGGCAAACATTTTTA